>Ga0213875_10000685_pt1 | contig 26469 bp, 13 predicted proteins | sample BarmaccomBMRX_R8_FD_160105 | JGI IMG/M metagenome (GOLD analysis project Ga0213875, IMG submission 160105) | Root-associated microbial communities from Barbacenia macrantha in rupestrian grasslands, the National Park of Serra do Cipo, Brazil - RX_R8 | ecosystem: Host-associated > Plants > Roots... | reverse complement strand
GGTACCCCGCGCCACCCCAGTACCCCCGCCGGCCCGAACCCCCCGCCGTTTGGGTGCGATCCGTGCTGTCATGGCGACGCGCATCGCACCCAAATCGCGATGACCCTCTCCGCGCGGCGCGGGGAGCCCGCACAGCCCGGCGCCGCGACACCCCAGCCCCAGCCCCAGGTGGCCTCGGCCTCGTGGGATGCGCTCGGCATGCTGATACAGCTCGTCGTGACGGACGGCGCACGGATCGGCGAGGCGCGCCAGATGCTCGCCGGTGACCTGGCCGAGGTGGATCTCGCCTGCAGCCGGTTCCGGCCGGATTCCGAGCTGGCCGCGCTCGCGCGGGCCGCGCCAGGCGCGGACGGCCTGTGCACCACGACCGTCAGCCCGCTGCTCGCGGAGGCCGTCGCCGTCGCGCTCCGCGCGGCCAGCCTGACCAAAGGCGACGTCGATCCCACGGTCGGCGCCGCGCTGTCCGCGCTGGGCTACGACCGTGACTTCGGCCAGATCTCGCGCAGCGGGCCGCCGCTGCCCGTCGCGGTCCGCGCGGTGCCCGGCTGGCGGGAGATCCGTCTCGATACCCGTACGCGCCAGCTCACGCTGCCCGCCGGCGTCCAGCTCGACCTGGGCGCGACGGTCAAGGCGTGGGCGGCGGACCGGTCGGCCGCCCGGATCGCCGCCAGCCTCGGCTGCGGCGTCCTGGTCAGCCTGGGCGGTGACACGGCCGTGGTCGGCGATCCGCCCGAAGGCGGCTGGCGGATCCGCGTCCAGGACGTCACCGGCCGCCCGGAAGACCCCGCGCACGGCCCCGCAACGGTGATCGCGATCCGTGACGGCGGCCTGGCGACGTCGAGCACGGCCGCCCGCCGCTGGCAGCGCGGCGGCGACGTCCTGCACCACATCCTGGACCCTCGCACCGCCCTCCCGGCCGCCCCCGTGTGGCGCACCGTCTCGGTTGCGGCGGGCACCTGCGCCGACGCCAACACCGCCAGCACCGCCGCGATCATCCGCGGCCGCCGCGCCCTCGCCTGGCTGGCAACCCTCCGCCTCCCCGCCAGGCTGGTCGAGACCGACGGCACCGTCCACACGCTCAACGGCTGGCCCCCCGACTGACCGCACCGCCGCCGGCCGGCCCTTCAGGCGAGGCAGACTCCGGCGATCGAATTCCGCGGCAGCCGTGATCACGTAAAGAAAGAACTTTGCGGTATATGGCCTATGTGTGTATAAAGCGCCATTTACTTGGCATCATAAGGGCTGAATAAGATCACCGCCTGATCCCGTCAATATGAACGGGTGACTTTCCGGTGGGATCGTGGCAGTCTGGACAAATGGGGGGAGTGCTTGTCGTGCTGGCCGCTGCCCTGGCCGGGCTCGCCGCCTACCGGTGGGGAGAAGCCCGTGCCACGTGGCGGCGAGTCAGGGACGGCAAGATCACCTTTCGTAGCCAGCGGAAGGCCGCCTGGCGGTACACAGGCCGCACTGCGCTGTACATCGGCATAGCGGTCATCCTCATCCTGATCGTGAGGCCTCGGTGATCACCACGGCATCCGGCCGGTAATGCGCTACGGCGGGGCTGCCCGGCGTGCGCCCGTCCCCAACAGCGACCTCGGTCCCATCGTCGACTATGGATTCGATACTGTGATCTATAATTAGACGTTAGGTCTCCGGAGGGGTCCTGCCGCCAGCGGCCATCGGCAGCAGGAGCTTCAGAGGCTTTACATAGCGAACTTAAGGGCCAGACTGCGAACGATCGGTGATCCTTCAAGGGTGAGCGGAATCAACTCCTCCACCGTGCTGTGGTACATGAGCAGGTCGACCGGTGTGGTCTCCCTGGTGCTGCTGACCGCCGTGGTGCTGATAGGCCTGCTGATCACGCAGCAGGGAAGGCTCCCGGGCCTGCCGCGGTTCGCGGTCACCGGGCTGCACCGCAACCTGTCCCTGCTCGCGGTGGCGTTCGTGGCCATCCACGTGCTGGCGGCGGTCGCGGACAGCTACGTGTCCATTCCGCTGACGGCGACGGTGATCCCGTTCGCCTCCGGGTACGAGCGGTTCTGGCTGGGGCTCGGCGCGGCAGCGGCGGACCTGATGGCGGCGATGATCGTGACCAGCCTGCTGCGCCGCCACCTCAGCCGCCGCGTCTGGCGCGGGGTCCACCTGCTCGCGTACGTGAGCTGGCCTGTCGCCCTGGCACACAGCATCGGATCGAGCACGGACCTGCAGCACGGCTGGGCGCTCTACCTGGCGACCGGCTGCGCCGTGGTGGTGACCGCCGCCGTCGTCTGGCGGCTTGCCGCGGCGGCGCGGGCCGTCCCGCGGGCCGAGCGCGTCACGGCTCTCATGTCGGCGCGGCGGCGCCCCGGCTCGCGCCCCGGCTCCGGGCGCGACCTTACCGGGGCGGGCACGCGATGACCTCTCCCATGACATCCGCCGCGCACGACGAGCCGTGGGAGGAACCGCTGGACCCCACAGCCCGCGGCGTGCCGGGCGACGGCCGCAGGGCCGCGCGCTGGCTGCCGCGCCTGCTGCCCCGCGGCACGGACGTGCCCGAAGACCTCCGCGCCCACGTCGCCAGGTACGGCGGGCCGCCCTACCGCGGCGCGGCGCAGCTGCTGGTCGGCGACGTCCGCGCCGCCGGGCTGACCGGGCGCGGCGGCGCCGCCTTCCCCGTGCACCGCAAGCTGGCCGCCGTGCTGGACGCGGCGCGCCGCAGCAGGTACTCCCGCCCGGTCGTGGTGGCCAACGGCGCCGAGAGCGAGCCGGCCAGCGAGAAGGACGCCACCCTGCTGTGGCTCGCGCCGCATCTCGTCCTGGACGGGCTACAGCTCGCGGCGGAGGCCGTGGGCGCCGACCAGGCCATCCTCTGCGTGCACGCGCACCGCGGCGGTGATGTCGGCATCGCGCTACGGCGCGCCCTGGCCGAACGGGACGGCGCCCAGATCGACAAGGTCCCCGTCGAGCTGGCCGAAGCGCCGCCGCGGTTCCTGGCCGGCCAGGAGACGGCCCTGGTGAACCGCCTGGGCGGCGGCCCCGCACTGCCCACGTTCGTGCCGCCCAGGGTGACCGAACGCGGCCTCGGCAACGCCCCCACCCTGGTGCAGAACGTGGAGACGCTGGCCCACCTGGCGCTCATCGCCCGCTACGGGCCGCGCTGGTTCCGCGCGGCCGGCACCGAGCTGGAGCCCGGCAGCATGCTGTGCACGCTGCGCCGCGCCGACGGCGTGTCCCGCATCACGGAGGTCCCGCTGGGCACGCCGCTGTGCGACCTGCTCGGCGGCCGCGACGTCGAGGGCACCGTGCTCGTCGGCGGCTACCACGGCACCTGGATCCCGGCCGGGAAGGCGGCCGCCCTCACCCTCGACAGCCAGTCGCTTCGCGGGGCCGGTGCCTCGCCGGGCGCCGGCATCCTGATCACGCTGCCGCCCACCGCGTGCGGCCTGGCGGAAACCGCGCGGGTGGCCCGTTACCTGGCGCTGGAATCGGCCGGCCAGTGCGGCCCGTGCCTGAACGGGCTGCCGCGGATCGCCGGCGCGCTCGACGAGCTGGCCGGGCCGCGCCCCCGGCGGCGCACCGTGGAGGACGTGCAGCGCTGGGCCGGGCTGGTGACCGGCCGGGGCGCCTGCCATCACCCGGACGGCACCGCCCGCTTCGTCCGCAGCGCGCTGATCGCGTTCGCCGGCGAACTCGGCCTGCACGAGCGGGGCCGCTGCTCGGCCACCAGCCGTAAGTGGTTCCTGCCGGTGCCCGCGGACCCGGCACGCACGGAAGAGGACTGGATGTGAGCGAGCCGACCGCGAACCGGCTGCTGGTCAACCCGATTGAGTGCTCGGGCCACGGCGCGTGCGCCGAGCTGCTGCCCGAGATGATCACCACCGACGAATGGGGTTACCCGATGGTCGACGGCCGCCCGGTGCCGCCGGCCCTGGAGCGCGACGCCCGCCGCGCGGTCAGCGCCTGCCCGGTGCTCGCGCTGCGGCTGGTGCCCGCCGAGGTCGCGCCGGAGGCCCGGACCGGGCGCGCATAGCCGCCCCGTCCGGCGCGGGCCGGGCATTCCGGTTTCACTGAACGAACGGTGCGCTGCGCCTGCGCTAGGGGCGACAACCCAGCCCCCGAAGCCAGGGAGGCCCGCCAGGGCCGACCGCCCGCGAGGGGGCAAAACAGCAGAGCAACCCCCGCGCGGAGCAAGCTCCGCAAGATCAGAGCGCGTGCCTACAGCACGTCATGACCGGGATGCGGGCCGGCCGGCAGGGTTTCGCCCGCCGGCTTCGCCGGGATCGTCCCGAGCCTTCCGGCCTGGAAGTCCTCGAAGGCCTGTACGAGCTCGGCGCGGGTGTTCATCACGAACGGTCCGTACGCCGCGACCGGCTCGCGGATCGGCTGGCCGCCGAGCAGCAGGATGTCCAGCGACGGGCCCGGCCCGTCCTGGCGCCTGTCCGCCGCGATCGTGATCGCCTCGCCGGGACCGAACACGGCGAGCTGCCCCGTCCGCACCGGCTGGTGCGCGGCGCCCACCGAGCCGGCGCCGGCGAGCACGTACCCGAGCGCGCTGAAGTCCCTCCGCCACGGCAGCCGCACCTGGGCGCCGGGCGACACGGTGGCGTGCACAAGCGTGATCGGCGTGTGGGTCACCCCGGGCCCGGCGTGCCCGTCGAGCTCGCCGGCGATGACCCGGAGCAGCGCCCCGCCGTCGGCGGAGCTGAGCAGCGCGACCTGCCCGGCCCGGATGTCCTGGTAGCGCGGCTGGGTCATCTTCAGCCTGGCCGGCAGGTTGACCCAGAGCTGGAAGCCGTGGAACAGCCCGCCGCTGGCGACGAGTTCCTCCGGCGGTTCCTCGATGTGCAGGATGCCGCCGCCGGCGGTCATCCACTGGGTGTCGCCGTTGGTGATCAGCCCGCCGCCGCCGTTGGAGTCCTGGTGCCGGAACACGCCGTCGATCATGTAGGTGACGGTCTCGAAGCCGCGGTGCGGGTGCCAGGGCGTGCCCTTGGGCTCGCCGGGGGCGTAGTCGACCTCGCCCATCTGGTCCATGTGCACGAACGGGTCGAGCTGGCTCAGATCGACGCCGGCGAACGCGCGGCGCACCGGGAACCCCTCACCCTCATAGCCGGACGGCGCGGTTGTAACTTTCAGCACCGGCCGTTCCGCCGCCGGGCCCGGCTCGGTGACCCGGGGCAGTACCAGGATGTTCTCGACCGTGACCGCTGGCATGATGTCTCCTCTGACCGTAGATGATCCCTGTCATACCCGGTGGCCGGGCGCCCGACAGCGGTAACCGATCTTGAACCTTCAACATTCCCGCGCGGCGCGGGGACACAGAACCGGCTCGGTGGAAATCTGAGCCGGTTATAACCGGCTCAGATTTCCACCGAGCCGGCCAGTGCGCGGTGCGGGGGGCAGAGCGCAAGGACGCCGGAACGGCGCCGGCCGGGGAACGTATTGCGCGATTGGCTTTGAACCAACACAATTCAGGCGTAGCTAACGTTGGCCAGCCGACCTGGGCCGGGGGAACGCCATGCCCGCGCTGCGGATCCTCGGGCCGCTCCGGCTCCGGGGCGTGACCGGTGACGCCGCGCTCGGCGGCGACAAGCCGAGGCGGCTGCTCGCGGCGCTGGCGCTGCACGCCAACGAGGCTGTCTCCGCCGGCCGGCTTACGGAGGTCGTCTGGGGTGCCACGCCGCCCCGGTCAGCCAGGCAGAACCTGCAGACCTATGTGTGGTCGCTGCGGCGTGCCCTGAAGGCAGCCGGTGACCGGGGACCGCTCATCGAGGCCGTGCCTCCCGGCTACGCGCTGCGCGTCGAGCCGGAGGACCTGGACTGGCTGCGCTTCGTCCGCCTCACCGCCGCCGCGGGCGAATGCCTGGCGCGCGATCCGGCCACGGCGTCGAAGCTGCTCCGCGAGGCGCTCGGTTACTGGCGCGGTCCCGTACTCGCCGACGTCGCCGACGATCTGGGCGCCCTGCGCCCCCGCATCGCGGCGATGGAGGAGGCACGGCTGTCCGCGCTGGAGCAGCGCATCCAGGCCGACCTCGCCACCGGAAGGCACCACGAGCTGACCGGCGAGCTGGCCGAGCTCGCCGCCGCCTACCCGCTGCGCGAGCGGCTCCGCGCCCACCAGATGCTGGCCCTGTACCGGTGCGGCCGGCAGGCCGAGGCGCTCGCGGCGTACCACCAGCTCCGCGCGCAGCTCGCGGAGGAGCTTGGCGTAGACCCCGGCCCCGAGCCGCAGCGGCTGTTCGAGGCGATGCTGCGAGCCGACCCTGGGCTGGACGTGCCCGCGCAGCCAGCCGCCGCGGACGCGGCGGACGGCCGGTGGCCACGGGTGCCGAGGCAGCTTCCGGCCCAGGCGGCCGGCTTCGCCGGGCGGGCCGGGGAGCTGCGGCGCATGGACGAGTTCCTGGCGGCCGCGCCCGCCGCGTTGCTCATCGTCGCCGTCACCGGGCCGCCGGGTGCCGGCAAGACCGCGCTCGCGCTGCACTGGGCGCACCGTGTTCAGCAGCGGTTCGGCGACGGCACGCTGTTCGCCGACCTGCACGGCTGGGACCCTGGCCGGCCGGCCGCCGAGCCGGCCGAGGTGCTCGACGGCTTCCTGCGCGCGCTGGCGATCCGGCCGGAAGACATCCCGCCGGGCGTGGATGAGCGTGCGGCGCTGCTCCGTTCCGTGCTGGACGGCAAGCGCGTCCTGATCGTCCTGGACAACGTGCCCGAACCGGGCCAGGTCCGCCCGCTGCTGCCCGGTTCGGCGGGCTGCCTGGTGCTCATCACCAGCCGCAGCAGGCTGTCCGGCCTCGCGGCACGCGACGGCGCGGCGCGGATCGCGCTTGGGCCGCTCGCCGAGGACGAGGCGCTCGCGCTGCTGCGGCAGGTCACCGACCCGTGCCGGGTCGAGGCCGAGCCGGCGGCGGCGAGCGAGGTGACCCGGCTGTGCGGGGGGCTGCCGCTGGCGCTGCGGATCGCCGCCGACCGGATCGCGGCACAGCCGGCCCTCGCCCTGTCGGGCCTGGTGGACCAGCTTTCCGACGAGCGCGCCAGGCTACGGCTGCTCGCCACCGACGACGACGACACCGCGGTGCGCGCCGCGTTCTCGTCCTCCTACCGCGGGCTTGGCGTCCCGGCGGCACGCATGTTCCGGCTGGCCGGGCTGCACGCCGGCCGGGAGTTCTCGGTGGCGGCAGCGGCGGCCGCCGCCGGAACGGATGAAACGGACGCCCGCGACCTGCTGGTCCTGCTGGCCGGCGCGCACCTGCTCGACGACACCGTTCCCGGCCGGTTCCGGCTGCATGACCTGCTGGCCGTCTACGCCGCCGAGCGGGCGGCCGCCGAGGATCCGCCGGGCCCCCGTGACCGGGCGCTGCGGCGGCTGCTCGGCTGGTACCTGCATACCGCGGACGCCGCCGACCGGACGCTCATTCCGCGGCGCGCCCGGCCGCCGCTTGCCCGGCCGCCGGACGACTGCCGGCCGGTAACCTTCGGCGGCTACGACGAGGCGTTCGCGTGGTGCGAGACCGAGCGTGAGAACCTGGTCTGCGCCACCCGCCAGGCCGTCGCGGCGGGCGAGCTGGAGATCGCCTGGCAGCTTCCCGCCGCGCTCGGCGCGTACCTGAAGATCAGCCGCCGCTGGGATGACTGGATCGCGACACACGAAGCCGGCCTCGGCGCGGCGCGGCGGCTGGGGGACGCCGCGGCCGAGGCATGGCTGCTGAGCAGTCTCGGCGGCGCCCATGGCGATCTGCGCCAGTTCGGGCGGGCGGCGGAATGCTTCGCCCGCGCGCTCGCCATCCGCCGGGAGCTGGGCGACCGGCACGGGCAGGCCGTCACGCTCCTCAACATGGGGTTCCTGCACTGGAAGCAGCGCCAGTTCGGCGACGGGATCGGCTGCTTCCGGCAGAGCCTGGCGATCGCCTCGGAGACCGGCGACCGATACGCCGAGGCGATGGCGCTGAACAATCTCGGCGAAGCGTACCTTCAGCTCGGCCGGCACGGGCAGGCCCTCGAGCCGCTGCACCGCGCGCTGCGGGCATTTCGCGACACGGGTGACCTGTACAACCAGGCCATGACGCTGGACAGCCTCGGCAGTTCCTACGGCGGTACCGGAGACCTGGACAAGGCCCTGGCCTTGTTCCGGGAGTCGCTCGGCCTGCGGCGGCAGACCGGAGACCGGCAGGGCGAGGCGATGACGCTCGACCATATCGCGCAGATCCGCCGGGCCAGGGGCGAGGCTGCCGAGGCACGGCGCTGCTGGCAACGAGCCCTCGGCATCTTCGAGGAACTGGGCGATCCGGAGGCGAGCGGCATCCGCGCCCGGCTCGCCGGGCCGGACGGCCAAGCCCAGGGCCAGGGCCAGGGCCAGCGCTTATATCCGCTTTGTAGCGCCGCCCGCCACCCTCATCCCGTACGGCAGCCTGCGCTCCCTGAGCGGCTGCCCGGCTGTGACCCCGGGAATTGCAGATCGGAGCACGCTCGTGTCAGTTCTCACACCCCGGCACGTGCTGGCCCGCAGCGTGCCGGCCCGCAGGGTGCTGGCCCGTAGCGGGCCGGCCCGCAGGGTGCTGGCCCGCAGCGTAAGGCTGCTCGCCATCGTCGTGACAGCCGCCACCGCCGGCCTGACCGCCACCGTCGGCCTGTCCGTCGCGGCCACGCCGGCCGTCGCGGCCACGCCGGCCGCCGCGGTATCGCCGTCGCACGCGTCCGTCGCGCGGACGCAAGCCGGCTCGCGCACGCACCATGTCAGCCTGCGGGCGTACTGGCCGGTGCACGGCAAGATCCACAGTGCGCAGCAGATCTCCCGGCTCATCCGTGCCGGGGAAAGCCCGGACCGGATTCCCGGCCTCGTCCCCGCCGGAAGCACCGCGCCCGGAGCGGCCCGTGCCACCACGGCGCCCAGCCCTCGTGCCGCCACGGCGCCCAGCCCTCATGCCGGTGCCCCGCGACGGGCCGCGGCGCCGAGAGGCACCATCAACCCCGGACAGCCCCAGTTCACCGTCGACAGCGGCCTGTACCAGGGTGGTCATCTGCCCGCGGACATCTATCAGTACACATCGGTGAGCGAGTGCCGCAGCCACATAGCCAATGATCCCAATTCAAATGGCACATGGACGAAGAACCGCTACGCTGCTTGCGCCGTTATTTACTGGGTTGCGCAGGACTGTATCATCGCCCCATGCGGGCAAACTGGAAGCATAGTCATAGGCAGCGTCACTTTCCGTGTCACTCTTATCGGCTATGGCTCGAATATGGACCGTACCATGGGGTTCGTGCAGACCGACGATCAATTTAATGCATGGGGAACCCTGGCCAGCCCCACCATCCAGGCGAGCATGGACTGTACCCTGACCGTCGCGGGCGGCGCGTGTAACCCGGCCGCCGGCAACGGCCGGACCGGCACGCTGGCCCAATGGCAGGCGAACAACACCGTTTCGTTCACGTTCAGCTCACCGGCGAACAGCGGGATCACCTCCGATTACCTCGTCCATGCTGAGACGGGAGTTACCTACCAGGTGACCGCCGGTACGTTCGACCTGAGTTACACGGTTCCAGTCCCCGTGCCGTTCCGCTTCGACTCTGCCACCAGCTACACCGGACGCCCGGGCGGCGCGGTGTTCAATGACGCCGTTCCCACGCTCACCTTCAACGCCGCGGACCCCGGCATCACCCAGTCAGCCAATCATATCCAGACGGCCCTGAACAATCCGGCCGCAACGTGGCCGCAGGTAACGCCCAAGCCGATTCCCGGCGGCGGACGCAACCTGAACGACTTTCTTACCCGCACAACCGATGCCGCCCGGATCAATTCGAACCGGGGAGCCGCGGACACCGCCTGTGCGCAGGCGGTGAACTTCGGGTTCTTCCCGGCCCCCACCGCCGGGCAGCAGTGCGACGAGTTCCCCTTTGCCACTACCTATGAGGGGGCAAGCGCCGGAAATCTGCTCTACTCGGTGCGGTATATCAGCGGTGCCGACAATCAGGAATCCGGGAACCGCATCAACGGATTCTACCGGGCAAACCGGATGATAGACGGCGATGAGTTCGCGGTCGGCGTCTACAGCACGGCTCCTGCGGTGGTCGATGTCGCGGGCGGCGGCGCGTTCGCCACGGTATGGGCGGCCGCCGGCGGCGCCGGCGGCGCGCTGGGCGTCCCGATCGGTAACTGGTATGCCATCCCCGGGGGCCAGGAACAGCAGTTCGCCAACGGCGCGATCTACTGGTCCGCCGCGACCGGCACCCACGAGGTGCAGGGTGTCATCTACGCTGACTACGCCGATCTCGGCGGCCCGGCCTCTCAGCTCGGTTTTCCGGTTTCCAACGAGCAGAACGCGCCCGGCGGCGGCCGGGAGTCGCTGTTCGCCGGCACGAGTTGCGGTTCGGCGGCCGGCAGCGCCATCCTCTGGACGCCGGCCAGCGGCGCGGGGGAGCTTCAGGGATGCATCTACCAGGCATACCTGAACACCTATGGTGGCTCCGCGGGCAGCCTCGGCTATCCAACCTCGAACGAGCAGGGCATTGCCGCTGGCCGGGTGAACTACTTCACCGGCGGTCCGGCGAAGCCGAGCTGCTCGACGGGATCCGAGCCCGCGGACGGTATCAGCACCGCCGCGATCTACTGGGACGGCGTGGCTCACGACGTGACCGGCTGCATATTCGCCGAATATCACGCGGTCGGCGAGGCGGCCGGCGAGCTCGGATTCCCGACCGATGACGCGTATGCTTACAATGGGGGTCATCAGCAGAATTTCCAGAACGGCTATATCTTCGACATTAACGGCACCGCCACGGTGACCCTTGGCGGAAACTGGGTCGTTGGTCATGCCGCGCACGCCGGTAACGATTATCCATATGAGACCGTCGGGCAGTTCGAGCATCAGGACGAAGGTGCCGATGCGTGGAACGAGTACTACGGGCAGTGTGACTCGTTCGGCGCGTGGAAGGTGTATGAGAACCTCGCCGGCTCTGCGGCGCAGCATCCGAACACCCCGGTTCCGGCGGTGGGCTGGCAGCCATCGAATGCCTCCATAAGCCCGGTGAACCAGAACACCTGGTATAACGCGGATAACTGGGACGTGATGTGGAAAGCGCAGGGAGTGGCGGTCAACAACGTCCCGGCGCCGGGCACGATCGCGTACTGGCCCAACGCGACCGCCGATCCGCAGGACCACCACCCCACATCGGCGAACGGGATCGGTGAGTTCGGGCACGTCGGCTACGTCACCGACGTCTATCCGGACGGCTCGGTCACGATAGAGATGTACAACCTGCGGATCAACGGCGAGTATTCGGTGATCCACATGGCGTACGGGAAGTCCGCCGTCGACACGAGCTACAACCAGGGCTCCTACACCGTGCCGTGGCCGACGTCTTTCATCCACGTGGGCGACGGGACCGGGTCGTCAACGCCGGCCTCACCCGAGCCCGCGAACGGCACCGTGTCCTGGGGATATCCGAGCCAGGTGAAGGTCATCGGGCCCGGCTCGCCGTCCAGCGAGTACAGCCTCGCGACCTCCACCTGGTACCTGGACTCCGGACACGGTGAGCTCGGCAGCGAGGAGTGGACCCACACCAACGGCGCGGCCGCCGACTCCACCGCGACGTACACGCCCTCCGGGCTGTCCGCGAGCACCTGCTATGAGGTGGACGCCTTCGTTCCCAACAACTACTCCGACAATCCAGTGGCGGTGTACACGGTCAGCGATGCCAAGGGCACGTACCTGGCCGCGGTGAACGAGAACCAGTACACGAACGACTGGGCGGAGCTCGGCGTCTACGAGACCAGCGGCAGCGGCGGGGGCCTGGCGGTCAAGCTGGACGACCGCGGGACGACAGGCCTCTACGTGGCCGCCGACGCGATGCGGTTCTGGAAACAGGCATCCTGTTCCGGATATGGCGACGTGTCGCCGATCATCGGGCCGGGAACCCTGCCGGGAAGCTGGTCCACCGACTCCGGCCACGGCTTCTTCGGCAACGAGAAATACTCACCGACCCACGGCACCGTGCTGCAGAACTACGCCACCTACAACCCGCACCTGCTGGTCGAGGACTGCTACGAGGTCTTCGCCTATGTCCCGGACAACTACTCCGACAACAACGCCGCCACCTACGAGATCCTCGACCAGTGGCACGGTGACTTCTGGCCCCAGGTCAACGAGAACTCGTTCACCAGCCAGTTCACCGACCTCGGCGCGTTCATGTCCCGCGGCGACGGCACCCTGCCGGTGACTCTGGAGGACCTCGGGCCGTCCGGCGAGTACGTCGCGGCGGACGCGGTCGCCTACACGCTGGACGCGAACTGCTCCGGCGTCGGTGAGTCCGGTACCGGGCTGGGCAACGTCTACCAGCCGAACCAGATCGGTCCCGGCTCGCCGCCGTCCCTGTTCTCCACGGCGAATCCGTGGTTCACCCGGCTCGGCCACGGCTACACCCAGCACGAGCTGTGGACCTACGACAACGGCTCGACGGCCGACTCGACCGCCACCTGGACGTTCCACGGCAACGCCAGCACCTGCTACGCCGTGTCGGCGTACATACCGGACAACTTCGCCGACAACCCTCAGGCGCACTACTCGGTAGGCACCAGCCTGGAGGGTTTCGGCTCCGCCTACGACCAGGAGGCCTATACGAACGCCTTCATGTCCCTCGGCGCCGTTACCACGGGCAGCGACGGAGTGATCACGGTCAGTCTCAGCGATGTGGGCCCGATCACCGACTCCAGCGGCAGCCGGCTCTACACCGCGGCCGACGCCATGCAGTTCGACGAGGGGGGCGCCGGCTGCTGAGCGCCCGAAGATCGGTCTTACAGGGGCAGGCCGGCCTCCAGCAGCGCGAGTCCCTCGTCGATCCGCCTGAACCAGTCCTCCCCGATCTCGCCCATGCTCCACTCCGTGTAGGGCACCGAGATCGCGGTGATGACACCGAAGACGGCGCCGACCAGCGTCCGGACGGCTACGTCGTCCGGCCTGCGCCCGGCGCGCTTCGCCAGCACCTCGGACATCGCCTGGATGGTCCGCATGAACTCGTCGAGCGACCTCGCCCGGACCTCCGGCACCGTCATGGTCATCGTCGTCGTTTCGCGGAGCTGCTCCCAGTCCGCCGGGGTCAGCGTGGCCAGCGCCTCGCGCATCGCCGCCCGGATCGCCGGGATCGGGGCCATGCCGGACGGCTGCCGCCCGAGCGCCTCGAACATCCTGACGTCCATATCGTCCTGCAGGACCACGTCTTCCTTGGTGGGGAAGTACCGGAAGAACGTGCTGGGCGACACCTCGGCGGCCGCGGCGATCTGCTCCACGGTGGTGGCCTGGTAGCCCTGCTCGCGGAACAGCCGGAGCGCGTGCTCCCTGATGGAAGCACGCGTCCTGGCCTTCTTCCGCTCCCGCAGGCCGGTCTGCTGCGTAGCGCTCAACTCCGTCACCCTTCCAATTCTGCCCGCTCGGTGACGTTGATCCCCGGCTCGGTCATCATCGTCGCGGGGTATCCGTCCCCGCGCCCGTCTTCCGCCGGGGCCTGCGTCCCCGCCGCGCCGGCCCGGCGGGGCAGGAAGGCGAGCGCCAGCGCCGCGCTGACGAGCGCGATCCCGCCGCATGTCCAGAGCATGATGTCCATCCCGTGCACGAACGCCACGCGCACGTCCCCGAGGAACGCCGCCGAGTGCAGGGCGTGTGCCACCGCCACGCCGGCCGCGACGCTGCTCTTGGCCGGGCCGCCCACGGCGGCGGGCAGGCCGCTGACGTCCAGCCGGCCGCCGTAACCGTTGCTGAGCAGGGTGCCGAGCACCGCGACCCCGATCGTCGCCCCGACCTGGCGCAGCGCGGAGATCAGCGCCGAACCGGATCCGCTGCGCTCGCGGGACAGCGCGCCGAGCGCGGCGTTCATCGCCGACGGCATCGCGAGCCCGAGCCCGAGGCCCGCGATGGCGATCCACGCGGCGGCGTAGCCTGTGCCGGTGCTTGCGGAGGTGAACGCGCCCAGAGCCATCGCCGCGGCCATGATGGCGAAGCCGATGGTGACGGCCGCCTTGGCGCTGACCGGCGGCGCCGCCAGCTCGCCGCCGGCCCCCCGGCGCGGGGCCTGCAGCCGGGTGCCGCCGATCATGCCGGCCAGCAGCCCGCCGATCATCGGCAGCAGCCGCACCCCGCTGCCCAGCGCGTTCGCGCCCTGGACCTCCTGGAAGTACTGCGGCATCGCGAACAGCAGCCCGAACATCGCGAACGTCACCATCGTCACCAGGATCGTGCCCCACCGGAACCCCGCCGACCGGAACAGCGAGAGTTCGATGAGCGGCGCGGTGCCCCCCCGAGCGGTGCCGCCCCGAGCGGTGCCACCCCGAGCGGTGCCACCCCGAGCGGTGCCACCCCGAGCGGTGCCGCCCCGGGGGGACGAGCCCTCCCGGGGGTTCTTCAGCCGCCTGCCGACCAGGCGCTCCCAGGCCACGAACAGGGCGAGCACCACGGCCCCGGCACCGATGGCCGCCAGCGCGGCCGCGTTGGTCCAGCCGTCCTGGCCCGCCTTGATGAAACCGTAGGTCAGCGCCGTAAGCCCGGCGCTGGAGATCACCACGCCGGCGATGTCCACGCGCGGCCGGCGCTCGCTGCGCGACTCGGGCAGCAGCAGGGCGACCGCGGTCACCGCGAGGATGACCACCGGGACGTTGATCAGGAAGACCGAGCCCCACCAGAAGTGATCGAGCAGATAGCCGCCGACGATCGGGCCGATCGGGTAGCTGATGAACGTCGCGGACGCCATCAGCGCGATCGCCCGCTGCCGCTCCTGGTTGGAGAACAGCACGGGGATCACCGACAGCGACAGCGGGAAGATCGCCGCGGCGCCGATGCCGAGCAGCGCGCGGGCGGCGATCAGCTCGCCGGTGGTGGCCGCGTAGGCGCACAGCGCCGAGCTGACGCCGAAAAGGGCCAGCGCGATCAGCAGCACCTTCTTGCGCCCGTACCGGTCGCCGAGCATCCCCGCCGGCAGCATCCCCGCGGCGAGCACGAGGCTGTACGCGTCCGAGATCCACTGCAGGTCGCCGGTCGAGGCGTGCAGGCTGGTCGAGATCGTCGGAAGCGCCAGGCTGAGCACGGTCAGGTCGAGCCCGACGACCAGCACGCTCGCCGAGATCGCGACCAGCGCCCACCACCTCCGCCCCCCCGGCCCCGCAGAAGCCGTCACGGCAGTCACCACCCTTCAGGAGTAACACCAAACTGAAACTCACAACCAAAAGCTAGCCCCTACGATCAGCAAGTGTCAACCACTTGCCCCACCCCGGCCCAAATTGCCCCCCCGCATAGTCAGTCCGATCACCGCGCTCTCTTCCGTCACAGTGGTCACGCCGCCCGCCTCTGCGAGGCGGGGCCGCTGGCGCATTTGGCCCCACTGGGCGGGGCCAGTTACGCCAGCGGCCCCACTCCCGCGACCGAAGGGGCGCCCAGCCGCCCCACTCCCGCTTGATCGCCCGCCGCATGGTCAGTCCGGTCACCGCGCTCTCTTCCGTCACAGTGGTCACGCCGCCCGCCTCTGCGAGGCGGGGCCGCTGGCGCATTTGGCCCCACTGGGCGGGGCCAGTTACGCCAGCGGCCCCGCTCCCGCGACCGAAGGGGTGCCCAGCGGCCCGCTCCCGCGATCGAAGGGGCGGCAGCGCTCCTCCCGGGCGATGGGGCGGGCGGCGGTGCGTCGCGCACGCCGTTCCGGCCTCTCGCGGGCATGAAAACGGGGCCGCTGGCGCATTTGGCCCCACTGGGCGGGGCCAGTTACGCCAGCGGCCCCGCTCCCGCGACCGAAGGGGCGCCCAGCGGCCCCACTCCCGCGATCGAAGGGGTGCCCAGCGGCCCCACTCCCGCGACCAAAAAGGGGCGCCAGCGGCCCTCCCGCAACCAAATGGGCCCAGCCATCCCGCTCTCACGGTGCCCCGGAATGCCCGCGACCGCCCCCCGGAAGGGGCCGGCGCCCCCGGAAGGGGCCGGCGCGGAGTACGCCGTGGCGCGGAGTACGCCGTAAGGCAGCCGGGAGCGTCAGGCGCTCAGGCGGGACAGGAGGGCGGTGCCGTTGGGGGAGCCCAGGCCGGTGCACGCGTCCCAGCCGGGGCCTGCCTGGTAGGCGCCGTTGTTCCCGCTGGTGATGTCCTGGAAGCCGGCCACGTCGGTGCCCGGAGTGACGCCCGCGTACAGAAGAGGCTGAAGCAGCCCGAAGCGCTTGCCCGTCGCCTGCGCGAGGCGCGCGGTCAGCGCCGCCCACAGCGGCGCGACCGCACTGGTGCCACCGAACACCTGTGACTGCCCGTTGACGACGACCTGATAGCCGGTCAGGGGGTCGGCGTTACCGGCCACGTCGGGCACCCCCCGCCCGCTCCCGCCGCCGCTGACGGCGCGCGCGGGGACTCCCGCGGTCTGCTGCCACGCCGGCAGCGGGAACTGATCGCTGACCCCGCCGCCGGTGGCGCCGTGACCCGCCGCGGATTCGTTCCATACCGTCTCGGCGGATATCACGCCCGTCGACGGGTCGCCCTCCAGCCGCGTCCCGCCGCAGGCGAGCGCGTTCGGGCTCGAAGCGGGGAAGTCGACGTGCACGGACCCGTCGGACACGCCGTCGCTGCTGCCGCTGTCGCCCGCCGCGGCGCAGACGGTCACGCCGAGCGCCGCCGCGTCGGCCAGCGCGGAGTCCATCGCGGCGCGCCCCTGCGCGGTCCACACGTCCTCGGACTGCCCCCAGCTGACCGAGATCACCGTCGGCGCCGGCGAGGCGTGCGCGGCGTCGGATACCGCGTCGATGAACCCCTGATCGGTGTTGGGCGCGAAATACACGAGCTGTGAGGCACCGGGCGCGGCGCTCCCCGCGACCTCGATGTCCAGCAGGACCTCGACATCGGCGGGATCCCCCGGGGAGTTGCCCGCCCCGTCCACCGAGACCGCGGTGACCGACGGCACCGCCATCCCGAGGCCGGAGAAGTACGTGGTCAGATCGCTGGTGGTGTACCCGCCGCCGAGCTCGAGGATCGCTATGACCTGGCCGGTCCCGTCGGTGCCGGCCGGAAACTGGTACAGCGCGGCGACCTGCGGCGCCGTGAACGAGGTGGCCGCGGCGCTCGCCGCCGCGGCACGGAACTGCGCGCGCGCCTGCGGCCGGTTGTCGAGCCCGAGCACGGCCTCCACGACGCCGCCGAGCTCGGCCGGGACGAACAGCTGCCCCTCGCGGTACCGGTAGGTGGTCATCCCGCTGCCATCCGGGTGCGGGCTTTCGACCTGCCGCAGCGTGGTGCCGAAGGCCGCGGCCACGTCCGCCACGCTTCCCGCGACCTTGACCCGGCGGGAAGCCGCGTGCGTCGCGGTCACCGTCAGCCCCTCGCGCTGGAGCACCTCGCTGACCAGCATGACGTCGGCCGGGTCGGCGCCGTACCGTTCGGCCAGGCTGGAGTTGCTGATCACCTCCGGCCCCTCGACCAGCTCGGCGGGCAGCGGTGCCCGGCGGCGCAGCACCAGGGTCACCTCGATCCGCGCCGACTGGTCGAGCTCGCCGGCGGGCCGGGCCTCCGGCAGCTGCGCGCGCTCGCTGCCCGGCAGTGGCACAAGTGACGGCATCTGTTCCCCTCGCGTTTGGTCTCCCGCTCCCGTCGGGATTGTGTCGCGTCGGGGGAAGCGCCACCGCCCGTTCGGTAAAAAAATCTTTCATTTACCAAACGAGCGGTGGTGCCTCTCTTCGCCCGGTGCTGTGTGCCGGTGCTGTGTGCTCGCCTCCGGATCGCTTCCAGGGCGGCTCCGGCTGCCTAGTTGTTGCCGCAGATGCTGCCGTTGAGGTAGAACGCGACCGGAGGCGGATCCTGGCCGGTGTCGCTGCCGTTGAAGCCGATCGACACGGAGCCGCCGCTCGCCGGGAGCTGTGAGTTCCAGCTCGCGTTGGTCACGGTCACGTTCGCGCCGCTCTGGCTGTAGGTGCCGTTCCAGCCGCTGGCGACCGCCTCGCCGCTGGCCGGCCACGTCCAGGTCAGCGTCCAGCCGCTGACCGCGGTGGCCGCCTTGTTGGTGATCGTCACCGACGCGCCGAAGCCGCCGGGCCAGCTGCTGCTGACCGCGTAGTGCACGGCGCAGCCCGCGTTGGACGGCGGCGGCACCGTGAACATGACAGGCGGCGAGGGCAGCGAGGAGTTGCCCTGCGAGTCGGCCGCCACCACGTTGTAGGTGTAGCTCGCGCCGACGGTCAGGCCGGTCAGGTTCACGGTGGTGCCTGCCGTCGTGGCGGCGAGCGTGCTCCCGCTGGAGGTGACCTGGTAGACGTTGTAGTGCGCCACCGGGTAGGTGCCCGCGGCGGAGGCGGGCCAGGTGAGGGTCGCGGTGCCCGAGGTGCTGCTCGAGGTGGACGACGAGAGGTTCGACGCCACGGGCTGGCCGGGTGCGCCGGGCGCGGTCACGCCGGTGCCGCCGCTGCCGGGGACGTGCACCACGGTCAGCGAGTACGGGCCGGCGGTCACCGACGACGAGGAGCCGGACGCGCTGGTGATCGACGTGGCGTTGTTCGCCAGCGTGTACACGGTGGGCGTGCCGCTCGCGGTGAAGCCGCTGTAGCCGAGGCTGACCGTGTAGGAGTTCGACGGGTCCTCGTTGTCGATGAGGATGTTCAGGTTGCCGCTCGAGTCGCGCACGGCGTGCACCCGCAGCAGCGACTGGCTGGAGGCCGAGGTGACCATGGTGGCGCCGGGCGCGGCGAGCTTGGAGAGCATCTCGATGCCGTAGTAGGGAGCGAACGGCGTGTCGACCGCGGGCTCGGTGACGCCGCTTCCGTTGCTCGCGCTGGAGAAGATGCCCTGGTCGTTATAGTCCTCGGTGCCGTCCACCGTGCTCGGCGTGCCGATGCCGTTGTGCTCGTCCCACCAGTCCACGTTCGTGACGCCGTTCTCCAGCCAGGTCATGTACATGTCCGCGGCGAACAGCGCGGCAGGCTGGGTGTCCAGGTCGATCGTGGAGTTCGTCTCGGTGACGATGACCGGGACGCTCGACGGGTTGCTGATCTTGGCGTACTGGCTGAGCTGGCTGTGCAGCGTGGACACGATGCCGGCGATGTCGGAGGGATCGGTCAGCATGCCCGCGGTGGTGGAGCCGCCGGGGTAGTAGTGCACGATGACGCACTGGGTGCTCGCGCCCAGGGCGGACAGCACCGTCTGATTCCACGGGTTCGGGTACTCGGAGTTCGTCACTCCGTCCGGCCAGAAGCCCGGGGTGGTGAGCACCGCGCAGACCTTGGCGTTCGCGTTGGCGGCGTGCATCGCGGACATGTACTGCAGCACGTTAGCGGCGTACTCCGCCGGGCCGCAGTTGTATGTCTGCGACGGCTCGCTGCCGACCGTGACCGCCGGCCCGTTCAGCGAGGTCTTGCAGTGCGAGTCCACCTCCCAGTTGGCGCCGTAGGTGCCGTTGCCGTACACCTCGTTGCCCACTTCCCAGTACTGGACGTTGTCGCTCGCGGCCGCCTGTACCCAGGCGGCCGCGAGGCTCGGCGTGCCGGTGCCGTAGTTCACGGTGATGACCGGCGCGGCGCCCGCCGCGTTCGCGGTACCCATGAAGCTGGAGAAGCTGGTGTTGGGCGCGACGTAGCCGCCCGCGGCGGCGGTGCCGGTCTGCCAGTTGTAGATGTCGGAGTAGGAGCCGCCGGGATAGCGCAGCGCGTCGATGCCTGCCGCCTTCAGCAGGGGCGGGATGGCCGTGTCGTTCATGTAACCGTCGTAGACGGCGGTGTTCAGGCCGATCGCGTGCGCGGGAACGGTGCCCAGCCCGGCCGTCGCGTTCACCGTGACGCTCGCCGTCAGCGCCGCGGCGTTCGCCGGGGACGCTGCCGCGCTCGCCCCGCCCGCGGCGAGCGCCCCGCCCAGCAGCAGGCCCGCGGCCAGCCGCGCCGCCCTGTGCCCGCGCGGTGCCCGTCCCGGCGAGCCGCCCTGGCCTGGTGGGTGCGCGCGCGATCTCATGCTGAACATGCCTAGCCTCCTTGCCCTGAATGCATGCCATGTCGCCGCGTTTCGAGCCGTCCCGAGTCGAAGCGCTTCGACCCTTGTCATTAGCCACGCGACCCGACCGCGCCGTCTAGGCGCGCCGCAGGCGGGTAACCGCCCTGGGCGCGTACACCCAGGTCAGCCGCCATCACAGCAGCCCCCGAAACACAACGTGAAATGAAAGAGACCCGGGCCGCGGCCTACGGCGGGCGGCGCGGAGTGAGCCGCGCCAGCGGCTCACATTCCGCGATCGCGCGGCCCGCGGGGGCCAACGGCCCCCCGGCCGCGCGATGATACGGCGAGCACCACAGCGGGCCGGGGGGGTCTGGGGGGGTCGCCCTCTGGGCGACCCCCCCAGGCAGCAGAGCGACTCGGGCTAGCACAGCTAGCCCGAGTCGCGCAGCACCAGTTCGGTGTCCAGGATGGCGTGGAAGGGCTCCCTGCCCGGGGTGGCGATGAGGCTGAGCAGCTCGCGGACCATCCGCGCGGCCATCGCGTCGACCGGCTGGCGCACCGTGGACAGCCGTGGGTCGGTGTGCTGCGCGAGCGGCGAGTCGTCGAAGCCGATGACGGCCACGTCGTCGGGCACCCGGCGCCCCAGGCGGCGCAGCGCGCGCAGCACGCCGGCGGCCATCAGGTCCGAGGCGACGAAGACGGCGTCGAGGTTCGGCCGGTGGTCGATGAGCCGGAACAGCGCGTGCTCCCCGGACAGGCGGCCGAAGTCACCGTAAGCGATCATGCCGGGATCGTTGATCCCCACGCCCGCCATCGCCTTGCGGTAACCGAGGAGCCGGTCGATGCCGGGGCTCATGTCGGTCGGCCCCGCCACGGTCGCGACGGACGTCCGCCCGCTGTCGAGCAGGTACCTGACCGCCTGCCTGGCGCCGCTGACGTTGTCGGCGTCGACATAGGACAGCCGCTCGGCGCCGGTGACCGGCCTGCCGCACAGCACCAGCGGGATGCCGAGGCTGGCGAGATCGAACTGTGCCTTGCCGTGCATGGACACGAACAGCGCGCCGTCGACGTGGCCGCTGCGCAGGTACCGCGACACCGTGTGATAGTCGCGGGCCGAGTACAGCGTGAGCAGGACGAGCTGGAGGTCCGCCGACGCGAGCGCCTTGCTGACGCACCACAGCATGCGGGAGAAGAACGGGTCGGCGAACACCTTCACGTTCTCCTCGCAGACCACCAGCGCGATAGAGCCAGCCCGCCGCGGGTCAGCCGACCTGGGCGCGCGGTTGCGGACATAGCCGAGGCTGGCCATGGCCTGCTCCACCCGGTGCCGTGTCTGTGGCCGGACGCGAGCGGAGCCTGTGAGGACACGGGACGCTGTCGCCGACGAGACGCCGGCCAGGTGGGCAACGTCAGCCAGCGTCGGGGGCGTCAGCGGGGCCGCTGATTCTGAGACCGTCACCGCCATCTCCCGAGACAGAATTTGCGGACAGGTGAGGTACGCCCCTGTGCGGGACTTCGTGCCCGCTCGTCGCGAAGTCCGCCGCCCTCAGTCGAATTGTGAGAACTATTGTGTAACACGGATGAAACGTTGTGCAACATCCGGCGGAGGCCCTGCCCGCACGTCCAGGGGGCGCCGATTTGTTTCGGTGCCGGTCTTCGCCGCAAGTTTTCGGTGGCAATGCGTTTATGCTGCTCATGCCAATGAGCTCGCCGTCATCGGGAGTCGCCGCCCTATCAGGCCGTTCAACTGCACGCTTGCGCGGCAATAGGCCCTCCTCCGGCAGATGCCGGTAACGTCCGGTAGCCGGACGCCGGATGTAAGTTTCATATCGGCGGGCTGAAGCAGCGCCCGCATATCGCGGAAAGACCAGGGAAACGTCAGGGGAAAGTTCGGGGGCAAGCTCAGGGTTTATCCCCGATGACGTCTTCGCCGCATGCGGTCCCATAGATGATTCTCAGCCCCGGGGCGCGGTTTTCCGTGACGCGTGCCGAGCGTGAGCCGTGCTCCCCGGGCCGCCCGGCCCGGGGAGCACGCACCCCTTTAGGTACAGGCGGCGCCGTTGACGGTGAACGACGTCGGTGAGGCGTCGCTGCTGGTCCAGGTGCCCTGGAAGCCCATCGTGGCGGAGCCGCTCGCCGGAATAGTGGCGTTGTAGCTCTCGTTGGTGATCGTGACCTTCTCTCCGCTCTGGCTGGCCGCGCCGTTCCAGGCGTTGGTGATCTTCTGGTCACCGGGGAACGTGAAGACCAGCGTCCAGCCGTTGATGGCCGACGAGCCGGTGTTGGCGATCGTGACGCTCGCGGTGAAACCGCCGGTCCACTGGTTGGGCGTGTAGGTGACATGGCAGCCGCCGCCGGTGGTGGCGGTGCCGATGGTCCATGTGAAGGCGGCTGTCCCGGAGGCTCCGGTGCCGTCGGTGACGGTCACGGTGACGGTATTGCTGGCCGCCGTGGTCGGGGTGCCGGAGATCAGCCCGGTGGACGAGCTGATCGACAGCCCGGCGGGAAGGCCGGTGGCGCTGTAGGTGAGCGTCTGGCCGGAGGCGGAGTCGGTCGCATGGATCTGCAGGCTGGCGGCCATGCCGACCGTGCCGGACTGGCTCCCCGGGTTCGTGACCGTGACCGTGTTCGTGGTGCCGGAGGAGCCGATGGACCAGGTGAACGTGGCCGACCCGGAGGCTCCGGTGCCGTCCGTGGCGGTCACGGTGACGCTGTAGCTGCCGGCCGTGGTCGGGGTGCCGGAGATCAGCCCGGTGGACGAGCTGATCGACAGCCCGGCGGGAAGGCCGGTGGCGCTGTAGGTGAGCGTCTGGCCGGAGGCGGAGTCGGACGCCTGGATCTGCAGGCGTGCCGCGGTGCCGGCCGTGCCGGACTGGTTCCCCGGGCTCGTGACCGTGACCGTGTTCCCGGTGCCGCCCGGCGGGGACACGTTCGGGAACAGGTACGCGAACGCGTCGAAGGCCGTCGCGATGTCGGCCTCCGCCCAGAACCTGTGGTAGTGGAACGTCGGCGCGGCGCCGCCGTTCAGGTAGCTCTGGACATTGGACCAGCCCGTGAGGCTCGTGTACCACGGGCGGATGGACAGGAACGTGTTGGTGGACGAGCTGAGCGAGACGCCGTCCGGGTAGGTCCCCGTCCAGTTGGACGGGATGTACACGCCCTCGTCGTTCTTCGTGTTCCACGCGACGTTGAAGTTGCTGTAATCGGTGCGGGACTCCGGCGCCGAGTAACCCAGCGAGTCGCCGTAGAACTGGTGGATGATGTCGATGATGTTCTGCGCGGCGGTCTCGGTGGTCGTGTCGCCGGACTTGGCCGCGTAGTACTCGTACACCTTGGCCAGCGAGGCGGACACGCCCAGGTCGGCGGAGCAGCCCGACACCGAGACGTGCAGGCCGGTGTTGGCCGGCGGCTGCGACGAGCTCGACGTGCCGGTGGTCCAGCTCTCGGCCGGCTGGCCGGTCCAGGTGAGCGTGCCCGGCAGGCAGATCGCGCCGGTGCTCGTGTTGAACGTGGCCACGGATTCCGCCCACGACACCCATTTCTTCAGGATCGCCCCGGCCTGGGTGTTGCCGGTCACGTAGTAGTACTCCGCCAGCCTCTCCATCGGCCAGGTCTGGTAGCCGAACCACTGGTTGCTCGGCGGGTTGTGGTACTCCGGCTCCCAGTCGTAGTACATGCCGTCGAAGGTCGGGTCGCCGGACGGTGGCTTGGACACGTCGCCGTAGTTGCCGCCCCAGTTGTTGGTGACACCTCCGGCCATCCCGCCCTCCGCCGACTGCAGCCACTGGTACAGGTTGAGCTGCGTGGTGAGGCTCGTCGCCCAGTCCGACTTCGCCGTCGGGGACAGCGGGATCAGGCTGGAGGTCGTGGACAGCGCGTACGCCGCCAGCGGGTTCTGGTATCCCTGGTGGATCTCGGTGCCGCTGATCCGCCACGACCAGGCGCCGGTTGTCGAGCCGCCCCAGGCGTAGTACCAGGACATCAGGTAGGTGTCCTCGTTGGCCTTGCTGGTGCCGGCCGGGCAGGACACCGAGCCGTTCTGGCTGCACGACGCGCTGATCTGCTTGAAGTACTTGTCGAACATCGAGTAGCGCAGGAAGTCGCCGAGCTTGGCGGCATCGGCCAGCGTTGACGAGATCTGCGACTGCTCGCCCTGCGCGGTCGCGTACTGGTCGGCCCAGTACGCGGCCTGGATCATCCGCGCGTCGGCGTCCGGCGCGTCGGTGTACTTGTACTGCGCGGAGAAGCTTCCGCCGCCGTTGTTGAACAGGTCGAGATAGCCGGAACCGCTCATCCCGTACTTGAGCGCGTCCCAGTCGGGCTGCGGGACCGTGTCCCACACCGACTCCTCGGGGCCGCGCTGGTAGCTGTTGATCCAGCTCGGCGTCGAGGTGCCGTCCTCCTGCTGGCCGAACTTGTACATGTTGTCGGTGTCCATGATCCAGAACGGCGCGTAGATGTCGCAGTTGCCGTACGTGGACCTCAGCTCGCTGAACAGCGGGTCCGAGCCGACCGGGACCGAGGAGTTCAGGCTCACCGGGTAGTCGCTCGGCAACGGCTCCTCCGGCCCGTACTGGGCGGGCGAGGACGCGTTGTAGGTGCACTGCCCGGGCTGGTTGGCGTCGTTCGGGATCATGTACTGCTGCATGTTGGCCCATGCGTTGTTGAACGCGGTCCAGGTGCCGGTCACGCGGCCGTAGTCGGCGGTCAGCCACAGCCAGTAGCTGTAGGTCTCGGACACGGTCTCGTGACCGTAGTCCGGGGCCTCCACGATGAGGTTCTCGACCGAGTGGTACGGGATGCCCTGCGGGCTGAAGTAGCCGTTGCTGGGGTTCGTCAGCTCGTTGTAGAGGCTGGTGAACCACGCGTCGTAACCGGATGCCGCCGCTGCCTGGTTCACCGTGAGCTTCGCCGGCTGGTACCCGGCGGCCGAGGCGGTGAAGCTGGATTCCTTGCCGACGTCCTTCTTGTCGCGGCTCGCCGCGACGGTGACGTTCTGCGGCTGGTTCCAGTTCGCCGGCGTGAACGTGAGCGTGGTGGTGCCCGGCGAGGCGCTCGCCGTAGCCGCTCTGCGGCCGCGGGTCATGAGGTTCGCGGTTCCCTTCGCGCTGCCCGTCGCGCCCACCGTCACCGTGACATCGTGGCTCGGCCGCGCCGACAGGGCGACGCCGACCGCGGACGTCGTGCCCTGCTGAACGGTCACCGTCGGCGGGTTCGTCACGACGCTTGGCTTCTCGACCTGGATCGCGATCGGATCCGAGGTGGTGCTCAGCCCCAGCTTGCTGGTCGTCACCGCGGTCACCGAGTAGCTGCCCGCCGGCCAGTGTGTCACGCGCAGCGTCCATGGGGCGGCGGTGGCGGTGCCCAGCAGGATGTTGTTGTCCAGGCGCGTGCTCGCGTAGAACGCCACCGACCTGACGGGGCTGGTGCCAAGCCCGTCCCTGGCGGCCTCGCTCGCCGGGAGGGGGGCGGCCTGGAGGGTGATGGCCGAGCCGGGGGTGAAGATCGCGCCGCTGGCCGGCCGGACGATCGGTGCCCCCGCCGGCGGCTGCCTGTTCGCCTTCACGGTGTTGGCCTTCACGGGCGCCGGCCGCGCGGCGTGGCCGGGCGGAGCTGCCTGCGCCGCCACCGCGCCGGCGAGCAGGCTGCCTGCCAGGAGCGCGATCCCGGCGAAGCTGTGCGCCAGCACACGGCCGGTGGTTCTCGGACTTCGTATTCGCATTCGCGTCCTCCTCGCTGAGGGGTTTGATCGGGCCCGTGGCGGGCGGCCGGGGCGCAAGCCAGGTGGGGATCGCCGGGCGCGCACAGCTTTCGCGCGCGGGGCACTCCACGCCGGGCGCAAAGCGCCTCCCGTCGTGCGGTAAGCGCTTTCACGTCCGGCTGAAGCGTAAACTCGCTCAACCGGCGCGAAAAGGGCGGTGGCGAGGCCAAGCGCTACCGAGCGCGATCACCGGCGGAATGCTGGGCCGTTATGCCCGCTTGCCGTCAGTCGGGTACGCGCCTCTTACCTGGGTTTAAGCCGCGGGCACTCGCGCTTCGCCCGGATCCGGATCGTTGCCCGGCTACCCGTTAACGTCACACCGGGTGACCGGCGTTGCCCGTCCCGCATGAAAGTCTCATGACATCGCGGTGAACGGCGCGGGCCGCCGCCCGGCCGCCCGTATGCGAGCGAGGATCATGAAAACCCGACACTGGTTTTCATTCGATATGCGTTTCGCAAATTAGCCGTTACGGCTGTTGATAACCGGCTGCAACCCCATCTGGCCGAGGAATTGCTTGACCGGTATAGTGCCGCGTCTCTAGCCTGACCGGCGTCCATCCCGAGGAAGGTGCATTGGATGCGCAAGCTACGCCGATTCATGATATCCGGCGCGTCAGGCCGGCCCAGGCCCGTCCGCACCCGGGACAGCACGCGGCTCACGAACCGGCGCAGGCCCTGGCGCAGCCACGCCGGTATCGCCGTGGCCGCGGTGTGTGCCCTGACCGCAGCGGGCTTCGCCGCGTTCGCGACCGCGCCGGCCAGCGCGGCCAGCGCGTGCACGGCGGCCTACTCGGTGACCAACCAGTGGAACACCGGG
>Ga0213875_10000684_pt1 | contig 26472 bp, 22 predicted proteins | sample BarmaccomBMRX_R8_FD_160105 | JGI IMG/M metagenome (GOLD analysis project Ga0213875, IMG submission 160105) | Root-associated microbial communities from Barbacenia macrantha in rupestrian grasslands, the National Park of Serra do Cipo, Brazil - RX_R8 | ecosystem: Host-associated > Plants > Roots... | reverse complement strand
CCGCCGCGCTTGCTGGCGGGCGTGGCGGAATTGGTAGACGCGCCGGATTTAGGTTCCGGTGGCGCAAGTCGTGGGGGTTCGAGTCCCTCCGCCCGCACCAGCTTCTCTGCGGCCAAGCTCGCCGGCCACCGCCGGAAATCGGAGCGAGAGCCGTGGATCAATGATGAGCCGACTAGCTGGTGAGGCGAACTCGGCCGCAAATGCAGATGAAGAATAGAGCCATGATGCAGGTCACCGAGATATCCTCCCAGGGTTTGCAGCGCTCCTACCGGGTGGTGTTTCCGGTGCAGAGCGTTGCTGACAAGCTCAATGCCTCACTCGACGATCTGCGCACCAAGGTGCAACTCAAAGGCTTCCGCAGGGGCAAGGCCCCGATCGCGCATTTGCGCCGGCTCTACGGCCGTTCGGTGATGGGAGAAGTGATCCAGGAGACGGTGAACGAAGCCTCCCGCAAGATCGTCGACGACCACCACATCCGGCTTGCGCAAGAACCGCGGGTGAAATTTCCCGAGGACAAGGCACTCGTCGACGCCATGGCTGAAGGAAAGGCAGACCTCGATTTCTCCGTCGATGTCGAGGTTCTGCCCGAAATTCCCCAGGCGGATCTCTCGGGAATCTCTCTCGTTCGCGAAATCACGCCGATCGACGACACTATGATCGATCAAGCGGTCCAGCGTCTCGCGGAGCAGAACCGTACATTCACGACGGCGGACGCTTCGCATAAGGCCGAGAACGGCGATCAGTTGACCGTCGATTTCACCGGAACGATCGAGGGACAACCCTTCGAGGGCGGCAATGGCGAGGATATCAAGGTCGTTCTTGGTCAAAACTCCTTCATTCCCGGCTTCGAGCAGGGGCTCGAAGGCGCAACCGCGGGTGATGAGCGCGAGGTCGAGGCCGAGTTCCCCGGCGCCTATCTGCGTGCCGATCTCGCAGGCAAGAAGGCGAAATTCAAGGTGAAGGTCAAAGAGGTCGCTCAGCCAAATTCGGTTACGATCGACGATGCGCTCGCCAAGAGCTTCAACATGGAAAATCTCGAAGCGCTGCGCGCATCGGTGAAGCGCACCCTCGAGCGCGATTTCGCGGGAGCATCGCGGCAACGGCTGAAGCGGAAGCTGCTCGACGTCCTTTCCGAGAAATATTCATTCGAGCTGCCTCCGAGCATGGTGGAGCAGGAGTTCGCCAACATCTGGGGGCAGGTCGAAAGCGAGATGAGGATGACCGGCAAGAGCTTCGCCGACGATGGCACCACCGAAGAGGCCGCGCGGGCCGACTATCGCAAGATCGCCGAGCGGCGAGTGCGGCTTGGGCTCGTGCTTGCGGATGTCGGCCAGAAGGCCAATATCACGGTTGCCGATGAGGAAATCACGCAAGCTCTTGTCGAGCGCGCACGGCAGTTTCCGGGTCAGGAAAGAGAGGTCTGGGACTTCTACAAGAAGAATCAACGCGCCTTGGCCGAGCTCAGGGCGCCGATCTTCGAGGAAAAGACCGTGGACCATCTTCTCGCGCAGGCCAAGATCGAGGAGCGGACCGTGTCTCGCGAGGAGCTGTTTGCCGATGTTGATGAGGGGTCGGACGCCATTGCGGCCCCGGCCGCCTGAAACGAGATGCTCGTGCCGGTCGGTCGCACGCTTTTCGGCTAGTTCGGCTCTGTCGGAGGCAAGGCCCAGAGGATGAGATGAGAGATCCATTCGAAGTGTACAACAACGCGCTCGTGCCGATGGTGGTCGAGCAATCGAACCGGGGCGAACGCGCCTTCGATATCTATTCACGCCTTCTAAGGGAGCGGATCATCTTTCTGACCGGCCCGGTCGAGGATTACACCGCCTCGCTTGTCGTCGCTCAGCTCCTCTTTCTTGAAGCGGATAATCCCAAGAAGGAAATTTCGTTCTATATCAACTCACCTGGAGGTGTCGTAACTTCCGGCCTGTCCATTTATGACACAATGCAGTTCATCCGGTCCCCGGTTTCGACGCTCTGCGTGGGGCAGGCGGCCTCGATGGGGTCACTTCTTCTCACGGCGGGTGAGACCGGCATGCGATTTGCACTCCCGAACGCGCGAATCATGGTGCACCAGCCTTCAGGCGGGTTTCAGGGGCAAACGACCGATATCCTCATCCACGCGCGCGAGATCGAAGCAGTTCGCCGTCGCCTCAACGAAATCTATATGAAGCATACCGGACGCGATCTGAAGACGATCGAGGATGCTCTGGAACGAGACAATTTCATGACCGCGCAGGCGGCCAAGGAGTTCGGCATCGTGGATCAAGTCTTGGAGAAGCGGCCCGAGGACGGCTCGCCCGCGGCGAGCCAGAAGTGACAAGGCTGTGACCTGCGGCATGGCGGCTGTTGCCTGTGGGACGGATGCGTGATTGCATCCGCGGGAAAGAAGGGAGGGCTAATCGAGGCTCGGCGAAACAGCGGGTTAGGTTTCGTTAGGGTCATGGCGTCTAAGCTGCCAGGGTTTGTGCCGGTGCGTTTCCGCCGCGCGGGATGACTGAACGGAGAACTGCGATGAACAAGTCCAGTGGCGGGGATTCGAAGAGCACGCTTTATTGCTCCTTCTGCGGCAAGAGCCAGCATGAGGTGCGTAAGCTGATCGCCGGCCCGACCGTGTTCATTTGCGACGAATGCGTCGAATTGTGCATGGACATCATTCGCGAGGAATCGAAATCCTCGCTGGTCAAGACCCGCGACGGCGTCCCGACGCCCAAGGAAATCCGCAAGGTTCTCGACGATTACGTCATCGGCCAGGATTACGCCAAGAAGGTGCTCTCGGTTGCCGTTCACAACCATTACAAGCGCCTCAACCACGCGACCAAGCATGCCGATGTCGAGCTTGCGAAGTCGAACATCCTTCTGGTCGGCCCCACGGGTTCGGGCAAGACGCTTCTTGCCCAGACATTGGCGCGCATTCTCGACGTCCCCTTCACCATGGCGGACGCGACGACGCTCACCGAGGCCGGTTACGTCGGCGAAGATGTCGAGAACATCATCCTGAAGCTGCTCCAGGCTTCCGACTACAATGTCGAGCGGGCGCAGCGCGGCATCGTCTACATCGACGAAATCGACAAGATCTCGCGAAAATCCGACAATCCTTCGATCACGCGCGACGTCTCGGGTGAGGGCGTGCAGCAGGCGCTTTTGAAGATCATGGAAGGAACGGTCGCTTCCGTGCCGCCTCAGGGCGGACGCAAGCATCCCCAGCAGGAGTTCTTGCAAGTCGACACCACGAACATCCTCTTCATCTGCGGTGGCGCCTTCGCGGGTCTCGAGCGCATCATCTCGGCGCGCGGACGCGGCACCTCGATCGGCTTTGGCGCCAAGGTGCAATCGCCTGAAGATCGGCGCACCGGCGAGGTGCTTCGCCTTGTGGAGCCTGAGGATCTTTTGAAATTCGGCCTTATTCCGGAATTCGTGGGCCGGCTCCCGGTAATCGCGACGCTCGAAGACCTCGATGAGGAGGCGCTGAAGCGCATCCTCACCGAACCGAAGAACGCCCTCGTCAAGCAGTATCAGCGCTTGTTCGAGATGGAGACGGTGGACCTCACCTTCCAGGACGAGGCGCTCAACCTCATCGCTCGCAAGGCGATCCAGCGCAAAACGGGCGCGCGCGGATTGCGCTCGATCATGGAGAGCATCTTGCTCGACACGATGTATGATTTGCCGGGATTCGACAGCGTCGAGCAGGTCGTCATCGGCTCGGAGGTCGTGGAGGGCAAGGTTCGTCCGCTCTACATCCATGCCGATCGCGACAAGGAAGCTGGCGGCATGTCCGCCTAGGCCGGGCCCTCCATCCGGACCGTGACGCTTTTGCAACGCCTCGCGTTGAAACTTTGGGCACCCCATCCCATCTGCCTGTTTCGGGCGAATGCGCCAGATTGCGATGTTTACCGGCATTCGCTGCCACTCTAGCCTCTCCGTTGCGAAGGGATTCGCAACCGGCACCAGCCTTTGGGGGGTGTCGGCAGGTCCTGTCGCGTAGGGAGGCTGAATATAAAGGATACCGATAGATGAGCGACCCGAAAACCCGTCCCCTCCCGCAACCTGGCGAGAGTCACGAATTCCCGGTCCTGCCGCTCAGGGATATCGTCGTCTTCCCGCACATGATCGTGCCGCTGTTCGTTGGCCGCGAAAAGTCGATCCGAGCCTTGGAAGAGGTGGTCCGCAACGATCGCTTCATTCTCCTTGCGACGCAGATCGATGCCGCGGCGGAGGATCCCTCCACCGACGCCATCTACTCGACAGGCGTGCTCGCAACCGTGCTCCAGCTCCTCAAGCTTCCTGATGGCACCGTGAAGGTGCTGGTCGAAGGATTGGCGCGCGCCAAGATCGCTGAATACACCCGCACGGACGAGTTCTACGAGGCGCGTGCGGCCGCCCTCGCGGAAGAGATCGGCAACAAGGTCGAGGCTGAGGCCTTGGCCCGTTCCGTCACTGGCGATTTCGAAAATTATGCCAAGCTCAACAAGAAGGTTTCGCCCGAAGTCGTGCAGAGCGTCGGCCAGATCGAGGATTATTCGAAGCTCGCGGATACAGTGGCTTCCAACCTTGCGGTCAAGGTGAGCGACAAGCAGGCCGCCCTCGAAACGCTCTCGGTTTCCAAGCGTCTCGAAAAGGTCCTCAGCCTGATGGAGAGCGAGGTCTCGGTTCTGCAGGTCGAGAAACGCATCCGCACGCGCGTCAAGCGTCAGATGGAGAAGACGCAACGCGAGTACTACCTCAACGAGCAGATGAAGGCGATCCAGAAGGAGCTCGGTGACGAGGAGGGCAAAGACGAACTCGGCGAGCTCGAGGAGAAAATCCGCAAGACGAAGTTCAGCAAGGATGCGCGCAACAAGGCGATGCACGAGCTCAAGAAGCTCAGGCAGATGTCGCCGATGTCCGCCGAGTCCACCGTGGTGCGCAACTATCTCGATTGGCTGCTCTCGATCCCATGGGGGCGCCGTTCGAAGATCAAGCGCGATCTCAGGCTCGCGCAAGAGACGCTCGATAACGATCACTACGGCCTCGACAAGGTCAAGGAGCGGATGCTCGAATACCTTGCGGTGCAGCAGCGCATGAACAAGCTCACCGGGCCCATCCTGTGCTTCGTTGGGCCGCCCGGCGTGGGCAAGACCTCGCTCGGCAAGTCGATCGCCAAGGCGACAGGGCGCGAATTCATGCGCATGTCGCTGGGCGGCGTGCGGGACGAGGCTGAGATTCGCGGCCATCGCCGCACCTATATCGGCTCCATGCCCGGCAAGATCATTCAGTCGATGCGCAAGGCCAAGACGGTCAACCCACTCATCCTGCTCGACGAGATCGACAAGATGGGAATGGATTTCCGTGGCGACCCGTCTTCGGCGTTGCTCGAGGTTCTCGACCCCGAGCAGAACTCGACCTTCAACGATCACTACCTCGAGGTCGACTATGACCTCTCGAATGTGATGTTCATCACGACAGCCAATACTCTCAACATTCCGCCGGCCCTGCTCGATCGAATGGAAGTCATTCGACTTGCCGGCTACACGGAAGACGAGAAGGCCGAGATCGCCCGCCGCCACTTGATCCCGAATGCGATGCGCAAGCATGGGCTCGAGTCCAAGGAATGGACGATCGACGCCGCCGGGCTGAAATTCCTCATACAGCGCTATACGCGCGAGGCAGGCGTTCGCAATCTCGAGCGCGAATTGTCGAATCTCGTGCGCAAGGCGGTGAAGGATATCCTTCTCGGCAAGGCGAAGACCATCACGGTGACGCCGAAGGTCGTCGAGGAATATCTCGGTGCCCCGAAGTTCCGCTACGGAGAAACCGACACCGAGGATCAGGTCGGGGTGGTGACCGGTCTTGCCTGGACCGAGGTCGGCGGGGAACTGCTCACGATCGAGGGCGTGATGATGCCGGGCAAGGGCAAGATGACCGTGACCGGCAACCTCAAGGACGTGATGAAGGAATCGATTTCGGCCGCCGCGTCCTATGTGCGCTCGCGCGCGCTCGATTTCGGCATCGAGCCGCCGCTCTTCGACAAGCGCGACATCCACGTTCACGTTCCAGAGGCCGCGACGCCGAAGGACGGCCCTTCGGCCGGTATCGCTATGGCGACCGCGATCATCTCGGTGATGGCAGGCGTTCCTGTCAGGCGGGATATCGCCATGACCGGCGAGGTGACGCTGCGCGGCAGGGTGCTGCCGATCGGCGGCTTGAAGGAGAAGCTGCTCGCGGCTTTGCGAGGCGGGGTGAAGAAGGTGCTGATCCCCGAGGAGAACACCAAGGATCTCGCCGAGATTCCCGCCAATGTGAAGAACGATCTCGAGATTGTTCCAGTCTCCCGCATGGATGAAGTTCTGAAGCACGCGCTTGTGAGTCAGCTTTCACCAATCAAATGGAAGGAACCGGAGATCGCCCCGAAAGTCGGCGTTCCCGAAGACGATCATCCGGGCCTCGTCGCCCACTGACCAAGGATCGGCGACTTGGGAGATGAAAAGGCCCACCTTGGGGTGGGCCTTTTGCTTACGCGTCGGGATTCCAAACCGTCGATCCGCAAGGAAATGGCAGGTGTGAGGATCGATTGCGCTCGATGCGGCGGAGGATTAAACCGGCGCTGGCCATCATCGGGCGCCCAGCACCATCCGGCGGGGCGCTTCGCTGCGGGGCGGTTAGCTCAGTTGGTAGAGCATCTGGTTTACACCCAGAGGGTCGGCGGTTCGAGCCCGTCACCGCCCACCAATCAATTCAAACTCTTATCCGCAATACTTAAAGCTTCGCTGGAAACAAATTTTCTGCCGGAGCAACATTAAGGCCAACAATGTTGCTCCCAAAAAAGTTGAGCGACTCCTTCGAGCCTGCGGCGCCTCCGAGCCAGCCGATGACCGCCCTGGACGTCGCGATCTCGTGAATGCCGCGCAAGTGCGCGCTACTACTCAGGCCGAGATCACGATGTTGCTGGCTCAAGTCTCAGCTCGGTCTCTTTCCTCCGGAATGCCGGGCGGCGCGATCCTGGCAACGACATCGCGGATTTCCGTGAGCAGCGAAATCATTCGTTCCGACCGCGCGGCTGCTTCTTGCCAATGAGCGGCGGAGTCTTCTCTGGATTCATTGAAGCGTTGTTCATTGCGAGCCGCCAAGGCATTGACTCGGCGCCAGGCCCGCAGCCGATACCAAAGCGCACCTGCGATGATGAGCAACGGCAGCAGCATGCCGATGAGGAACACTGGGTCCGAGAGGAGCAGCTGCGTCATGGTTGGGAAGGGCGTCAGCTGCGTCATGTCCCAATCCTTTCTCGGCGGTGCCCGGAAGCAGGAACAGGAATGTCTTCTGTAACTGTTAAGCGCAGCGCACAAAAGATCCGCTCTTTTTCAGACGGTTTATGTGCAATTGGCCGTAAGCGGGGGCGGCGCGCCTCGCTGCCTTCCGGCGTCGCATTTTCCTGGACCCTTTTGCGCCTTGATAATCGATCGGAACGGCAGCAAACTTGGACCTGGAAGAAGCGTCCAGGTGGAATGTCGTGAGGAGCGGCCAAGCCAGCTCGCTCACTCGACGATGCGGCTTTGAGCGGGTGACCGCGCAAGAGGATCGCATGAAAAATCCAGGTATTCGCAGTTATGCCCGTCGAGGGATTTCAATCGTCAAAAGCACCTTCAATTTCCACTTTTCTAGCCGAGCGATGTCGGCTTTGATCTTGCCGCTATCCCTCGTCGCTTCATCGATCCCGCGTGACGGAATGGCTTCGGAGGCCCTGGACCAAAAATTCGACGGCGTCGTCGTGCCGCGCCAATGGGTGCAGGTCGTGCCGCAAGTGAACGGCGTCGTAAGCCGGATCTTATTTGAGCCCGGGCAACATGTTTCGAAAGGGGATGTCCTATTTGAATTGGACGCCGATAACTTTGCGATCGATGTGCGCATAGCTCAATCGGAGCTCGATGAGGCGCGCGCTCGACTGAGTTTGGCTGAGGATGCAGCCCAGCGTCAGGCGCGATTGTTGGTTGAAAGTGCGACCGCCAAACAGCTTGCCCGCCAAGCCGAAATCGAGGTCGAAATTGAACGCGCCAATGTTGCACACAAAGAAGGGTCTCTTGCGAAGGTCCAGTTGGCACTCACGCGAACACGCGTCGTCTCCCCCCTTTCGGGAACCATCGGGCGCCCCCACGTCGCGCCCGGCGCTTTCGTGGAGGCCGCAAGAGGCATGGTCCTCGCTGAAATCGCTCAGCTCGATCCGATGCTGGTGTATTTTCAAGTGCCTTACGTTGAACGCCAGCGGGCTCTGGACAGGGCAGGGGCGTCCGACGCGGATGAGTTATTTGACAATTCCACGCTCTCACTCGAGCTGCCGACCGAGCGGATATACGAACTTGCCGGTAAGCCAGAACCCCATGGCGAGGAGATCGATCAGACGACGGATGTGATGACGGTCTGGGCCTCGTTCCCCAATCCACATAAAATCCTGGTCCCAGGACTTAGAGTTCACGTCATATCTCATCTTGAAGACCAGGCCCGTTAAGCCGCGATTTCAGCAAAAAAAGCCGCGACCATTCCGTGTGTTTTCGCGAATTTGCGACCGCCGCGGCTCAATCGGGCAGGCCCGCTTTACGAAGGCCCTCAGCATAACGATCGAGGATCCCCTTGTCGCGATATGGGGGGCGCTCGCGCCATACGCTGATCTTGAATTGGGGATGGAGGCGCAGGACTTCACGCGCCGCGGCTTCAGCCTCGCGCATCATCCCGAGATGGGCGAAGTTTGCCGCGAGCATTCGTTGGCCCTCGGACGGGTCGTGCATCCGCTGGATCGTCGTGATCACGTTCTCGGATTGCCCTAGCGTGTCGTAGGCATCCGCGAGATACCACAGATACCAATCGGGATAGTGGGGATTGAGCCGCATCGCCTTGTGCATGAGGTCCACCGACCTTTGCGGCTGTTCGACGTAAGCGAGCGCATCGGCGTATTCGGCGATGATGTCGCTATCGTTCGGGTTCAGCTTCAGGGCCTGCTCGTATTCGGCGATCGCTTCCTCGTGCTGTCGGCGGTAGAGCTTGGCGTAACCGAGCTCGGCGAAACCGCGCGCGTCGAGGGGATCGAACTCCTTCGACCGACGCGCGAACGCCGTGGCCCATTCAAGCGATTTGTGCGGCTTCACGGTCCAGGCATAGCGCCAGTCGAGATTATGCGTTCGCGAGAGCGCGCTGTGCGCGCGGCTATATCCCGGCGCATACTCGATCGCTTCCTCGAACAGTCGGCGGGCATGCCAATTGCCCGCCTTGGTGAATTTGAGGATCAAATGCTGCCCCCGCACGACCAGCCCATAGGCGCGCATGTCGCGGGGGTAAGGCGATTGTTGCCGCCTCTCCGCGAAATCGATCTGGATCGACAATCGCGAGGCGACCGCCCCGGCGATCTCGTCCTGTAAATCGAAGAGCTCATCGATTTCGACGTTGAACCGGTCGGACCAGAGGACGCTGTCGGACGCCGCATCGATCAGCTCGAAGGCGAAGCGAAGGCGCTGACCGGCCCGACGGAGGCTGCCCCCGAGGATATAGCGAACGCCCAATTGCCGTTGCACCACTTCTGTCGGATTCGTGCGCAGATTGAAGAGAAAGGCCGAATGCCGCGCGATCACCATGAGATTGCGAAATCGGCTGAGGCTCGCGATGATGTCCTCCGAAAAGCCTTCGCACAGATGATCGTTGCGGGGATCGCCGGAGAGGTTCGACACCGCGAGCACTGCGATCGAAGGCGTGCGGACCGGCTCGGGCAGCGGCGCTTCCCAAGAGCGCACGGCCGATCGTGCGGGAGCCGCGCCCGATTGCTCGACCGCGTAGATGTCGATCGGTTCGGAAATATTTTTCAGGCGCGGCTGACCCACCGAATGCAACGACAGCCCTGGGGCAGCTTCTATCGCCGAGCGAAAGGCGCCGGTCACAAGAATGCCTCCGGGATCGGCCATGGCTTGGAGGCGCGCCGCGACATTGATGCAATGGCCGTAGGCGATGGCGTCGTGGAACGTCACCTCGCCGACATTGAGCCCGATGCGAAATTGAATCGGCTCGCCGTCACCCCATACGGACTGGTCGCGGAATTCCATATGGATCTGAACCGCGAATTGCAGCGCCCTGTCGGGGCTGTCGAACAAGGCGAGAATGCCATCACCTGCGATTTGGGCGATCTCGCCCCCATAATCGCCGATGAGGTCCCGAAAAAGCCGAATCGATCGAGAGACTTGATCGACGCTGCCATCTTCGTCCTGCTCCATGTGCCGGCTGAATTCGACGACATCCGCGATCAGCACCACGGTGCGCTTCACCAGCCGATCGGTCGCCTCCAGAGGAGTCACTGGTTTCGGGGATGCCATGGCCTCGCCGCCAGAAGGACAATCCGCAAAGTCGATATTACCTGAATTTACGGCGCACGTAAGCGCGGGTCGAGAATGTACTCTTAATTTTACGCCTGTATAATGCGGTTCGCTTCCTGAGAGGAATTCAGACGTGAAGCGCAAGACGACCCTGTGCCGAGGCAAGAAGGCCGAGAAGGCGCAAGGGGGCAAAATTTGGCTTCGACCGGCGCGACTCGGCGATTACGCCTTTGCGCTCACGCTTTATCTCGAAGGGGCCGAGAAGCATTTGTCGAAGGTCGGCCAGTGGAACCGGCCACGGATTTTGTTGAAGTTCCGCAAGGGCTACAAGCTTGCGCCGGCGAGGATCATTTGCGTGGGACAGAAACCAATCGGCTGGATTCAAGTGGCCAATTTCGTCGACCACATGCATCTGCGGCAGCTTCACCTCATTCGCGAGTTCCGAGGACAAGGGATCGGCACGCGGCTCATCAAGGAGCTGCTTCAGTGCGCGGACGCGCTGGGCAAGCCCGTGACGCTCGACGTGATGCACGGCAACCCGGCACGGCTCCTCTATCTTCGACTCGGTTTCCGCCAGAAAAGCCAGAATGCGGCGACGCGCCAAATGATCTGGCGCCTGCCGCGCGGGTGAGGCGACGGGCTGAGCCTAACGGGCCGGCGCAGCAGCAACCGCCGCTCAGCGGTTGCGAAGGTTGGCGCCGCTTAGATTCGCCCCGCTGAGATTAGCGCCGCTGAGATTGGCCCCGCTAAGATTGGCGCCGCTTCGAATGCCCAAATTCGCACCGCTACGATCGGCCATATCGGCGCCGCGGATCGCGGCGGCGAGGAGGATCTGCTCTAGCGGACCAGCCTCGGTGTCGAGCCGAAGTGAGAAATCGCCTTTCTCGTATTCCCAGTATAATACTTGCTTGCTGGCGAATTCCCACTCCCTTGCTACAACGCCTGACTGGTCCACATTGGACCTGTAAGGGCCCCCGGTAAAATTAATTGGCGTACCGGGGCCATGGACAACAAATATTGCGGGCTTTGGCATACCGTATATCGCCCCTTCGAAGCTGAACGCATATATTCTTGCAAGCTGCACAAGTACCATTGCATTAATAGTAATAGGTCCAGCGGCGAGAAGAGGAACTGGATTTACATCAAACGAGGCACCAGCACCGCCCGGAACAGCCGCCTTAATATTACCCGCTATAACTGCTTTGGCGTCAAAAACAGCCGCTCCAGCCGCATTATTTGCATTAACAGGCATATTCTCCAAAAGTCCATCCACGGAAGAAACGTTCGTTACCGTAGGACTAAGAGCTCCCCCTCCTCCCGGAATCGGAGCTGTTGTACCGATTACAGCAATAGTACCTTTAGCAGCGAGCTGCTGATGAAGAAAATTGTTGGCACCAATAGCGGGCGTATCATCTTTGTATGCGAGGTCATTTAAGACCCGCCCATATAATTTTACACTCGATGGCGTCAACAACGTCTCAGTCATATTAGCCTCCCTTCATGACGCCGGGCGAACTATGAAACCAGCCCTGCCGCGAGCGCCCGTTCGCGGTAGGTCATCTTCGGCAAAATCTCCTTCAACTCAGGTGTGATCGTGCGGCGCGAATGCGAGTGGCTTTGCGGGCCAGGCGGCCGCAGGCGCGGACCCACGGTCGCGCTGCCGATCTCGCGCCAGGCGAAACTCTCGACAAAGGCGCGCCGATAGCGCCCCCCACTCATCATCTCGTCCGTGGCGATGAGGGCCTCTGCCACTTCGAGATAGGAGAAGTTGTCGGCCTTGAGCCGTTTCCAGCTTTCGGCCAAGGCAAAACCCACATAATCGCGCGCGTCGCCGAGCGCGGCGCGCAAGCCTTCGTAGTGGTCTGCGAAGGCGGTGTCGAAAGCCGGCTGGATCATGGTCGCGAGCTCGGGTTCATCTCGGATGATGCGCGTCGCTTCCGCGATGGCCCGCGGGATCAAGCCGCGCTCGACGAGGAGCTCCTGATAGACGTCGATGCCGATATCGAAGATCGCGCCTGTGAGCGGCTGCGAGAGCGTGTGCTCATCGTCCCAGCCGGCCGCGAACTCGGAAAGCTTGATGTCGTTGCTCGCAAGCCTGATTTGATCATGCGGCGAGAGCTCGGCGAAACGATCGAGCTCGTTGAAGACGTAGAGGTTGCCATGCGTCTCTTCGAGGAGATGCGCGATGAGAGTCTCGAAGTGGAGTGACGCGATGAGAGCCGTCGTGTCGGCGGCCGATTCCTGAAATCCATAATATTCGCCCCTTTGCGCGGATGGGGACGGCACGCCGATTGTCGAATAGATGATGAGATGACCGAGCTCATGGGCCATCACGTCGAAGTTGAGCGCATAAGGAACGATCCCGCCGTCGTCTTGAAGGTGCGAGCCGATCTCCATGAACCCGTATCCCGCATAGGCGTTGTGGAGAGCGGGAAGAATGACGATCTCGAGCTGCCGGTAGTCGCGCGCGAAATGCCACGGGATCGTGTGTCCGAAATAGCGTTCCCAGATGTCCAGCACGAAACGGACCGTGCCGAAAACATGCGCCTCCTCGAACTGTGGCGTTCCCACCGGCACGCGGTCGAAATGGCCCGCTTCATCCGGACCTACCGGAGGATAGATCGGCCCTTCAAAAGGGGGCAGATGGAGATAGGGCGTGCCGAGCGGGCCGGGATTGACACCGTAAGGGCGCTGCTTGTCGACCGGGTTGATCAGCCGCATCCGATAATCGGAGGGTCCTGGCCCGATCGAGCCCGGAGGGCTGGAAACGCTGATCGTCTCGGGAGGCCATTCCGGATGCGCGTAGGGCGGCTTTGGAAAAAGCCTGAACCTGACACCGCCCGCGCAGCATTGCCGGTCCATATTCCCCTCCGAAATGGAGGAGAGACTATTTGTCTACTTCAGTCAAGACGAATTCGTGCAATCTCGCAAATATAGCCATTCCCGATAAACTGCTGCATCGAACGCGAAGGCATTCTCGAAGCCAATTCGACCGGCAAAATCATTGATGTCGGCGGGCATCGGCAAGCTCATGTGCTTTTCGAAATACCAAAGCCTCAAGCCCGTGCTCATGAGAGCGGTCGGAGCCTCGGCGCCCGCGGCTCGATGCCTTGCGACGGCCGCCTCCTTTTTGGCGGCCCGCTCCGCGAGCCGCGCAAAAGTGCCGTCGAGTCGCAACTCGTCGAGCATGGCGGGTTCGATGGATCGTGCGAAACGCCGGCGCAAGGCTTCGAGGCGCGCCTCGCTCTCGACCAGCCTCTCCATCGAAGCCGGATCGAGATCATGGGCCGACATCCAACGGTCGAGATCGGCCTTTGTGAAAAGGCCGAGGTTTTGGCGAATGTTCGAGAGCGCCGCTCGCGCCGCGTCAGGCGGCAGCGGAGCAGTACCGGAGGCGCCTTCGGCCGCAAGCTTCCGCAGCAGGGCGCGGGATTCCACGCGACCATAGGCCTGCGGTCCTTCGATCCTCAATTCGTCGAGAATGAGCTTTGCCGTCACGGACGAACCCGTCACGCCGTTTTCTGCCCGTGCGACGAACTCGTCCCACAGATACGTCCATTCGAAGTGAAAGGAAGGAGAAGAGGGCTCGCCAATCGCGACGCTTTCTTTCATCGCGGCGAGCATCGCCAAGGCGTCCAAGCGTTTTTGATCGACGCGCCCTTCCGGCAACCAATCCCGCAACGCACGGACTTCATTCTCGGGGATGCAGCGCGAAGCCGCTCTGTCGAGCAAGAGCGGCCAGTCGCGTTCTCCGAAAAAGAGCGACTTCGCGAACTCTTCCAGCGCACGCCGGGAGGTTGGCCCGAGCACGCCCTTCTTCTCGGCGAGAGCCAGCGTCTCGCGGATGTTGACCATCGCCTCCGAAGCCGCGAGGTAGCCGATCTCGGCAGGGCCATGCTGGACCGCCACTTCATCATCGTCTTCGAGTGTGCCATCGCGAAAGGCCTCGAAGATCCGCCCCACCCCCCGCATGCCAAAAGCGTGCAATTCCGCTGCCCGCAGCGCGCCCATGCTGGCGCTGCCGAAAACCGGCACTCCCTCGGAGATCGCCCAAAGGATTTCCTTGTGCCAGACCGAGGCAGCGCCGGAAAAATAGCCGTCGATGATGCCGATCGCGCGCGGTCGGCTTCGGGCGGCGCGGTACACGTCGCCCTGGGACACCGGCGGGAGACAGGTGAAGTCACCGGTGGCGGCCACCTCCTTGGGATCGAGGGTCGGGCCGACGAAGACGATGAAGGTCATGAGGGCCGCACTTCAGCGGCACGCGCCCGCGGTCCGGGCCAGTATTGGGAATGGTGATGATCCGATCCCTCGAGACCTGGAATGATGACACGCACCACCGGGACACCGAATTCCGGTCGCGTCAGATCGACGGCGATCGCCTGCCCGACACCGATTGCGCGAAGACGTTCGAGGAGCCAGGCAATGGCCGCCATCGGAGTCTCGCATGTCATGCTTGAGACCGATCCGAAATCTCGGGCACGCTCGGTCGGCCGCATCAAGGCGCGCACCTCGGCGTTGCGTTTCCTTAGAGCCGCAGGATCATAGTCCGCCGGCTCGATGTCCTCACGGGAGCCGATGATATAGGTCGTCCGAACCTGCGCCGCTTCCAGGAGCGCACCCCGCAATGCGTTCGCGCGGGTGGGATGAGCGCAAGCGCCAACGCCGATGTGACCGGTTCCGCCGGCGCGATCCACGATCAGGCATTGGAAGGCGCAAACGCCCACATCCGTGGTGATGTCCCAGATGCCGACATCGAGCCGCGCCCGCGTCAGGAGATCGAGGATCTGTAGCGAATTGGTGTCATCGATAGTCGCAAGGTCGAGGCGGCGGCGGTCTTGTTCGGCGGGAGGGCTGCGATGCCAGAGACTGGTCGCGTCGCGCTCGATGATTTCGCATAGGCCGTGGCTAACCGCTTCCACGAAGTGGTTGCCTGAAGCCAAGCCGTTGGTGCTCATCGAAAAGCAACCGGTCATCGGCGGCCCGCCTATCCTGGAATCGGCGTGGACGATTTCGAACGGCGCCCAGATTGCGCGGTCATCGCTCAAGTTGCGTCCCTCGCACCAGAGGACCGGCTGGTGCGGATCGAATCTCGTTCCGGGCGGCGCGCGCGGCAAAACATCGATATCGACGACCGCCTGTCCTGCGGCAAGATCCGCGAAGCTGGAGAACCGCAGCGGAAGGCACGTGTTTTCGGCGTGCCAGGTCTCTGCCGCTTCCATCAGCGCGGAGGCTTGCGCGGACGCAAGGTCGATGCCCTTGCCGTTGAACACGGCACTCGACCGCGCGTTGGGGCGGCAAACCATCGCAACAGGTATACCGGTGCGATCCAAGCCCGTGAGGTTGGCCACTCGCGTGATGCCGAACGCCGCCGCAAATCTTTTGATGCGCGCGATCGTCTCTTGCGGAGGGACAGGGCGACAATCATCGACACTGCATGACTTGAGTGTCACGCCAACTTCCCCAGGCCCGCCAATTTGCCTCACTTTTTGCGCGCTCCGGAGTTTGAAAGCCACGGGCGGTCGAAACTTCAATCGTAACTTTCTAGCAAACCCCGAAGGCTTCTGAGGAAACCGTTTTGTTCACAGTAACTGCGTCACATGAAATTCCAGCTACTTCCGCGAAGCCCTCTAAGGATGAACACCGGGGCCGCGATCGATCCACACGCTCATTCCAGGTTCCAAGTCTCCAACGTCGCCCGTAGGGTCTGCGCGCAGTAGGAAGCTGTTGATGTCGTGATCGCCGACGGCGCGCGCCGCCCGCCACACCGCGAATTCTCCCAAGGGTCGAAGCTCGCTCACCTGCGTCTCGATGCGCTCGCCTTTCGCGGTCAGCAGCGTCAGTGGCGTACCGATGGCGATGCCCGCCAGGCCGTCTTCCCGGATCGTGAAGGTGAACCATCGTTGGCGCGCCACTTCCAGTGTCATGACGGCTTGCCCGGGCGAGATGGCTTCCCCTGGCTCGGCGACCAGGAGGCCCACCACACCATCGACGGGAGCGCTCAGCGTGGTCTTGGCAAGCTTAGCTTCGAGATCCGCCTTTGTCGCATCGGCCAGCACGACCTTAGCGTCGGCGATGGCGCGTTCCTCCCTGGTGGGACCCGCCTGGCTTTGTGCGAAGTTCGCCTGCGCGAGGCTCAGGCTCGCTTCAGCCTTGCTCAGCGCGGCCGTTGCTTCGTCGAGCTGCTGCTTGCTGGCGAAATCCCTGGCGGCAAGCGTTGCGGCACGCGTGTGCTGTTGCTGGGCCAAGACGAGATTGGCCTGCCCAATGCGGACATTCTGGGCCGCAATGTCGACCTCCTCCTTGCGCACGCCCGCGTCGACATTCGCCTTGTCGGCCCGCGCGGCGGCCGCGTTCGCCTTGGCCTCCTCCAGCGCGGCGGCGAGTTCGGGACTGCTCAGCACCGCGAGCGTGTCGCTCTTGTGAACCTCCTGCCCGGGGCGCACCCGGAAAGAGACGAGGCGCGCGCTCGTCTCGGGCGCGATGCGGATCTCGGTTTGGTGCACGACACCGAGGACCGGCGCAGACGAGCTCTCCGCTGCTTGCAACCGGCACGCGGCGCCAAAAGAAAGAATGATGCCGGTGGCGGTGCCGATCAGTCGGTAAGATGAATTAGCCGTCATGACTGATTGCTCGCCTCTCCATCAGATAGGCTCCTGCCACGGCCAGGAAACCGTAGATGCCGGTCAGCGCCCAAAGAGATATCCAATCTCGAAAGACATCATGGAGGCTCGCGCCCATCTGGTTGATGCGCACCAATCCGTCGATCGCCGACGTGCTCGGGAAGGCCCGGCTCGCCTCCCGCACAAAATCGGGTATCGCCTCGACTGGCCAGGATACGCCGACCATGAAGAACAAGGGCAGGCTCGCCGCGATGAAAAGGACCACAGCGGTTTCGCGGCGCTTGAACCACAAGCTGATGAATTGAGCGAGGAAGCTAACCGCCAGAAGGAAGGGAAGCGCCATCAAGAACAGATCGAAAAGGCGCCCGAGCGTCGAAAAGCCGTAGATCCGCGGCAATATGATCAGATAAAGGGCAAGCCCGGGCAGAGCGAGGCAGACATGGGCGAGCGCTTGCCCGATGATGACGCGAGCGCCTGCGCGCCGGCCGCGTCCCTGGGTGCCGCTTTGCTCGAAGGCGACTGCACCCATGGTGGCCCCGCCAAAGAACAGGGTCTGTTGCAGGATCAGCACGAATGCGGCTGGCACGACATAGCTCGCATAACCGCCAGTCGGGTTGAAGAGCGGCTGCGTCAACAGCTCGACCGGTGAGCTCCTGATCACCGCCGCTCGGGTGAGGCTGCCATCGGCTCGCGCTCCGTGCGAGGCGATCTCGACGTTGACGGCGCCGCTCGCCTCGGAGATGCCCTGCAGCACGCGGTTGTAAAGGAGGAAATAGGCCGAATCGACATAGGCCGGCAGGCGCGCCTGGTTGCCTTTGAGCACCTCCCTTTCCGTCCCTTCAGGAATGCCCAGGATCGCGAAGACCTCGCGTCGCGCCAGCGAATCCTGCGCCTGGGCGAGCGTGTCCGTTCGAACCGCGACGGTGACGGCTTCATCGGCGTTCAGGGTCTGGACGAGGTTGCGGCTGAGCTCAGTATGATCCTGATCGACGACCGCGACCGGAATGCGGCGCAAAAGTTGCCCGAGATAGGGTTGCGGATAGAGAAGACCATAAACGACTGGCGCCAGCACGATGAAGCCGAAAACGCCACGGTCGTTGAGAACACGGCGCATCTCGGCAAGCATTGCAGTGCCCATGCCGAAAGGACCGATCTGCGTTTCGACCGGAACCTTCTCGCTACGGCGCACAGGCATTGCGCGCGCGAGGGCGCGCAAGCGCAGCCAAGCAAGCCCGAACAAGACGGATGCGAGCGCGCCAAGGATCATGAAGGGTTCGACGGAAGCCGCTGCCGGCAGGCCGCGCACGGCCTGGTCGAACAGGATCTGCATGTACCAGCGCAACGGCAACATGTCGCCCCAGATCCGTGGAAACTCTCCCATCGCCAGCAGCGGGAAACCGACCCCTGCAAAGCCGAAGGCCGGATTGCAGAAGATGGCGGTGAGGCTCATGCCGGTCGCAAGCTCGCCCACCAGGAGCTGAAGCAAGCTGCCGAGCGAGAGATAGGCGATGAGCAGGAGGCAAGCTGCCGCCCCCATGAACACCGAGCTGCCGCGGAAGGGGACCTCGAAGATGCCGTGGATGATCCCGGCATCGGCGACCATCATGAGAATGAAGATGCCAAAGAGCGGCGCGAGCTTTCCAACAAGCGCGGTGAGAGGGCTGCCGCCGGCAGTCCGCAGCCAAGCACGCCGGCTGCGTCGCGAGAGCTCGGAGCCGACCGCGTATCCCGCGGCGATGGCGACGATCACATGGAGAACGTGAGGCAATATGGCACGCAGAAGGAATTGCGCGTAATTCAGTGCCGGGTTGGTCAGGACATATTGCTCGACGACCAGTGAGCCGGGCGCGAAAGATTTTCCGTCCGCCGGCGAAGTGTCGGGAAGTGTCGCCGTGGCTGCGGCAATCGCGTTCGAGATGGCCGCCGAAGCACTGTTGCCCGGCGTGAAGTATTGCCTGTTGTAGAGCACGACGATTTGCGGGCGCTTGCGGTCGATCAGATCGCGCTCGAAATTGCGAGGGATATAGATCGCCGCGATGGCGTCACCCGAGCGGATCGCGTGGATCGCGCTCGTCATATCGCCTGAGCGTTCCGCGACGCTCACTCCAGGCGCCGACCCAACTGCCTGCACATAGATCAGCGATGTCGGTGAGCGGTCTTCATCGACGACACTGACCTTGAGATTGCGGATCACGGCGCTGCTGAAAGTCAGCGCCAGGATCGTGAAGGCGAGGATCGGCACGCCCATCGCCAGGAACAAAGCCAACCGGTCGCGCCACATCCAGCGCAACTCCCGCGCCGCGACCAGAAGCATGCCTGGCTGCGGTGGCGCCCTCATCGCCGATCATCCGGCCAGGTTGCATAGACGCTCATGCCGGGCCGCAGCTCCGGCACGGGCGCGACCGGGTAGGCGCGGATCTCGAAAGTGCGCAGATCAAAATCGCCGGTTGCGCGCGTCGCACGCCAACCGGCATATTCTCCTTTGGTGGCGATCACCTTTACTTGCGCCGTGATCACCCGATCACCAAGCGCCGGGACTCGCATCTGGAACCGATCCCCGACCTTCAGGCCTTTCGCCAGATCCTCTCGAAGATCGAAGCGTAGCCACACGTCGCTCAAGTTGACGAGGGACAGGAGCGGCACGCCGGGCGAAACATATTCGCCGAGCTCGGCGCCGATCTGATAGACCTGCGCGGCGATCGGCGCCTTGACCACGAGTTCATCGACTTCTGCCTTGATGGTGTCGATCGAGGCTTGCGCGTTCGCGACATTGGCGCGCGCTATGGCGCGTTCTTCGATTGTGTAGCCGTTGACGGCGGCCTCGTAGGCAGATTTGGCCTGATCCAGGCTGCGCTCCGCGACCTGAAGAGAATTGGTGCTTTCGTCAAGCCGCTGGATCGGCGCGTTGCCGGTAGCGGCCAGCTCCTTGACGCGGTCATAGGTCTGCTGCGCCAGGGTCAGATTGGCGGACGCGCTGGCGACCTCGGCCTTGCGCTGCGCGATCACCTCCGCGCGCGTGCCTGCCTCGATATTGGCGAGCTGCGCCTTCGCCACGGCCAATCCAGCCTCGGCTTCTTGAAGCTTGGTTAGAAGCTCGGGATTGTCGATGTCGAACAAGATCTGTCCCGCAGCGACGTTATCGCCGCGCTCAACAGGCCGCTTGCCCACGCGGCCGTCGACGCGCGCGGCGATGTCGATGCGGGTGGCATCCGCCTCGCCTTGGATGATGAGCGGCTGTGGCTGGACGAGGTACCATAGCGACAGGCCGACAATCGCGCAGACGATCACGGTCGCGATGATAGCGGGCGCCCGCGCGACCTTGGGCGCCGGCTTGGAAGGAGAACTTCCGACTTCAGGCTGCATTGGAGCCGCGGGTTCGGCCCTGTCGCTCGCTGGAGATTCTTCGCTATACCTGCTGCGGAGATCATTCTTTTCGATGCTGGTCATCTGAGCCTCCACCGCCCGTTCTGCTGGCGCGCTTATGCACGTTCGCCGCGCAGCCTCCAGCTCAAACAAACGAAGTATCCGCTCGAGGGACCAACACCTCAGCCCGCGGTGCAGGTCGTCGCGATCCGGTCCCGTGCGATCAATGTTCGGCCCGCAGCTTGACGCTCCGTGAAGGCGTGGCTCAGCTCGTGAGGGATTTAAGGCCTTGACACGAGAATAGGCGCAAGAATCGATTTAAACGAGCTCATAGGCGATGACGGAGCAACGGAAGTAATGTTCGCGCTTGCGGCTCTGCCGGTCAACAGCCCAATCTCTCCATGATGATCGTGCGGGCCGAAGCGCAAACCCAAGCGGACCAGCACGACAGTCCTCGATAGTGATTACCCTCTGCTTGCGCTCGTGCTTCGACTAGAGGTTCTCATCTTATAGTGTTATTCCGAGAGCGAAGGAAAGCAACCCGCGCCTCTCTTCGGTATTCAACAAGGTTTGCCCTGATGCGGAGAGGGCTGCTCTTCGCTGTCGCGCTCCGCTGCCTGCACGATCCGCTCGAGCATTTCCGCTTGTCCGAGCAGCTTTGCGCGGCTCTTCTCATCAGCGCCGTTGGCCTTCCTTCGAAGCTCGGCGGCCCTCTCCTTGAAACGGGCAATGCGCCGGATTGCGGTCTTGCGGCTCGTGTGCGACATGCATCACATCTCTCATCCGCTTGAGATACCGACTTGATGCACGCGCAGTTCCCGTAACCTTGAGCGGCTTGGCGAGGGCTTGGAACTCTCGGGCGGCTGTCTTGGCCGTCCGCACGCGATCCTGAAGGGGCATGATGCAAGGCGGCACGTTTCAAGGCGGCATGATGCAAGGCGGGCCAGGCCTGAGGTAAAGCGCACGGTCTGGGGGCGCGGTGTGCTCTCCGATGCGGTCTCGGTCCGCTACGCGTAACTGCAGCGTGGGAGTTCTCGATTCGTCGCAGCGGCCTGGCGGCTAAGCTCGCCCGCCGTGACCAATTGTGATCCGTTATGTCTTGCATTCATAAGCATAGGTGATAGCCCCTTCTTGATTCTGCGAGCTAATGCTGCCGATCTGCGCGCTTTATATCGGAGGCATGTGTGTAAAACTTCTCGACGCCGCGGCGATCCCGGAGAGGGTAACCCCCGACAAACCGGTTATCAGGCTGCTTCCCATCATGGGTGCGGTCCTGATCGCCTTCCTGGTCATCGGCCTCGCGCTCCCCGTGCTGCCCTTGCATGTGCATGACGGGCTTCGTCTGAATACCTTCGTGGTCGGTCTCGTCACCGGCAGCCAGTTCGGCGCCTCGCTCATCTCTCGCGTTTGGGCCGGCCGCTATTCAGACGGAGCCGGGCCGAAATCGGCGGTACTTGCGGGCCTGATGGCGGCGGTCTTCTCCGGAGCGCTCTATCTCGCCTCGCTCGCATTCCCAGGCGCTCCCTCTTTGTCCGTGTCGATACTTTTGCTCGGTCGCGCTCTTCTGGGAGCAGCCGAGAGCTTTATCATCACTGGAGCTATCACCTGGGGACTCACGCTTGCCGGGCCTTCCAATGCCGGAAGAGTGATCGCCTGGATGGGCATGGCGATGTTCGCGGCGCTTGCGTTCGGTGCGCCGGTTGGCACAGCGCTATATGCAACGGGTGGTTTCGTCGCGGTGGCCTCGGCGACGGCCATCATTCCTTTTGTCACGATGCTGATGGTCGCGCCGCTTGCGAAGGTCGCCCCGCGCCACGGAACCCAGGCAGGAATTTTGACCGTTGTGTGCGCCGTCTGGATGCCGGGTCTCGGCTCCGCCTTGAGCAGCATCGGGTTTGGAGCATTGATTGGCTTTAGCTCACTGCTGGCCGTTCGCCGCGAATGGAGTCCGGTCTGGCTCCCGTTCAGCGCTTTCGCGCTCGCCTTGGTGGCAGCCCGTTTGTTCTTCGGTCACCTCCCGGACAAGTTTGGGGGCGCAAAGGTCGCCCTCGTATCGATCGTCATCGAGGCGGTCGGCTTGGCTCTCCTCGGGGCGGCCTGGGATCGCAATATGGGCACGCTCGGGGCTGCGCTCACCGGAATGGGATATGCGCTCGTCTATCCGGGTCTCGGCGTCGAAGCCGTCCGACGGGCTCCCCCTGAAAGCCGGGGTCTTGGCATGGGAGCTTACACGGTTTTCCTCGACGTTGCGCTTGGCTTCGGCAGCCCTGTGCTGGGCCTGATCGCCGGCTGGGTAGGGCTGGGCGCCGTATTTTCAGCGAGCGCGGTCGCTGTGCTGGCCGCAGCGGGAATCGCCGTTCGCCTCCTCGTGACGTCACACAAGGGAGCAATGTGATGCGATTCTCTTGGAGTTGCCGCCACATTGCTCTCGCTACCGGAATGCTTCTTCACGCGGAGAAACGCGTCAGATAGTCGAATCCTTCAAAGCTCTTCCTCTCGCTCCCATCGTGGCCGTCTTCAGGTGAACACGTCATCGGCGATAGCGAAGCGCCGTTACGATGAGATTGAAAGCTGCCGAGGATTGCCGGCGGCTCGGATAAAAAAGGTGATATCCGGAATAGGGCGGACACCAATCGGCAATCACGCGAATGAGCCGGCGCTTCGCGACATGGGGTTCAGCCATGCCTTCGGGAACATAGGCGAGACCGAGCCCGGCCAATGCCGCGTTCAGCATTTGGGCGATAGCGTTGCACGTGACCTGGCCTTCAACTCGCACTTTGAGCTCGCGGCTCCCTTTCTCGAATTCCCAGGCGTAGAGACTGCCGCCATGCGTGGGAAGGCGCAGCTTGATGCAGCTATGTCCGATAAGGTCTTGCGGTCTCTTGGGTTCGCCGCGCGCCTGGAAATAGGCCGGTGCCCCCACTACGGCCATGCGCATGTCAGGCCCGATGCGCACCGCAATCATGTCCTTGGCCACTTGTTCGCCGCTGCGCACACCTGCATCGTAGCGCTCCGCGACGATATTGGTGAGCCCATAGTCGACGATGAACTCGACCTTCACATCGGGATTGTCCCGCAACACGGGCGCAAGCTTGGGCACCAAGATCGTGTCGATCGCAAATTCAGTCGCGGTGATGCGAACGGTCCCGGCTGGCTTTTGGCGCAGCTCGGTGATCGCGGCGAGCTCCGACTCGATCTCCTCGAAGCGGGGCCTTGCGACGCGCAACAGGCGTTCTCCGGCGTCGGTCGGCGACACGCTCCGGGTCGTGCGCGTCAGAAGCCTCACTCCAAGGCGGCCTTCGAGCTGACGGATCGTTTGGCTCAAGGCGGATTGAGAGACACCGAGCTTTGCCGCCGCCTTGGTGAAGCTGGCTTCCCGGCTTACCGCCACAAAGGCTGCAAGGTCGTCAAGATTGCCCCTCTGCATTCATTGTCCTTGCTTATGAGTGCATGCCGATTGTGGTGCCTGATTCTCGACCTTTCACACTCTAGATGGTGAAATGCAACTCGACGCACCTGCACGAAAGAGGCGGTCAGGAACCGGCGCAAACTGGTCTGCACGGGTCTGGTCTGGCGAGCATCTCGCCGTCAGAATCGCTCGCACGGTGCGTGAAAGGAAGAGACATGGAAATCAAACGTGTTGGCACACAAGCATCGCGAAGGCCGCCGGCGGAATACTTCACCGGAACGGTACGCTTGGATCCGCTATTCCAGATGCCGGATCCCGCCCGCGTCAGCGGCGCAAGCGTGACGTTCGAGCCCGGCTCGCGGACGGCGTGGCATAGGCACCCGCTCGGACAGACACTCATCGTAACCGCCGGCGTTGGTTTCGTGCGGCGCAAAGGCGGGCCGATCGAGGAAATCCGCCCGGGCGATGTCGTCTGGTTTCCGTCGGACGAGAAGCATTGGCATGATGCGGCGCCAACGACGGCGCTCACCCATATCGCCATTCAGGAGGCGCTCGACGGCAAAAATTGCGAGTGGCTGGAGACGGTGAGCGACCGGGAGTAGCGGCCTTGATCACGCCCAGAAGACCAAAATCCGCGTTCACAGATCTGGTGCCATACGGTTCGATCTAAGTTGGCGCAATCGTCGGCCGCTGCAAAGAATATCGCACCCTGCCTGCGATGGCCGAATTTTCTCGGATGCCACGATGACGTGACTGTCCGGGTTATTTCCGACGACCTGTCGGGGAGGGGCGCGATCACAAACTTGCAATCGAGTATGTCCCCCCCGCAATTTGATCAATCGTCACCTGCGGCGGTTTTCGCGCTCCCCCTGGATCGAGCGTGTCAATTGCGCGATCTTCCGCGTGTCGTTCACATGCCTCTTCAACCGCTCTGTCTGGCGTTTCACTTCCGAAATGGCCCCGCGCAGTCGCGCAATCGCCTCTCGTAGCCTTGGATGCATGCTCTTGGTCCCGTGGAAGCCTGGCTCTCTTGTGGCAAACCGCCTCCACGCTCGATCCGTTCCCGGTATCTCGAAACTATCCGAGTGGCCCGAAGAAGATACGCTTCGAATTGAAGCTTCTACTTTCACGAAGTTTCACAGAATTCTTGCTCATATCACCCGGCCAGGGCAGGACATTGGGAGGCAAGACCGATGCCCTTCTATCACTTCCGCTTCATTGAAGAGGGAGGACGCGTCGTCCTCGGTGAAGATCAGGATTGCACCGACGAGGAAGAAGCTGTCATGCGTGGCCGGCTCGAGCTCGGGCAGCGTTCCTATCGCCAGGTGGAAGTCTGGTTACGTGATCGGAGGATTGTGAGCCTGCCCGACGAAGCGCAGGCGAATCAGCCTCAGCCGCTCGTGAGCTGCTCATTGCCAGAGGGCTGATGCTGAAAAGTGGCGCGCGCAGCAAGATCGCTCAGCTCACCTTGCGAGTCATTTCTTCCGGATCTGATTTGCTTCTCCGAAAGCCTCCATTCAGATCAACGTTTCGAAACCGCGACCCGCTCGGAGATATCTTCGCTGTCGTTTCGCGGTGCGTTCACCCCCAAAGAGATCGTGGTTCGGGGCGTTGACGTGGGCATCCTTACGCGGACGATCCGGCACCAACCGGGCCACGACCCTCCCATGCCGCGTAACGGCAATTTCCTGGCCCGCCTCGACCTCGGCCAGCAATGCAGAGAAGTGGGACTTTGCCTCGACGAACGTCACGTTCTTCATAGCGTCCACTCAAAATGACCATATGGTCATAATGGATAAACGCCGCAATCAGAATGTTGGTGTCCAAAAGATAGAGCGCTGCCACAGCCTATTCGCCAGCGAGGCCACGTCTTCGGCTGGCATGTCTTCCGGCGTGACCAAGTCAATATCGCTGTCCGTCCAGAAATCGCGAAAGGCGTCGACCGCCATGAAGGGACGGGCGGAAGTTCGAGAGAGGCTCAGTTCCCTGCCCCTAAGCGCCATGAGCCTATCGGTAGTCGTGCTGGGCGAACTCGAATTTGGTGCTGAGAAATCCGCACAAGGCGAGCGTAATCGGCTCCGGCTTGCTGCACTGGTCACGCGGTTACCGCTTATCGGGATCGATGCCCAAACGACGCGCCACTATGCACGGCTTCGGGCGTTACTCGAACGAAAGGGAATGCCGATCAGGGCGAATGACACGTGGATCGCCGCGCAGGCGCTGAGCATCAACGCTACCCTGGTCACCGACAATGAGCGAAAATTTCTCGGGTGCCCGGGTTGGCGCTTGAAAACTGGTTCGCAGCAGCGCGGTAAATTGGATGCTGCTGGCGAGCTTCCCCGGATGGAGCGCGAGAAGATCGCGATCTTTAGAATCAATTGCGAGAGCCCCTCGAACATAGGTGATGTTTGACCGCGCGATTACCGGGCGGGGGAATCAGGGCCCGTCAGCTCGAGGCAGTCGGAAAAGGTTCGACCCGCTCGAGGATATCCTCGCTGTCGTTGCGCGGCGCGTTCACGCGCGTCGAGATCGGCCAGATCGTCATCGGCTCGGAAGGGTAGGGCGCCAGAAGGTCTCGCGGGTCGGGCTCGAGCGGAGAGAGCCAGCGATCGTAATTCTCGGGCGCGATGATCATCGGCATTCGATGATGGATCTCGGCAACGAGGTCGTTTGCGGGACAGGTGATGACGGCGAAGCTGCGGACCACCGCGTCGTCCTCTCGGTAGCTCGTCCAGATGCCCGCAAGCGCGAA
>Ga0213875_10000682_pt1 | contig 26551 bp, 25 predicted proteins | sample BarmaccomBMRX_R8_FD_160105 | JGI IMG/M metagenome (GOLD analysis project Ga0213875, IMG submission 160105) | Root-associated microbial communities from Barbacenia macrantha in rupestrian grasslands, the National Park of Serra do Cipo, Brazil - RX_R8 | ecosystem: Host-associated > Plants > Roots... | reverse complement strand
GCGACCCTGTTTCGCATCATCGAGCGCAACGTGCGCGTGCCCGGCCGCGTGTTCGGCGACCTGCGCGCCCAGCTCGCCGCCTGCGAGATCGCGGTGCGCGGCATGGCCGTGCTGGTCGCGCGGCACGGCGCGGCGGGCGTCCGCGCGCTGATGGATGCGACGATGGACTACAGCGAGCGGCTGACGCGTCACTGCCTGGCCGAGCTGCCGGACGGGGAGGCGAGCTTCACCGACTGGATCGACGACGACCAGATCGACGCCGGCAAGCCGATCCGGCTGTTCTGCACCGTGCGCAAATGGGGCGAGCGCATGCAGATCGACTGGACCGGCACCGCCGCCCAGGTAAAGGGTGCGATCAACAACACGTTCAGCTACACGGCCGCCGCCTCGCTGACCGCCGCAAAATCGATCCTCTCGATCAACATGCCGAACAACGACGGCGTGTTCCGGGCGATCGAGGTGATCGCACCATCGGGCACGATCGCCAACGCGCTGCCGCCCGCCGCCTGCGCGGCGCGCGGGCTCACCGGATTTCGCATGACCGATTGCTGCTTCGGCGCACTCGCGATGCTGTATCCGGACCGGGTCCTGGCGGCGGGCGAGGGGGGCAACACCGGCATCACGATCGGCGGCTACGACGCCGAGCGAAAGCCGTTCATCTACGTCGACTTCCTGTCGGGCTGCTGGGGCGGTCGGCCCTGGGCGGACGGGCTCGAGGGCAACACAAACATGTTCGCCAACATGGCGAGCTTCTCGGTCGAGGTGATCGAGGCCGAGAACCCGCTGGAGGTGCTGGACTACGGCATCATCCCGGACACCGGCGGTGCCGGCGAATACCGCGGCGGCATGGCGCTGCGCCGCACCTGGCGCATGCTGGCCGAGGAGGGCATCCTGCAAGTGCGCGCCGACCGCGCGACGCACCGGCCGTACGGCCTGCAGGGCGGCCATCCCGGCAGCCCCAGCCGCAACGTCCTTGACCCCGGCCAGCCCGGCGAGCAGGCGCTGCACGCCAAGCTGACCATGACGCTGCGCCGCGGCGAGGTATTCCGCCACCAGCTCGCCGGCGCGGGGGGCTGGGGCGATCCGCTGGCCCGCGACCTCGCCCGCATCGCCCACGACCTGCGCGAGGGCCTGGTCTCGCCCACCGCGGCCGAGCGCGACTACGGCGTGGTCGCGTCCGGCGATCCGCCGGAGATCGACGAGGCGGCGACGACGGTGCTGCGCGCGCGGATGCGCGCGCGGCGCACGCCGTTGCCGGCGGTCGCCTGGGAACCGCCGGCGTGACGGTGCGCGTCGGCATCGATATCGGCGGCACCTTCACCGACCTGGTCGCGATCGACCGGCAGGGCCGGGTGCGCACCCACAAGACCAGCTCGACCCCGCAGGATTTCAGCGAAGGCATCGCCGCCGGCCTCGCCGCCCTGCTGGACGGGCGGGAGGCGGTCGGCGAAATCCTGCACGCCACGACGATCGGCTCCAACGCGATCCTGGAGGGCAAGGGCGCGCGCACCGCGCTGATCACCACGCTGGGTTTTCGCGACGTGCTGGAAATCCGCGATCTGCGCATGCCGCGCCTCTACGACCTGCACTGGGACAAGCCGCGCGCCCTGGTCGAGCGCCGGCTGCGCCTGGAGGTGCGGGAGCGCGTCCGCGCCGACGGCAGCGTCGCCCTGCCGCTCGATCGCGCGAGCCTGGACGAGGCGATCGCGTTCCTGCGCGCCGAGCGCGTCGCCGCGGTCGCCGTCTGCCTGCTGCACAGCTACGCCAACCCGGCGCACGAGCAGGCCGTCGCCGCCGCGCTGAAGGCGGCGCTGCCGGAGGCGGCGCTCTCGGTCAGCCACGAAATCCTGCCGGAGATCAAGGAATACGCGCGCACCAGCACGACCGTGGTGGATGCGGCGATCAAGCCGGTCGTGCGCGCCTATCTGACGGCGCTCACCGCGCGGCTGCGGGCACTCGGCATGACCGCAACGTTGCGGCTGATGCAGTCGAACGGCGGCCTCGCGCCGGCCTCCTACGCGGCGGACTTTCCGGCCCACGTCGTCGAGAGCGGGCCGGCCGCCGGCGTGGTCGGCGCCGCGGCGCTGGCGGCACGGCTCGGCGAGCCCCGCGTGGTGACCTTCGACATGGGCGGCACCACGGCCAAGGCCGGGCTGGTCGAGAACGGCGAGGTGCTGCGCACCGAGGCACTGGAGGTCGGCGCCGGCGTGATGGCCGGCTCCCGCCTGCTCACCGGCGCGGGCTACATGCTGAAGCTGCCGGCGATCGACCTGGCGGAGGTCGGGGCGGGCGGCGGCTCGATCTGCCGGCTGGACGCGGCCGGCGCCCCGAAGGCCGGGCCGGAGAGCGCCGGCGCTGATCCGGGCCCGGTCTGCTACGCGGCCGGCGGCACCGAGCCGACGATCACCGACTGCAGCCTGGTGCTCGGCTACCTCGACCCCGGCGGGCTGGCGGGGGGCGCCTTGAAACTCGACCGCGCCGCCGCCGCGGCGGCGATCGAGGAAAAGCTGGCCCGCCCGCTCGGCTGCACGATCGAGGAAGCGGCGCACGGCATGCTGCGCCTGGCCGTCGCGGCGATGATGCGGGCAATCCGCGCCGTCTCGGTGGAGCGCGGCCGCGACATCCGGCAGTTCGCGCTGATGGCGTTCGGCGGCAATGGCCCGCTGTTCGCCGCGGCGATCGCCGCCGAGCTCGGCATCGCCCGCGTGATCGTGCCGCCGCTGCCCGGCCTGTTCAGCGCGTTCGGCCTGCTGGTCGCCGACACCGAGCACCACGGGACCCGGAGCCTGCGGATGCCGCTCGCCGCCGCGGACCCGGCGGCAGTGCAGGCGGCGCTGGATGCGCTTACGCGCTCGGGCGAGGAGCGGCTGGCCGAGGACGGCTTTCCCGCTTCCCGCCGCGCCCGCCGGCTGTTTGCGGCAGCGCGTTATGTCGGCCAGTCGAGCGAGCTCTCCGTGGCGCTGCCCGAATGTGACGCGGCCGCGCTGCTCGGCCGTCTGCCAGAACTGTTCGCCGCCGAGCACGAGCGCAGCTACGGCTACCGCGCCCCGGCGGACGAGCCGGTGGAGCTGGTCGGCCTCTCCGCCATCGCCCGCGGGCTGGCCGACCAGCCGCGCCTGCCCGAGCGCATCCCGCCCGCGCGGACCGCGGTCCCGCCATCGCGCCGCGCCTGGTTCCGCGGAGCGGGCTGGATCGACACGCCGGTCATCGACCGCGCCGCGCTCGGCGCCCCCACCCGGACCGGCCCGCTGATCGTGCAGGAATACGACGCGACCTGCCTGGTTCCGCCGGGCGCCACCGTGGCGCTGGACGCGTTCGGCGACCTTCTGCTCGCGCCGGGGCCGCAGGCCTGACGGGCGCGTGCAGCCTTGCGCGGGCGCGAAGGCGGCGGGTAGGATGGCCGCGTCAGCTGCGAATCAGTCGCAATACGGGAGCATCGATGGGCCGCGATTTCAGCCATATCGGGCGGCGCTGCGAGCGCGCCGTCATCACGGCGTATCGCGACCTGCGCGCGCACGGCACTGCCGACCTCGATGCGTTCCGCGCCTGCACGACGCTCTACCGCATCCATCACCCCGAGGCCTCGCTGAACGAGGCGCGCCGGTTGGTGGCGGAATGGATCGACCACCATCTGGTCCGCCGCGAGCGCGGCCCGACCCGCGGCTGCGTCTGCGATTAAAGGAGGCTGGGGCTTGCCCAGCGGGGAAGTAAAGCCGGCGGTGGGCGGCGCCTCTGGCCCTACTTTCCCGCCCAGCTGATCGCCGCCCGGGCCAGGGCATCGATCGTGTCCACCAGCGGAATACCGGTGATTTCGCCCGGCCGGAGCGCAAGCGGGATTTCCGTGCAGCCGAGGATCACCGCCGCGGCGCCGCGGGTCACCAGCCGCGCCGCCGCCTCGGCCAGCGGCCCACGCGCCTCAGCCAGCCGGTTGGCCTTCACCAGCGCGATCGCCGGGGTGACCAGCTGCGTCATCTCCTCAGCTGGCGGAACCAGGCAGCGCCAGCCCCGCGCTTCCAGCCGGTCCTGATAGAGGCGCATGCCCAGCGTCCCGGCGGTGCCGAGCACCCCCACCGGGCCGGGCGCCAGCCGCAGCCGGGCCAACTCCGCCGTCGCGGCATCGACGATGTGCAGGATCGGCACGTCGACGCTCGCCTGCATCGCGTCGAACCAGCCATGCGCGGTATTGCAGGGAATGGCGACAGCGCCGCAGCCAGCCTGCTCGAGGCCGCGCAGGCCACGCAGGAGCCAGGGCAGCGGGTCCGCCTCGCCGGCGGTCCGCGCGGCGCTGCGGTCCGGCACCCGCGGGTCGGACCACAGCACCGCGGGAATGTGGTCCTGGTCCCGCGCGGCCGGCGTGAGCAGGGTCAGCCGCGCCAAGAACTGCGCGCTGGCCAGCGGGCCCATGCCGCCGAGCACGCCCAGGATGCGCTCGTTCATTCCCGCAGTCTGGCGTGATCGTGCCGGACCGCAAGCCCGAGCGCGGGCGATCTCCCGAGCGGCGTATCAGCCTTCGCTCGGCGGCCCCGATGCGGCGGGAGGAAGCGGGTCGGCCGGCCGGCGCCAGGCCGGCGCCAGGAAATTTGCCCGGGCGCTGGCGCGCGAGACCAGCGCCTGCAGATGCGGGTCCTTGTCGCTATCCTCAGCAGTCAGCGCGTCCATCGGCACGAAATACTCGTGCGGGTGAGGGAGGTGGCATTCGGCGAAGCCTTCATAGTGCCGGGATTTCAGGCCATACATCACGCGGATGTCGCGGACCGGCAGGATCAGCGGCACGACGGGCTCATGGCGCATCACGCGGGTCGCCCGCCAGCGCGGGGTCGGGTCGCCGGCCAGCGCCGGAGCGAGCAGCCAGGGAACCGGGCAGACCGCCAGCAAGGAGTGGGTACTCGGAGCGAAGCGGGAGCGCTTGTCCAGCAGGTTCGCCAGTGACCCGCAGGCTTCGATGGCGAAGATATCCACAAAGGGTTCCACAGGCGTGCCACCGAAGCTGAGCCATAGCCCGTCCGGCAGGGTGCGCAGCCGGTCGCTGCCCGGCAGCTTCAAGAAGGGGTAGCACCCCGCGGTGACCTCGCCGGGGCGGCCGCGCAGCCAGCTTCCGTCCTGGTCCAGTCCGGGAGGGGTTTGCGGCCATTTCTTCAGGCGTGACCTCACCAGGGAGTCCAGCGAGTGGAAGTCGTGCATGCGTTCCGTCCCTTGTTCCTGATTGGGCCGCCCGGGCCTAACCTACAGTTGTATGATGACAACGGACGGGCGAATCGGAAAGTTCGAATGAACCAACAAGTTGAAATGTGAACGCCCGGCGCTTCATCCGGGTTGCGCCCGCCGGGATGGAAAGGGGGCAAAACAAAGGGTTGCGGACGGCATTCCTAACGGAGGTTTAATAGGCGGATCGCAAGATTCGTATCTTTGAAGTCGCTTGCTGCGTAATTTTCCAGTGGCTTATCAACCGCCCGGGGATAAAGTTGTCCACAGACTCGGGCAGGGCTCCGCTGCGGACCCGACCAGATCCCATGAACTTGCATGTCTGACCAGCTTTAGATTCATACCACGCACTCAACAAACCCCGTCGCTGCCTCGCCTCAGCCGCGTTGATCCGCAGGTACGTAGTCCCGCATGGTCGGGCCGGTATAGACCTGCCGCGGGCGGCCGATCCGGTTGCTCGGATCCTCGACCATCTCCTTCCACTGGCTGATCCAGCCGACCGTGCGCGCGACGGCGAACAGCACGGTGAACATGCTGGTCGGGAAGCCCATCGCCTTGAGGATGATGCCGGAATAGAAGTCCACGTTCGGATAGAGCTTGCGGCTGATGAAATAGTCGTCCTTCAGCGCGATCTGCTCCATCTCGATGGCCAGGTCGAGCAGCGGATCGTCCTTGATGCCGAGTTCTTCGAGCACTTCGTGACAGGTCTGCTGCATGATCTTGGCGCGCGGGTCGTAGTTCTTGTAGACGCGGTGGCCGAACCCCATCAGCCTGGTGTGGCTGTTCCGGTCCTTGACCTTGGTCATGAACTCGGCCGCCTTCTCCGGCGTGCCGATCTCGCCCAGCATCTTCAGCACCGCCTCGTTCGCGCCGCCGTGCGAGGGCCCCCACAGGGTGGCTATGCCGGCGGCGATGCAGGCGAACGGATTGGCCCCGGTCGACCCGGCGAGCCGCACCGTGCTGGTCGAGGCGTTCTGCTCGTGGTCGGCGTGCAGGATCAGGATGCGGTCCATCGCCCGCGCCAGGATCGGGCTGACCTGGTACGGCTCGGCCGGCACCGCGTTCATCATGAACAGAAAATTCTCGGCGTAGCCGAGGTCGTTGCGCGGATACATGAAGGGCTGGCCGATGGCGTATTTGTACGCCCAGGCGGCGATCGTCGGCACCTTGGCGATCAGCCGGAACGCGCTGATCCGCCGGTGCTCGGGATCATTGATATCCAGGCTGTCGTGATAGAAGGCGGAGAGCGCCCCGACCACCCCGCACATCACCGCCATCGGATGCGCGTCGCGCCGGAAGCCATTGTAAAAGCTGCGCAGCTGCTCGTGCAGCATCGTGTGCAGCATCACGCCCTTGTGGAAGTCCTCGGCCTGCCCGGCGGTCGGCAGCTCGCCGTTCAGCAGCAGATGCGCCACTTCGAGGAACGTCGAATGCTCGGCCAGCTGCTGGATCGGGTAGCCGCGATACAGCAGGATCCCCTCGTCGCCGTCGATATAGGTGATCTTGCTGTCGCAGGACGCGGTGGCGCCGTACCCGGGATCGAAAGTGAAGATGCCGAGCTCGGCGTAGAGCTTGCGGATGTCGGCGACCGCCGGGCCGATCGTCCCGGGAACCAGCGGCAGCCGGGCGGAGCGGTTGCTGCCGTCCAGCGTGACCGTGACAGACCCGTTGGCCGTGCCGCTCATGGCGTGTTCTTTCTGGTGGGGGCGTCCGCCATAGATAAGGGTGGCCGCCCCGGCAAGGCAACCTTCGCGCCCGCAGCAAAGCCGCGTGAGCGCCCGCCGGACAGGCCATCTCAGGCCGCCAGTTCCGGCAGGTCGCGCGGTGCGAGGAAGCGCATCAGCCGCCCGCCGCCCCGCTCCAGCGATCGCCAGGGGTGGACGATCGAGAACTCCGCGAGCGCGCCGGTCGGAAACCCCTCGATGAGCCGCTGCAGCTCGGGTCCGGCGCCGATGCCCGGCGGTGCCCCGGCGACCAGCAGCGCGAAGTCGTGCAGCCCGGGATTGTGGCCCAGCAGCAGCAGGCTGCGCGCCGTCTCGGACACGCTCTGAACGGCCCGCAGCAGCTGCGGGGCCGTCGCCAGGTAGAGCGCATCCATCGGCTCGACCAGCGGCGTCTCGTCCCAGGGCTCCAGCGCCTCCAGCGTCTGCAGCGCACGCCGCGCCGAGGAGACCAGCACGACGTCCGGCTGCAGCCCGAGCTCGTGCATCGCCCGCCGCATCGCCTCCGCGGCGCGCCGGCCGCGCGCGTTCAGCGGGCGGGCATGATCCGGCAGCTTCGGGTCGTCCCAGGAGGATTTCGCGTGACGCAGGATCAGCAGCTGGCGCATGGCGGCGGGCGGTCTGGCGCGGACGCCGCATCCTGGCACGCCGCCGGCGGGTTGTCGCCCCGCGCGTCGGCCGGCAGCACGCCGTCGGCGATCGCCCGGTCGTAGTCGGCGGGACCGTCGATGTCCCAGAGCACCGCCGGCTCGGCGATCGCCAGGCGGCATCCGGCGGCCCGCCGCCTGGTCTGCTGCATGACCTGCGCGCTGCCCCAGGCGACGCCCGCGAACAGCGCCGGCAGCGGCCGCGCCATGCCCACCAGCACATAACCGCCGTCCTCCGCCGCCAGGAACACCGCGTCCGCCCCGTCGTGCAGCGCCGTGGCGCAGGCGCGGAGATGCCGGACCTCGAGCGCCGGGCAGTCCGTGCCGATCAGCAGCAGCGGCCGCTCCGCCGTCAGCGCCCGGAACGCGTGCAGCATGCGCGTCCCGAGATCCCCGCCGGGCTGGTCGTGCAGCGCGACGCCGCACTCCCTTGCGAACGCCGCGAAGGCCGGATGCCCGCGGTCCGGCGCGCACCACAGCGAGACCGGGCCCAGCGCCGCCGCGCGCGCCGTGCCGATCGCCCGAGCGGTCAGGCGGTGCTGCAGCGCCGCCGCACCCGTGGCACCGAGCCGCCCGATAAGCCGGGTCTTGGCGTAGCCGGCAACCGGCGCCCTGGCGAACACCGCCACACCCGGCTGCGCCAGGGGTTCGGCGCGCAAAGGTGTGACGCGCACCGGTCAGTCGCCGGTGAAGCGCGGCTCGCGTTTCTCGAAATAGGCGTTGGTGCCTTCGAGGTTGTCGCGCGTCATCGCCGTCTGCACCAGCGCCTCCGTCTCGAAGGCGAGCATCGCCTCGAGCGAGGATTCCAGCCCACGGTCGAGCATCGCCTTGTGCAGCTGCACCGCGACCGGCGCGCGGCTGGCGATCCGGCGCGCGAGGCGCTCGGCCTCCGCGCGCTCCTGGCCGGGCGACACCACCCGGTTCACCAGCCCCAGCCGGTGCGCCTCGCGCGCGTCGATGAACTCGCCCGTGTAGGCAAGCTCGCGCGCCTTGGCGAGCCCGATCTTGCGCGGCGCGAACCAGGTGCCGCCGTTCGTGATGGTGACGCCGATGTTCACCTCGGGAAAGCCGAACCGCGCATCCTCCGCCGCGACCACGAGGTCGCAGGCGAACACCACCTCGCAGCCGGCGCCGACCGCGTAGCCCTGCACCGCGGCGATCACCGGGAACGGGGCCAGCCGCATGGCCCGCGTGGTCGTCTGCAGCGCCTTCTGCCACTCGCGCAGCTGTGCCGGCGATAGCCGGCCCGCCGCGATCATCTCGTTGTGCTCGCGGATCTCGGCCACATCGTGGCCGGCCAGGAAGGCGCGTCCCTCGCCGGCCAGGATGAGGCAGCGCAGCGTGCGGTCCGCCGACAGCTCGGCGAGCGCCCGGCCCATCGCCTGCCACGTCGCGATCGTCATCGCGTTCAGCCGGTCGGGGCGATTGAAGATCATCCAGGCGATCGCGTCGTCGCGTCGCACCAGCAGCCGCTCCTGCATCCCGGTCCTCCCTGCCGCTATCGTTTCAACGTGACGCCGGCCTGCACGCGGTCCCAGGTGACGGCGGTGACGCCGCGTTCGCGCAGCGCGAATTTCTGGATCTTTCCGGTCGGCGTCTTGGGCAGCGTGTCGGCGAATTCGAGGTAGCGCGGCACCATGAAGTACGCCATGCGCGCCACCAGGAAGCGCGTCAGCGCCTCGGGCACGACGCGGCACCCCGGCCGCGGCACCACGACCGCCATCACCTCCTGCTCGCCGAGTTCCGCGGCGACGGGAAAGGCCGCCGATTCCAGCACGTCGGGATGGGCGTTGATTTCGCGCTCGACTTCCATCGAAGAAATGTTCTCGCCGCGCCGGCGGATCGCGTCCTTGCTGCGATCGACGAAGTAGTAGTTGCCGTGCGGGTCGCGCGACAGGATGTCGCCGGTGTGCAGCCAGAGATTGCGCCAGGCGCGTACCGTGACGTCGGGCCGCCGCCAGTAGCCGTCCATGACCATCCACGGCTTCCTCGGCCGCACGACGGCCTCGCCGGGCGTGCCGTCCGGCACCTCGCAGTCGTTCGCATCGACGATGCGCAGCTCGTAGCGGCGCTCGTCGAGCCGGCCGCAGGTGCGCGCGTCCGGCAGGTCGAAGCCGGAGCGCGTCGGGCAGTTCATCTCGGTGCCGCCCCAGGTCGTCGAGACCAGCAGGCGGAAGCGGCGCTTGAACTCCTCGACCTCGTCGATCAGCGGCACCATGAGCAGCCGCTCGAGCGGGTTGTCGGCGTCCTCGGGTAACGGCGGCTGGCGGTGCAGCAGGTTGGCCATCGCGCCGAGCACGAAGGCGCATGTCGCGCCGTGCCGGCGCGCGCGCTCCCAGAACTGCCGCGGGCTGAACGAGTCGGCCAGCACCGCCGTCGCTCCGGCGATCGCCGCCGCATACACCACCGCCCACTGCCCGGCGATGTGGAACAGCGGCAGCGGCGCGTAGTAGACGTCGGAGGCGCGCATCGCCAGCATGTCGATGACGCCGCGCGCATACTCGAAGGCGTGGCCGTGTGTCACCGCGACGCCCTTGGACGCGCCGGTGGTGCCGGAGGTGTACATCACCGCCGCGAGGTCCCAGGGCTGCAGCGCAGCCGCCGCCACCGGCGCCGCCGCCAGACGCGCGAACGGCACGACGCGCAGGCCGCCGACCACGGTTTCTGCTTCGCCGCGCACCACCACCGTCGCAAGCCCGCCGCACGCGTCGGCCACCTCGGCGAGCCTCGGCAGGTACTCGGCGTCGATCACGATGACGGAGGCGGCGGAATCGCTGACGACGTGCGCCAGCAGTGACCCCCGATAATGCCGGTTCACCGGAACCTCGATCGCCGCCAGCCGCCCGAGCGCGCACCAGAGTGCGACGAACTCGATGCAGTCCTCCAGCATCAGCAGCACGGTGTCGCCGCGGCTGACGCCGAGTGCGGCGAGTCCCCCGGCGAGTTCGGCGGCGAGCCGGTCGGCGTCGCGATAGGTGAACACTGCGTCGTCGCCGCGGATCCACGCCTGGTCGGGCCGGTCGCGGAGCCGTCGCGCCAGGACGTGCGCCAACGTCCGCTCGGAGTCCTCGAAGCAATCGGCCGCGGGCGGCTGCGCCATCGCCGCTAGCCGCGGCTGCACGCCGCGCCGCCGAGCACGCAGAAGGCGGCGCAGTGCGGATGGTTCAGCGCGACCGGGCGGTCGGCGTCCGCCAGGCTGGCGCCCAGCTCGAACTGCGGATCGTACGGCAGCAATGTGCAGGCGAGCACCGCCGGGCGGGCTGCGTCGCGCCGCCGCACCACCATGCGCGCGGTCGCGCACATCACGCTCTCCGGCGACTTGCCGAGAATGCCCCAGCACGCCTCGGTGATCTCCGGCACGTCGCGCGTCGCGTCCATCTCCGGGAACAGCATCAGGCGCACCGGATCGGACGCGTCGATGCCGACACCCAGCTCGGCGAACAGGCGGCCGAAGCCCTGCCGCAGCTGGTCCTCCGGTTCGCCGGTCAGTTTTCGCGTCGCGACGTGCACGGCAAAGCCATGGCGCACCAGCCATTGCAGTCCCTCGATGGTCGGCCGCCAGCTGCGCGGACCGCGCTCGGCCTCGTGGATCGCCGGGCCGTAGTGGTCAATCGACACACGGATCGTCAGCCGCGCCCCATAGGCCTGGTGCAGCGCCAGCAGGGCGGCGCGGCATTTCTGCATCGGCTTCATCGCGTTGGTCAGCACCAGCGCGGAAAACCCGCGCGACAGCGCGTCCTGCAGCATCGCCGGCAGCTCGGGGTTCATGAACGGCTCGCCGCCGGTGAAGCCGATCAGCCGGGTCGGCAGCCCGCGCCCGGCGATCTCGTCGAGATAGGCGCGGAGGTCGTCGCGCCGGAAATAGGCCAGCCGGTCGTTGCGCGGCGAGGATTCGATGTAGCAGTTGGCGCAGGTCAGGTTGCACAGCGTGCCCGTGTTGACCCAGAGCGTCTCGAGCCCGACGAGCCCCACCTGGGCGCGCCGCTCGCCGCGCGCGGTGACCAGTGGGTCGCGAAATTTCTGCCGGTCGAGGCGCGGGGAGGGGAGGGGGGAGGCCATGCCGGATGCGCGGTGCCTAATGCACCGTCGCGTCATTCAGCCGGTCGTCGAAATGGTCGGCGGCGATGCGGCTCACCGTCGCCAGCCGCTCGGCGAGCTGGGCGTCCGCCCAGCGCTTCAGGTGCCCGATCACGCCGTGATCGGTGCCGCCGAAATCCGCCTCGTACCAGAGATAGAGCGAGGAGACCGTGAGCCGTCCGTCGTCGACCGCAGCACCGCGCGGACTGTTCACGAACTGCCGGGCCCCGCGCTCGAGCAGCATCTCCATATTATCGGCGGTGAATGGCTGGGTCTGCAGGTTCGGCGAGCCGAGCCGCGCATCATCGAGCGCGTAGAGCGTGCGCGCATCGCGCCAGATCGGCCGCAGGATCCGGTTGCGGATGTCGTTCAGGCTGACGCCCGTGCCCTCCACCTGGACCAGCTTCTTGTCCCAGGGTCCGCCCGAACCGAACCAGCCGGCAGCGAGGTTGATGTGCTCGATGCTCTCGACGGGATAGTGCTGCAGCACCACCATGACGATAAGCTCGTTGTACAGGTTGGTCCAGTACGCAAGCTGCTCGCCGGGATTGTAGCGGTCGATCGGGATCGCCGCCTGGCGCTGCACGTCCGCCTCCAGCGCCTGCCGATCCTGCGGCGTCACCGCGCCGTAGGCGATCCGCACGATGCCGTCGGACGTGTCCGTGTGCAGGTAGGTCTTGAGGAACTGCCCCCAGGCGGCGTGGTCGATCACCGCGCCCGACGTGGCGTCGTGCCGCTCCCAGCGCGGCCAGAGCTGCGCGTCCGGCGCGCGGGCGGCGCCGAGCGTGAACCCGAGCAGCACGAACAGAAAAAACCTTCGCATCGGCACGGTCCCAATGTGTCGCCCGGCTGTGCCGTGCCAGGAGACCACCGCTCCGGCGGGAGCGCAAATCGCCCGCCGGGGCGGCGAAGACGCTATTTCTGCGGATAGCTGAAGGTGAAGCTTTCCATGAACGGCGCCCACCAGCCGGGAACGCCGGTTTCCTTGTCGGTGTGGTGCAGGAAGCCGTTGGATTCCGGCGAGGTGTAGCGCAGCGTCACCTTGTACTGCCCCGGCCCATCCATCTTCACGTTGTTGGCGTAGTGCGGCCCATCCTTTGCGGTCATCGCCAGCATGCGGCCCGAGGCGTGCCAGTTGGTGCCCGGCTTTTCCAGCGTGTAGTCGATCGTCAGGTAGGGGATCCAGGCTCCGTCGGGGAAGCCGTAGGCGTTGTCCGCGGTGGCGTGCACGTCGGTCTCCAGGTGCACGACATCCGGCCCCATCGCCATCGCGCCCGCCGGCATCGGCGCCATTTCGACGCCGACCAGATAGCTCGCGGCGATCTCCATGTCGTTTTTCTGCACCGGCCCGCCGATCGGGTATTCGCGCGCGGCGGCGGCGCGGGCGAGGACGAGCGAGGCCGCGGCGGCCATCAGGATGGTCGACCTGGTCATGTCTTCTCTCCGAAAAAATGCGGTCAGTCGGACAAGGCGGGGCGGGGGCGGCGTTGCGGCTGCTGATGGATCAGGCGGCTGCCGACGACCAGCACCGCGAGAGTCGTGAGATAGGCGGCGAGCTGCACGCCCATCGGCCGGTCGGAGTAGCCGATCATTGCCCGCAGCGCCCGGCCAAGCAGGCTGCCGTCCGACAGCAGCCAGGACGTGTCCCAGAGCTGGTACCCCCAGGCCGGGATCAGGTCCGCCCCGGCCAGGATCGCCGCGGCCTGCCCGGCCATCCCCGCCGCCAGCAGTGCGATCAGCCAGCTCGTCACGGTGAACAGCCGGTGCAGCGGAATCACCAGCAGGCCGCGATACAGCAGCCAGGAGACCAACGCGCCCGCCAGCACGCCGAGCACACCGCCGAGCAGCAGCGCGCCCGGCCCGGCGTGGGTGGAGGCGGCCACGCCGTAGAGGAACAGCACGACCTCCGCCCCCTCGCGCAGTACCGCGACGGCCACTACGACGGCCATCGCGATCAGGGATTTCTCGCCGGCGGCGACCGACCGGCCCATGGCGCGCATCTCGCGCGCGATCTCGCGCCCGTGGCTCGCCATCCACAGATTGTGCCAGCCCAGCATCACCACGGCGATGAGCAGGATCCCGGCGTTGAACAGCTCCTGCCCGTTGCCGGAAAACGCGTTGGAGAGCGCGCCGGCGAAGCTTGCCAGCAGCCCCGCGCCAAGCACCCCGGCGGCGATGCCGCCGGCGATATACGCCGCACGCCCGGCGATCCCCTGCGTCGCCGCCATCACGATGCCGACGATCAGCCCGGCTTCCAGCACCTCGCGGAACACGATGAGCAGGCTGGCGAGCATGAAAGCCTATTCCTTCCCGGCGACGGCGGTGATCGTGCCGTTGGCGCTGTCGGGGTGGTAGTCGTCGAAGAACTTGTAAGAGCCGGGATGCAGCGGCCCGGCGAACACCGAGATCGTCGCCCCGGGCACCACGATCTTCTCGAACTTCATGTCATAGCTCTCGAACTCGTCGGTCGTGTCGTCCCGGTTGGTCAGCTCGATGCGGAAGCGCTGGCCGGCGGGGACGCTGACCTGGTCGGGGGAGAAGTGGTGATTGCTGAGCGTGAGCGTCACCGGGTCGGCGGCGAGCGCCGCACGCCCGGGTTGCGCGGCCACCGACAGCAGGAGAGCCCAGCCGACCGCCTTCGCTAGGGGCCTTGTGATCATCGCGTGCATGTGGTCCATCGGGGGTCGCGCGGTCTTAGTGCGAGTCATTCTCATTAGCAAGGGCGCCGGACCTCCGGCGTCCGCCGTGCAGCGGACGGAGCCTGCCCGAGTTGCATCCCCTCGGCTTCCTGCGAATTCCCTATTCCGTGCTGACGGCGCTGGACGACCGCGGCCTGCACTACGCCATGCAGCCCTACCACTATCTCGTGCGGATCGGGCACATTCTGTGCGCGGCCGCCTTTTTCGGCGGCATCGGCCTGTTGGACCTGCGGCTGATCGGCGTCCGTGGCACGGTGCCGCTGAAACCGTTCGCCGCGCACACGCTGCCCTGGCTGTACGCGACGTTCGGGGTGGCGTTCGCGACGGGGGTCGCGCTGTTCCTCTACGACCCCGTGCAGGTCGGCAGCCACGCCTATTTCACGCCGAAACTGATCTTCCTGCTGCTTGGGCTGCTGAACGCCGTGCTGTTCCACCGGACCGGCTACGTCGCTGCGCTGGCGGCGGAGCGCCGGATGCCGGTTCCGGCGCGGGCCGCCGGCGCCGTGTCGCTGGCCTTGTGGGTGGCCGTGATGGCCTGCGCCTGCCTGAACACGGAACCCGCGCCGCGCGTGCTGCTGCGATGAGGCTCGACGGCAATGCGTCGGGCCCGGCGAGATGTTCGGGACGACTGCCGTGTTCACAGATGGCCGCTATCCCGCCCACCGCGTCACCCTCGCCGAAACCCTGGCGGCGAATTGGGGCGAGCCCGCGCTTTTGGGGCTGATGCGCGGAGATCGCCGGCACGACATTCCACACGGCGAGGCCGCTTCCGCCAAGTTGGCATCGGGCCGGGTTGGCGGGGGCGGCGCGGTGCACGCCACCTTCCGCCAACGCTTGATTGGTGGCGGAAGCCAGCCATTGCCGCCGGCCCATTCGGCCAAAACTGACATTTGGCTGCCCTTCCTGAACACGTATCGAACCATGTGCCTCGCCCCGGAACCCAGCCTCCGGCGCATCCTTGAAGAAGTCGCGGCCGTTCGGCGCACAGCGTAAGCCAACACCGATCGGCCCAATCTGGCTCTCGCGAACCAAGTGAATTCCTTCAGGCTTTGCCGGGGCGAGGGTAGCCGGCACGGCCGCCCACCTCATGTGCGACTCCGGCCGCGATACTCTCAGCTGACGGGCGCCGACCCTGCCGTGCTCCCTCTCGAAGTCCATCGAGCTCGTGGCGGGTCTAGATGAAGGGTCCCCGGCAGCTTGCAGAGACGGAGAGCTCGCCGCCTAGGAAAGTCTGAACAAGCCTTCGCTGGGTCGAGTTTGAGGGGCAAGCGGCCTCACGCACGAGTGCCGACTCACGCAGCAAGACGGCTCGCACGCGCCGAGGATGTGGGGGATCGACTTGGGCCGATGTGAGGGTTCGGTCGGACGCGCCGGATCCACGTCCGGTGTCAGGCGTGCAGCAATCGATGCCGGACGATGAACAGATTGGCGAGGCCGCAGCTCACGCACAGCCGCTGCGTGTTCTTCGCCAGTCCGCGGTAGCGCACTTTGACAAAGCCAAACACCCGCTTGATCACTCCGATCGGGTGCTCGACCTTGGCACGAACCCGGGACTTCCTGCGGTTCTTCCCACGCTCCACGTCATCAACGACGCCGCGATAGCGGCAACGTTGATTGGTGAAGTCCTTGGCGTTCGGGGCGCGCGAACGGATCACCGCCTGCTGCCCCCGATAAGCCTGATCGCCATACACCCGCGTCTCGTTGCCGTGCAGCAAGTCGCCCAACACCGTCGCGTCATGCACGTTCGCCGGCGTGGTTTTCAGCGAGTGGATCAGCTTGGACTGGCTGTCCGCCCCGATATGCAGCTTCATCCCGAAATACCATTGCTGCCCCTTGCGCGTCTGGTGCATCTCCGGGTCCCGCGCCTTGGCGGCATTCTGGGTCGAACTCGGAGCGGCAATGATGGTGGCATCGACGATGGTGCCGCCGGCCACCTTCAATCCGCGCGCCGCAAGGTGTTCATTCACGCGCTCGAACAGGGCCTTGCCCAGGTTGTGCCGCTCAAGAAGATGCCGGAAGTTGAGGATCGTGGTCTCGTCAGGCACCGGCTCGCGCCCAAGGTCGATGCCCACGAAGCGGCGCATCGACAGCGAATCGTACAGCGCTTCCTCGGCCGCCGGGTCGGACAGGTTGAACCAGTGCTGCAGAAAGTGCAGCCGCAGCATGCGTTCCAATCCGACCGGTGGACGACCGTTGCCGGGCTTCGGGTAGAACGGCGCGATCAACCCGCACAGCTCACGCCAGGGCACCACCTGCTCCATTTCCGCCAGGAATGCCGCCCGACGGGTCAGTTTGCCGTGCTTGTCGAAACTTGCCGTCGCCAGGGTCAGTTGCCGCATCTCAGCCCCCTCCACCGTCGCGGCCCTCCCTTACAGATCGGTCCGTCACCGTGTCGAGAATGGCTTGTTCAGAGGTTCCTTAGTCTAAATAGGCGCGGTCGCGAAGCTGCCTTCCTGGCGCGGGCGAATGTGATCAGCTCAGGCGAGCAGCCGATCGACCGCGTCGCGCATCTTGTAGTAGCCGCCGACCGCGGGCAGGAACCACGGCTTTCCATAATAGCCGGCGCGCGCCGGAAACGGCAGCCCGTCCAGCCCGCATTGCTCGCGCGCGCCCGACAGGATTTTTCGCGCCACCTGCCGGCCGAGCCAGGACATCATCACCACGCCGTTTCCCTGGCAGCCGGCGGCGTAATAGAGCCCGTCGATCTCGCCCATATGCGGCAGCCGGTCGAAGGTGAAGCACACCAGTCCTTTCCAGCAATGCGTGACTCGGTAGCCGCGCAGTTCCGGCCAGACGCCGCTCATGAAGCGATGCAGGATCGGCGCGGCCTCACGCTCGCCGATGTCGCGGAATTTCGCGCGGCCGGCGAACACCATGCGCCCCCCATCCGGCGATAGCCGGAACGCGTACAGCGAGCGCTTCGTATCCCCGCCGACCCTGGCGTTCGGCAGGAGGTGCTGCGCGAGATCGGGCGGCAGTTTTTCGGTCGCCGCCATGTACGCGGTCACCGGCACGACGCGGCGACGCACATACGGCATCAGGTGCGGATTGATCGCGCCGGTATAGGCATTGGTGGCAACGAACACTTTTTCGGCGCAAAGCTCGCCCTTTGCCGTATGTAGCAAAAAATCGGCTTGTCGGCGGTCGATCGCGCGGACTTCGGCATTGCCCACCACGGTCGTCCCGCATGCTTCGGCTAAGCGCCATAACGCACGATGCAGTTTGGCCGGCTGCAGGCTGCCGGATTGCTCCAGCACCAGCACGCCATGATAGAAGTCGCTGCCGATCTCGCTGCGCTGCTGCTCGCGCGGCAGCAGGCGCGCGGTGTAGCCAAAATTACGCTGCAGATCGGCACAGCGCTGTTGCAGGGCCGCGTAGGCCGCGGGGCTGTGCGCGCCGCTCAGGCGTCCGCAGTCGATGTAGTCGGCCGCGATGGCGTCATCGCGCAGCATCGTGCGGAACTCGTCGAAAGACTGGCGGCCTTCCTGGCGTATGCGCGTGGCCCGCTCGGCGCCGACCATCCGATCGAGCGCCGCCGGCAGTTTCAGCCCGCCGCCGGCCATGCCGTGGTTGCGCGTGCTGGCGCCGTCGCCGGGTTCGCGCGCATCCAGCACGGCGACGCGCAGTCCGGCCTGCGCCAGGATCCGGGCGGCCGACAGGGCGGCGTAGCCGCTGCCGACGATCGCGACATCGGTGCGCGCCGGCAGCGTGCCGTTTGCCGGCTCGCGCGGCACCTCGTCCCACCACAGGGGGCGCGGTACCCAGTCGGGATGCAGGCTAGCATCGGGCACGGCAAACTCCGGGACGACCGACAAGGAGGGCGAGCGCAGCTGCGTTGCACGCGGTCCGGTTGTCTGGCAACTTCATTATCCATCGTCGCCGGCGGATTGGAAAGGACATGCGCATGCTGCCCGGCCGGCAATTTTTTCCGCGCTCAGGCGTAAAGACCCCCGTGTCAGCAACGGCAGTCATCGCCCGACAGAGCACGACAGCGATACGTGGCGTCGCCGTCACCGTCGAAAACATCTGGCGCAGCTACGGCGCCGTCGCCGCCGTCGCCGACGTGTCATTGGACGTGCAAGGCGGCGAATTCCTGTCGCTGCTCGGCCCGTCCGGCTCCGGAAAGACCACGTTGCTGATGATGCTGGCGGGCTTCGAGGCGCCGCAATCCGGACGCATCAGCATCGGCGGCCGCGACGTCACGCACGTGCCGCCGAACCGCCGCGACGTCGCGATGGTATTCCAGCGCTACGCGCTGTTCCCGCATATGTCGGTCGCACAGAACATCGCCTTTCCGCTGCGCATGCGCCGGCTCGGCCGCGCCGCGCGCGACGCCAAAGTGCGGGAGGCATTGGACATGGTGAAGCTGTCCGGCTACGCCGAACGCCGGCCGGCGGAACTTTCCGGCGGCCAGCAGCAGCGCGTGGCGCTGGCGCGGGCGATCGTGTTCGACCCCACGGTGATCCTGATGGACGAACCGCTGGGCGCGCTCGACAAGAAGCTGCGCCAGCACATGCAGCTCGAAATCAAGCAGCTGCAGGCGCGCCTCGGCGCCACGGTGATCTACGTCACGCACGACCAGGAAGAGGCGCTGACGATGTCAGACCGCGTCGCCGTGATGAACGGCGGCAGGCTGGTGCAGCTCGGTACGCCGCGCGCGCTGTACGACCGGCCCGCGACGTCTTTCGTCGCCGATTTCCTCGGTGAGATGAATTTTTTACGCGGGCGGGTGCGCGACGTCGCGGCCGGCCTCGCGCTGGTGGACGTCGCCGGCGGGGTCGCGCATGTGCGCGCCGAAGCGCGCCGCGGTGCGGCCGTGCGCGTCGCCGTGCGGCCGGAGCACGTCACCCTTCTGCAAGGCGAAACGACACGGGACCTGACCGGGCGGCTCGCGCAGGTGATCTTCAACGGCGCCGCCACCGACGTGCTGATCGAGCTGCCCGATGGCGAAGCCCTCCGAGCCCGCGTCGGCGCGCGGTCGGACGAGGCGTCGCTGCGTCCCGGCGACGCCGTCGGCATCGGCTGGGATCCGGCGGCGGCGCATCTGTTTCCGGACGGGGAGACGTGACGGCGTCAATCGCCGAAGTCGAATCGGCGCCGTCCGGCACCATCCAGCCGGGCGCGGCGCTGCCGGGCGCCCTCGCCACGCCGTCGCGACGTGGGCAGCTCTCCGCCGGCGCTTCCCTGCTGCTGCTCGCGCCGCTGGTGCTGCTGCTCGGCTGGGCGTTCTTTCTGCCGATCATCCGCCTGCTGCTGACCAGCGTGACCCGGCCGCACCTGAACGTCGCCAACTACATCCGGCTGGCGACGCAGCCGCTCTATGTCGAAGTCTTCTTCCGCACGATCTGGATTTCATTCGCGACCGCGGTGCTCGCTTTGCTGCTGGGCTACCCCGTGGCGGCATTGATGGCGCGGCCGGGCGGGAAATTCCCGAAACTCGCCGCGGTCTGCGTGCTGGTGCCGCTGTGGACCTCCGGGCTGATCCGTTCCTACGCATGGATCACCTTGCTGCAGCGCAACGGCGTGATCAACAACGCGCTGCTCAGCCTCGGCGTAATCCATGCACCGCTGACGATGCTCTACACCGACGGCGCGGTGCTGCTGGCGATGACGCACACGCTGCTGCCGTTCATGGTGCTGCCGATCTTTTCCGTGCTGAAAAGCCTGCCGCAGGATTTGCCGCGCGCGGCACTCAATCTCGGCGCCAGTCGCGCGCGCGCCTTCCTCGCCGTGACATTGCCGCTGAGCCTGCCCGGCGTCGCCGCCGGCTGCCTGCTGGTGTTCGTGATGGCGCTCGGCTTCTACATCACGCCCGCACTGCTCGGCGGCCCGCGCACGTTGATGATCGCGACCCTGATCAGCCAGCAGGCGACGGAGGTGCTGAACTGGCCGTTCGCCGGCGCGCTGTCCTGCGTGCTGCTCGTCCTGTCCCTCGGCATCACGATCGGCTTCAAGCGGCTGCTGCGCCTCGACCGGGTCGTCTCGCATGACTGACGCGCCCGTCCGCCCGCGCCGAGGAAAAATCCGCTGGGCCGACCTGCCGTTCGGGCTGCTCTGCGTGGCGATCCTGATTTTCCTGATGCTGCCGACGGTGCTGATCGTGCCGATGTCGTTCAGCCGCACCAGCTATCTGACCTTTCCGCCGAGCGGCTTCTCGCTCGAATGGTACCGGCTCTATTTCGGCGATCCCGCATGGATCGAGGCGACCGTGTTCTCGCTCGGCATCGCGGTGATGACGATGGCCGCCGCCACCGTGGTCGGCACGATGGCGTCGGTCGCGCTGGTGCGCGGGCGGCTGCCGGGGCGCGCGACCCTGGAGGCGCTGCTGCTCGCGCCGCTGATCGTGCCATCGATCATCGTCGCGATCGCCGTCTATCTGCAATTCGCGCCGCTCGGCCTGACCGGCACCCGACTCGGCTTCGTACTGATCCACACCGCACTCGCGGTGCCCTATGTCGTGCTGGTGGTCACGGCGGCGCTGCAGCGCGTGCCGCCGTCGCTGGAGATGGCCGGGCTCAATCTCGGCGCCTCCCGGCTGCGCTGCTTCCTCGAAATCACCATGCCGCTGGTCGCGCCGGCCATTGCCGCCGGCGCCGTGTTCGCGTTCCTCGCCTCCTTCGACGAGACGGTGGTGTCGTTCTTCATCTCCGGCGTGGAGCACCAGACCGTGACGCGAAAGATGTTCGAGGACATCGAGTTCAACATCTCGCCGGTGATCGCCGCCGCCTCGACGATCTTTGTGCTGGCGTCGGTCGGCCTGATGTCGCTCGCCGATTTTTCCCGGCGCGCCGCCTCGGCTACAAGCTGAACGCGAGCACGCGGTCCAGGCGATCGCGCAGCTTGTAGTAGCCGCCGACCGCCGGCAGAAACCACGGTCGCCCCGTATAGAACGGCAAAGTCGGAAAGGGCAGCCCATCCAGCCCGCACGGCCGGTCCTGCCGGTTCAGGATTTTCAGGCCGATCTGCTGGCCGAGATACGTCATCATCGCGACCCCGGCGCCCTGGCACCCCGCCGCATAGTGCAGCCCGTCCTCCTCGCCCATATGCGGCAGAAAATCGAAGGTGAAGCCGACCAGCCCCTTCCAGCAGCGCTGCACGCGCACGCCGCGCAGTTGCGGCCAGACGCCGCACATGAACCCGTGCAGGATTTTTGCCGCGGCGCGCTCGTCGATATCGCGAAACCGCGCGCGGCCGGCGAAGATGATGCGCCGCCCGTCCGGCGAGCGGCGGAACGCATACAGCGCGCGTTTCGTATCGCCGCCGGTGCGGTTGCGCACCAACGTGGTGGCGGCGAGGTCTTCGGGCATCCGCTCCGTCGCCATCATGTAGGCGGTCACCGGAATCACGCGCCGCCGGATCTGTGGGGTGACCGCGCCGCTATACGCATTGGTCGCGACCACCACCCGCTCCGCGGCGACCGTGCCGCGCGCGGTGTCCAGCCGGAAGCGGCCGCCCTCGCGCCCGATCGTCGTCACCCGTGCCCGGCCGCGCACCAGCGCCCCGGCCGCCTCGGCGAGCCGACGCATTTTTCGGTGCAGCTTGGCCGGATGCAGCGCGCCGGCATCCTCGATGACCAGTCCGCCAAAATAGAAGTCGCTGCCGATCTCGCTGCGCTGCTCCTCGCGGGGCACCAGGCGCACGGTCAGGCCGAGGCCGGTGCGATAGGCTTCCGCACGCTTCACCAGCGCCAGATACGCAGCCGGGCTGTGCGCCGCCAGAAACCGGCCGCGCTGCACGTACTCCACGTCGAGTTCTTCGTCGGCAATCAGCCGGCGCAAAAAGTCCGCCGCCCGCACCGCATCCTCACGGATCAGGCCGGCGCGCTCCGGGCCGGCGATGCGATCGAGATCGGCCGGCAGTTTTCCGGCGCCGCCGACATGACCGTGGTTGCGCGTACTCGCCCCCGATCCGGGATCACCGGCATCGAGCACAACGACGGAGACGCCGTGGGCGGCGAGCACGCGTGCCGCGGTCAGCCCGCAATACCCGGCCCCGATCACCGCGACATCGGCGCGCGCCGGCAGCGTATCGCTCGCCGGCAGCGGCGGCGCGTCGTCCCACCAGAGCGGTGCGGCCCTGAAATCCTCCGTCAGCACGCCCGGCTACGCGGCGACCCAGGCGTTCCAGCGGTCGAGCGTGCTGGCGCGATTCTTCGCCAGCCAGTCGGAATCGACGCGGATGATGCCGGCCAGCATCTCCGGCGACGAAATCAGGTCCTTCTTCTCCTCCGGCGACAGCAGTTTTTGGCTCGCGAGGTTCGAGGTGGTGTAACCTTCCTCCCGGCCAAATGCCGCGTGCGCCTCCGGATTGGCCATGTAGAAATTGATGAAGGCACGGGCCGCGTTCGGGTGCGGCGCGCCCTTCAAAATGGTCCAGGCGCCGAAATCGGCGATCGCGTCCTTGTACGTCCACTCCAACGGCGTGCCGGAATGCTTCGTCGAATACGCGGTGCCGCTCCACATCAGCGACATCGCAATGCCGCTCGTCCGCCACATCTCCGCACTCTGCGAGCCGGTCTTCCACCACACCGCGATATCCGGCTTGATCGTGTCGAGTTTGCGGAACGCGCGGTCGAGATCGAGCGGGAACAGTTTGTCGCGCGGCACGCCGTCCGCCAGCAGCGCAAAGATCAAGGTCGCCCACGGGCTGCCGGCATCCGGGTTGGCGCGGCGGCCCGGAAAGGTTTTCGTGTCGAAAAAATCCCTCCAGTCCTGCGGCTTGCGGTCCTTGTAGAGTTCGCGATTCCAGGTCAGCACCTGCCCGCCGGTGAGATAGAGCACGCCCCAGCGGCCGCAGGCGCCGGGCACGCCGTCCGCCGCGACATTCGGCATGAGGCTGCAATCGCCGAGGTCCTGCAGCAGGCCGGAGATTTGTTGGAGTTCGGTGAACTGCGGGGAGATGATGTCCCACTCGACATTGCCCGCCGCCTCCATGGCGGCGGCCTTCGCCATCATGTCCCCGTAGGAGGAGACGAACGGCACGACGCGCACGCCCGTCGCCTTGGTGAACGGATCGAAAAAGTTGCGCTTCAGCGCGTCGCCGAACGCGCCGCCGGTGGTGCGGATCACGACCGTGGATTCCAGCTTCTCCTCGGCCCGCCCGGTCCGGCCGAGCAGCGGCAGCAGGCCGAGCCCGGCCGAGGCACGCAGCAGGTCACGCCTGTTCGGACGCATGATCGACGCTCCTCGGGCAAGGTTGCTTGGTTGCCGGACCAATATCCGACCGGAGGCGGCGCGGCAAGCGACACCCGCTGATCCGGTTACCTGGCCAATTTCACCCCCGCGTGGTCTATTGCCGCGCCCGCCCCCCGATCGCATCGGAGTACGCCTCATGCCGACCCACCTGCCCTTGCAGGGCCTGTTCTCGGTCACCGTGACACCCTTCGCCGCCGACGGCGCGCTCGACCTCGCGGCCTTCGCGCAAATCCTGGAATGGCACATCGCGCAGGGATCGGCCGGCCTGGCGATCGCCGCCGACAATGGCGAGGCATCGCTGCTGACCATCACCGAGCGCCAGGCAATGGCGGAGACGGCGATGCGCGTCGCCGCCGGCCGCGTGCCCGTGATCATGGGGGCGATCGGAACGCACGCCTTCACCGCGGCCGAGACGATCAAGATGGTCGAGGTCGCCGCCGCTGCCGGCGTGTCGGCCGCCCTGGTCGCACCCACGCCGTATGTCGGCCGGGCCACCCGGGCGGAGATGGTCGGCCGCTACCGCGACATCCATCGCGCCGTCGGGCTGCCGCTGATCGCCTACAACAATCCCGGCCATTTCGGCCTCGCCGTGGAAGGCGACACGCTGGCGCAACTGATCGATGAGGCCGGCGTGATCGGCATAAAGGAATCCTCGCGCCACTTTCTCGATATCTCGCGCACGATCGCGCGCTTCGACGAGCGCATCAGCATTTTCATGGGCTGCGGCTACCTCGCGATGCCCGGCCTCGCGATGGGCGCCAAAGGCATCCTGTCCACCGGCGTGGACCTGTTCGGCCGCGACAGCGCGCGCATCGTCGCTCTCGCCCGCGGCGCCTGGGGCGAGGAGGCGCGGCGCCTGCATCTCGCGATCGGCCGCGCCTACACGTTCCTGCTGGAGACCGGCACGCCGCCCGCGGCGCTGAAGGCGCTGCTGACCCTGATCGGCCTGCCCGCCGGCATCCCGCGCCTGCCGGTGCACCCACTGGCGGGCGATGACCTCGACCGGCTGCGCGCGCTGTTCACCGAACTCGGCGTGCTCGGCGCCGGCGCGGAGGCCCGACGCGTCGAAGCGTGATGCGACGGCGCGCATGGCCCACAGCGCCATCCTGACGCCGGACTGGACGCCGACGCCCTTCTGGTGGGAACAGGCGCCGCCCGAAGCCGCGCCGGCCGACATACCCGCCAGGACCGACGTCGCGATCATCGGCGGCGGCTATTGCGGCCTGATGGCAGGCTTGGCGCTGGCGGAGAACGGCATCGGCGCGCTGGTGCTCGATGCAGAAAATCCGGGGACCGGTGCGGCCACCCGCAACCACGGCCATGTCGGCGGCATCGGCAAGCTGCCGGCCAGGCTGGAACAGCAGGTCGGCCCGGAGCGCGCCGCGATCATCAAGGAAGACGCGGTCCGCGCCTGGGATTTTTTCCGCGCGTTGATCTGCGACCGCCGGCGGGATGTGGATTATGTGCAGCGCGGCCGGTTCCTCGGCGCGCACAGTTTTCGCGCCTATCAGGGGTTGCTGCGCCGCGCCGAGGACCAGCGGCGAACGCTGGGAATGACCATCCACGCTGTGCCGCGCGAGGAGCAGCGCCGGGAGATCGGCAGCGACTTCTATTTCGGCGGCACCGTCACCGAAGAGGCGGCGGCGCTGCATCCGGCGAAGCTGCATCGCGAAATGCGCCGCCTCGCGGAAACCGCCGGCGCATGCATCTGCGGTGCCGCGCGCGTCGAAACGCTGGCCCGCGTCGCCGGCGGCTACCGTCTGAACACCGCACGGGGCAGCGTGACGGCGGAGCAGGTGGTCGTCGCGACCAACGGCTATACCGACGCGCTGACGCCAAAAATCCGGCGCGGCCTGGTTCCCGTGACCGCCTATATGACGGCGACCGAAGAAATGCCTTCGGATCTGGCCGCCGCCTGCATGCCGACCAACCGCACCGGCGGCGATACCAAGCGCGCGCTGTATGCGTTCCGCCTGTCGCCGGACGGAAGGCGCATCATCTTCGCGTGCCGCGCCAAGTGGTACGAGGCCGATCCGCGCGTGGCGGCGCCGATCCTGCACAAGAACCTCTGCCGCGTGTGGCCGCAACTGCGCGGCACGCGGCTGTCGCATGGCTGGACCGGGCAGATCGCCTTCACCTTCGACCGCGTGCCGCATATGGGCAGCACGGACGGGCTGCACTTCGTCGCCGGCTGCAACGGCAGCGGCGTCGTGCGCATGTCCTGGCTCGGGCGGCAGATCGGCCTGAAGATCGCCGGCCGGCAGGACCGGCCCTGCGGCTTCGAGGGGCTGCGCTTCCCGACCCTGCCGGTCTATCGCGGAAAACCCTGGTTCCTGCCGATCGTCGGCCGCTACTACACGCTGCGCGACCAGCTGGACCGCACCCTGTCGTTCCGCGCGGGGTGACAAGGAGGAAACAATGGCGAAAACATTTTCCAGACGCAGCGCGCTCACCGCTGCGGCGGGGCTCAGCCTGCTGCCGATCGCCGGACGCGGCGCCGCGGCGCAGCAGAAACTCGAAGACACCGTGGTCATCCGCACCACCGGCGGCAGCTTCGAAGCGGCGCTGAAAAAATATTTCTTCGACCCGTTCACCGCCGCGACCGGCACGCGCGTGATTCCCGTCGCGACCTCCTACGGCGACATGATCGCCAAAACCGTGGCGATGACGCAGGCCGGCAATGTCGAGTGGGACATCATCTCCCCGCAGTTCTACGAACTCGGCCACCTCGCACCCTATCTCGCCGATGTCGGCGACTGCAGCGCGATGCCGAACGTCGCGAGCCAAGGCCTCCCCGGCATCTGCGGCCGCTACGGCGTGCAATACCTGAACGGCGGCGTCTGCCTGTCCTGGGACCCAACGGCGTTTCCGCAGCGCCCGCCGCAAAGCTGGGCGGATTTCTGGGACCTGAAGAATTTCCCCGGCCGCCGCGCATTGCCGAGCTACGGCAATCCCTGGAACAACACGCTGATCTTCGCGCTGATGGCCGACGGCGTGCCGGCGCAAAAGCT
>Ga0213875_10000681_pt1 | contig 26594 bp, 32 predicted proteins | sample BarmaccomBMRX_R8_FD_160105 | JGI IMG/M metagenome (GOLD analysis project Ga0213875, IMG submission 160105) | Root-associated microbial communities from Barbacenia macrantha in rupestrian grasslands, the National Park of Serra do Cipo, Brazil - RX_R8 | ecosystem: Host-associated > Plants > Roots... | reverse complement strand
CCAGCGAATAGGTGTGGAACACCAGGTCCGCGCGCCGCGCTTCGCGCAGGTCGTCGAGGGCGACCCCGAGGTGCCCAGCCAGTTCGGCGTCGCTGGGGGCGTGCCCGAGCTGCTGGGTCAGCTCGTCGCCGGCCTGGCGCACCTCCAGCAGCAGCTCCTGGGCCGACCGGCGCACGTGGACCTGCCAGCGTTTGTCGCGGAAGTGCCGCTTGATCTCGCCGCTCACGCACGGCTGGGCGTAGGCGGACAGGCTGACCCCGATGTCGGGGTCGAAGTTGTTGATCGCCTTGAGCAGCCCCACGTAGCCCACCTGCATCAGCTCTTCGGCCGACTCGGGGCTGCTGGTGTACGGGCGTACGCAGGACCGGACCAGCCGCTGGTAGCGGCCGATCAGGGTCTCGCAGGCGTGGGCGCGCAGCTCGGCCTCGCGCGGCAGCGCGCGGACCATCCGGAGCAGCTCGCAGTCCTCGAGTCCGCTCAGGACCTCGCGCTGCACGGCGGGCGGGCGCGTGGCCAGAGCCATCGCCATCGTGTCTCCCGGGAATTGGCGAAGAGGCCGAACGTTGTTTCCCTGCCCCGGCTGCGTGCCGTAAACGTGCCCGCGCCGATTCACCTGACCACCATCCGGACTTTTTCTGGACGTCCCCGGCAGACGTTTCAGCTACCTGCGTGTTCGCATCTCAAACGTGCGGGTAGGCGGTGGGCATGACCGAATCGCAAGGGCCGTACGACGGCGAGCAGACCAATCAGGCACGCGACGAGCCGATCCCGGCCAGTCACGACGACGACCGCGGCGGTGGCAACACGCCCCTGCAGCGGGTCCAGGACGCGCAGCCGATGGCCGAGGAACCGGCCGAGACCGGGCCGGGTAAGGCGGTCGAGGACATGATGCCGTCCGGGCCGGTTCCCCAGGGCGACACGCCCGACGCGCCTGCGGTCCAGGTGACGCGTACGGACGTTACGGGAGATGATGTTGATACCGAGGAACGCCCGGGACAGGTCCGCATGACCAGCAACGCGGTGCCGGGCAAACCCGACGGGGAAGTGGACACGCGGCGGGCCTGACCCGGCCGCGGCCAGGGAGGCGCGACCGGATGTGCAGCACGGGGAAGCAGGGGAAGAAACCGAAGCAGCCGGACTGGGTCGAGCCGGAGCTGGCCACGCTCACGCGCGACCGGTTCTCCGACCCGGCCTGGCTGTACGAGCGGAAGCTGGACGGCGAGCGCTGTTTGTCGTTCCGCACCGCTGACGGGGTGCGGATGATGACCCGCAACCAGAAGGAAGTGTCGGCCAACTACCCGGAGATCGCAGCCGCCCTGCGCGACCAGGGGTCCCGCGACTGCATCGTCGACGGCGAGATCGTCGCCTTCCAGGGCAGCGCGACCAGCTTCGAGCTGCTCCAGTCGCGCATCCACGTGGTCAGCCCCAGTGAGCAGCTGCTGCGCAAGGTCCCGGTCTTTTACTACATCTTCGACGTGCTCTACGCCGACGACGAGGACGTCCGCCCGCGCCCGCTGCGCGAGCGCAAGGACGTGCTGCGCAGCGTGCTCGCCTTCACCGACCCGCTGCGGTTCACCGAGCACCGGGACACCGAGGGCGAGGCGTTCTACGCCGAGGCCTGCCAGGCGGGCTGGGAGGGGCTGATCGCCAAGCTGGCCGACTCGCCCTACCGGGCCGGCCGCCAGAAGGACTGGCTGAAGTTCAAGTGCGAGACCAACCAGGAGTTCGTCATCGGCGGCTGGACCGACCCGCAGCGCTCGCGGGTGGCGTTCGGGGCGCTGCTGCTCGGCTACTACGATCCCGACGGCAAGCTCGTCTACGCGGGCAAGGTCGGGACCGGCTTCGACACCAGGACGCTGAAGAGCCTGCTGGCCGAGATGGAGCAACTTGGCCAGGACGACCCGCCGTTCGACGCCGGCGACCCGCCCCGGCGCGACGTGCACTGGGTGCGGCCGGAGCTGGTGGCCCAGATCGGTTTCTCCGAGTGGACCCGCGACCTGCAGCTGCGCCACCCGCGCTTCCAGGGCCTGCGCCGGGACAAGGCCGCGTCCGCGGTCGTGCGGGAGGTGCCCCAATGAGTGACACTGCGAGCATTGAAATCGACGGAAAAAGTGTCCACGCCTCGGGTCGGACCTTTGACCTGAGCAATACCGGCAAGGTGCTCTTTCCCGACGACAACATCACCAAGGGCGAGCTGGTCGAGTTCTACGCCCAGGTGGCCGGCGCGATGCTGCCCTACCTCAAGGACCGCCCGATCGCGATGGCCCGCTACCCGGACGGCATCACCAAGCAGCGGATCTTCCAGAAGAACCCGGGCAAGTACTTCCCCGACTGGATCACCAGCGTCGAGGTCAAGAAGGAGGGCGGCACGCTGCGCCACGTGGTCTGCGACAAGCCCGCCACCCTGCTCTACCTGGCCAACCAGGCGGTCATCGAGTTCCACGTGTTCCTGTCCCGGGTCGACAGCCTCGAGTGCGCCGACCAGGTCGTGGTCGACTTCGACCCGCCCGGCGACGACGGCTTCGACGCCGCCCGCCAGTGCTCGCTGTGGCTGCGCGAGCTGCTCGAGGACGAGCTCGGGCTGACCGCCTACGTGAAGACCACCGGCGGCAAGGGCCTGCACGTGCACGTGCCGCTCAACCGCAAGCAGGGCTTCGGCCAGACCCGGGCCTTCGCCCGCGAGGCGGCCCAGGTGCTGGCCGCCCGCCACCCCGACGTGGTCACCGTCGAGCAGCGGGTCGCCGCCCGCGGCCACCGCGTCTACGCCGACGTCATGCGCGACGCCTACGCCCAGACCGTCGTCGCCCCCTACACCGCCCGCGCCCGCCCGGGCGCCCACGTCGCCACCCCGCTGCACTGGTCCGAAGCCGAGAACCCGGATCTGTCACCCGCCCAGTTCACCGTGCACACCGTCCCCGACCGCCTGGCCACCGTCGATGACCCCTGGGCGGACATGACCAGGCACCGCTACGACATCGACGCCGCCCACCAGCGCCTGTCCAAGCTCACCAAGTCCTGACCGGCCCGGTAAGGGCCGGCCGCCGCCTCACTCAGGTCCCACCAGCCTCAAGGGTGTCTTCCTGAGGAAGACCTGATGATCAGGTTTCTTTCCGGTCATCTCCGCCATCACGGGCACCGTTTGCCCCTACCGTGGGTGGCCGGGTTATTCGCGTGCGGCTGGGGCAGCCGGGCGAGAGGATCAGGCCGGGGGAGCTACGGGCCGGGAACGGAGGGGCGTAGTGTCGCGCAGGTCGTTCGCCCAGGCCCGCCGGTCACACCCGTCCGCCTCCGGCCGCCTGCGCCCCTTCCGCCGCTGGCGGCGTCCCCGGCGGTCGGGCTGGCGCCGCCGCCGGTCGTTCACCTGGGCGCGCCGGGCGGTGCTGGCCGCCACCCTGCTGGCGGTCGCGCTGGTGCCCTACCCGATCATCGGGTCCGCGTCGGTCCCGTCGACCTCGTCCTGCCACCCGAACTGCCGCCAGACCGGCGCGGCCGGGAAGATCCTGTGGACCCGCCAGCTGCCCGGCGCGTGGACGGCCAGCAGCGGGCTGACCGGCACCGTCCCGATCCACGGGCAGGCCTACGTGGCCGTCGGCAACGGGGTGGCCGTGGTCGGCCTGGGCATGAGCCTGCGCGCCTACAACTCCCGCACCGGCCAGCCCGAGTGGCGGACCGCGCTGCACCGGTTCCCGGCCGGGGCCGCGATCGTGTCGGTCCGGGTGTGGCCGGGGGTGGTCAGCGCGGGCGTCGCCTACGGGCCGAACCACGCCAGCCGGGCCGAGATCGTGATCGACAGCGCCACCGGGCACCAGTACCGCTGGTACCCGGCCACCCCGTTCGGCGGGGCGGTGTCGGCCACCGCCCGCACCACCGTGGTGGTCGGGCCGGGCGCGGTCACCGCCTACGACAACACCTCCGGCCACGTGCGCTGGCGGCGGCCGACCGGGTCGGCCGACCAGGCCTGGCAGACCGACGGGCCCGACCTCTACGTGACCGTGGCGGCCGACGGGTACCTGGGCAGCCAGCCGGTGACCGCGCTGCGCCGGATCGACATGAGCACCGGCCAGGAGTCGATGGTGCGGCCGTCGGCCGCGTCGTTCCCGGGCGCGCTCAGCGGCGTGGTCGACAACGTGGTGCTGTTCTCCGACGCGGCCGGGGTGACCGCCTACGACGGGGTGACCGGGCTGCGGCTCTGGTCACTGGCCGGGGTGGTGCCCGAGGGCACCGACCTGGCGGGCAGCCGGTTCGACCTCACCCAGGGCACCGCCCTGCTGGAGGTCGACCCGGTCACCGGGCACGTCACCGGGCGTGCGCCCGGCTCGGCGGTGGCGGGCTCGGCCGGCATGTTCGCGGTCCGCGACGGGGTGGCGCTCGGGCTCGACCAGGGCGCCAGCGGCGAGGCCTGGGGGTATCAGGTCAGCACCCAGCAGGTCGTCTGGACCGCCACCCACCTGCCCTGGCCGCACTACTTCGTGGACGCCAGCGGGATCGGCGGCAGCGCCGAGCCGGACGGCGCCACCGTGGTGGTGGCGTCCTGCGCCAAGCTCGGCCCCACCCCGGCCAGCAGCCCGGCCGCCAGTGCCGGCGCGTCCGCCAGCGATTCCGGCGCGCCCGCGTCCCCCAGCAGCGCGGCCAGCGCCGCGGGCGGCCCGTCGGCGTCCGGGTCGGCCCCGGCCACCGCGGCCCCGTCCGGCCCCAGCTGCCAGGACCCCGAACTCGTCGCCATCTACCGCTGAGACTGGACCATTCGGGCGAGGGGTACTTTTTTAAACGCGATGAACCCGGCCCAGAGAGCGATCAGAATCGTCGACCGGTTCCAGCAGCGGCTGCCCGGTCTGTCGTTCGTGGTCGCGGTGATCAAGAAGTTCAACGACGACCAGGCCGGCAACCTGGCCGCGCTGGTCGCCTACTACGCCTACGCCTCGATCTTCCCGCTCCTGCTGGTGCTGTTCACCGTGCTCAACATCATCGTCCGCAACGACGCCGGGCTGCGGGACAAGGTGCTGGACTACGCGGTCAGCGACTTCGGCGCCTTCGGCACGATCATCGTCGAGAACGTCCAGGGCTTCCACGAGACCGGGCCGGCCCTGGTCATCGGGGTGCTGCTGACCGTCTACAGCGGCCGCCGGGTGGCCGGCGCGATGCAGAACGCGCTGAACTCGGCCTGGGAGGTGCCGCGGAGCGAGCGGCCCAGCTTCCCCTGGAACTACCTGCGCAGCTTCGCCCTGGTGCTGCTGGTGGGGCTGGGCGAGATCGCCACCTCGGTGCTGTCCAGCCTCATCAGCGGCGGCCACCTGCTGCCCGGGTTCGTGGTCGCGATGCTGGCCACGCTGGCGACGCTGATCGTCAACATCGGGCTCTTCTGGCTGGCCTTCCGGCTGGCCACCGCCCGGACGATCCGCTGGCGCGAGCTGCGGCTGGGCGCGATCGCGGGCGGTTGCGTGTGGCAGGCCCTGCAGCTGGTCGGCGGCTTCTACATCGTCCACTCCCTCGCCCACAGCCGGTCGCTCTACGGGCAGACCTTCGGGGTCGTCCTCGGCCTCCTGGCCTGGCTGTTCCTGCAGGCCGAGGCGACCTTGTGGGTGATCGAGGCCAACGTGGTGTGGGTCCGCAAGCTGTGGCCGCGCAGCCTGGCCCCGCCCCCGCTGACCAAGGAGGACGTCAAGGCCTACGAGCTGTACGCGCAGGCCGGGGACCGCAAGGGCGAAACCGTCAACGTGGTCGTAACCCCCGAAGCCGGGGATGAGAAAATAGGGACCGGGGCCACGGACGGGGACGGGGACGCACCCGCTGACGCCACCGGGCCCCCGGTTTCCGCCCGAACGGCTCGGGGAGAGGACCCTCATGACTCTGGAGACGACCGGTAACCATCCGTCCGCCGCCCCGCGCGTGGTGGTGGTGGGAGCCGGGTTCGCGGGCCTGTACGCGGTCCGCGGCCTGCGGAAGTCCGGCTACCGCGTCACGATCATCGACAAGAACCTGTACTCCACCTTCCAGCCGCTGCTGTACCAGGTGGCCACCGGCGGCCTGAACCCCGGCGACGTGTCCTACGCGATCGGCGGCTACGCCCGCGAGCACCGCGCCCGCTACGCCCGCGGCGAGCTGAGCACGATCGACCCGGTCGCCCGGGAGATCTCGCTGACCGACGGCCGGGTCGTGCCGTACGACTACCTGATCCTGTCCACCGGCGTGTCCTCCTCCCACTTCGGGATCAAGGGCGCTGAGCAGTACACCTACGGCCTGTACACCCGCCGGGACGCGGTCACGCTGCGGGACCGGTTCATGGCCGACGTGGAACGGCTGAGCGAGGGGTCGCCCGACGCCCAGCTGGCGATCACCATGGTCGGCGGCGGCGCCACCGGGGTCGAGCTGGCCGGCACGATGGCCGAGCTGCGTGACGGTGTGCTCCGCGACACGTTCCCCGACGTCGACCCGTCCCGCATCCATGTCCGGGTGGTCGAGATGCAGCCCGACCTGCTCGGCCCGTTCGACAAGAAGCTGCGCGACTACACCTACCGGCAGCTGGTCAAGCGCGGGGTCGACGTCCAGCTCAACACCGCGATCGCCGAGGTCACCCCGGACCGGGTGATCCTCAAGGACGGCCGCGACCTGCACAGCGACATCACCGTCTGGACGGCCGGGGTGGCCGCCCCGCCCGAGGCCAAGACCTGGGGCCTGCCCCAGGGGAAGGCCGGCCGCCTGGAGACCGGCCCCGATCTGCGGATCCAGGGCCAGGACCGGATCTTCGCGGCCGGCGACATCGGGCTGGCGACCGACGACCCGACCCCGCAGCTGTCCCAGCCCGCCATCCAGATGGGCCTGCACGCGGCCCGGCAGATCCTGCGGCTGGAGGCCGGCCAGCCGACCGAGACGTTCCGCTACCACGACAAGGGCCAGGCGGCCACGATCGGCCGCAACTCGGCCGTCATCGAGCTGGCCAAGGGCCCCGACTTCACCGGCATCCTGGCCTGGCTCGGCTGGCTCGGCCTGCACCTGTTCTACCTGCTGGGCGGGCGCAACCGGGTGTCCGCGCTGATCAACCTGGCCTGGCGCTACCTGACCTGGAACCACGGCGGCTCGGTCATCGTCGGCGACGAGCCGGCCGACACCAACGAGCCCGCCGCCCACCGGCCCGGCGCCGTCACCGGCAGCCCGTCGCTGTCCATCCACCGCGCCGGAGCCCCGGCCGACGGCTCCGGCCCGGCCCCGGCCGAGACCCCGGACCCCGCCCCGGCCCGTCCGTCCCCTTCGTCCTGACATCACCCCGGTCCGCCCCGACTCACACGACATCGCGTAGTAGCCTCGGCAGCATGGTCGCCCGTCCCTCCCGCCTGCGCGTACTGGTCGCCGCGGCCGGCGCCGTCGTCGCGGCTGCCCTCGCGCTGGCCGGTTGCTCCAGCGGCGGCAGCAGCGCCGCCGCCGCTCCGAGTTCGAGCGCGGCCGCGTCCAACCCGAACCTCGACCTCGGTACCTCGCTCGGCACCAGGGCCGCGCCCAGCGTGACGCTGACCAACCAGTTCGGCCAGCCGATGTCGCTCAGCCAGTTCCGCGGCAAGGCGGTGGTGCTCGGCTTCGTCGACTCCGAGTGCACCACCGTCTGCCCGCTCACCACGCTGGCGATGCTGCAGGCCAAGCAGATGCTGGGTAAGGCCGGGGACCAGGTCCAGCTGCTCGGCATCGACGCCAACCCCGAGGCCATCGCCACGTCCGACGTGCTGGCCTACTCCCGGGTGCACAACATGGTGAACCGCTGGGACTTCCTGACCGGCTCGCTGCCCCAGCTGAAGGCGACCTGGAAGTCGTTCAACATCTACGCCAAGGTCGTCGGCGACCAGATCGACCACACCCCGGCCCTGTACGTCATCGACCCCCAGGGCCGCGAGCGGATGGTGTACCTGACGCCGATGGCCTACTCCAGCATCACCCAGTCGGCCCAGGTCATCGCCCAGGAGCTGGCCAGCGTGCTGCCCGGTCACCCGGCGGTGACCCACGCCCAGTCGCTGGCCTACATCACCGGCCAGACCCCGCACGACAAGACCACCCTCGACCGCACCACGCCCGGCCAGACCGTCAGCCTCGGCCCCGGTCAGCCGCACCTGGTGGTGTTCTTCGCCACCTGGCTGACCGAGACCACCGACCTGAAGTCCCAGCTGCTGGCGCTCAACGGCTACACCAAGACGGCCGCCGCCCGGCACGTGCCCGCGCTGACCGCGGTCGACGAGGCGGTCACCGAGCCCAGCACCGGCGCCGCCCAGGCCTACCTCAAGAGCCTCGGCCAGCCGCTGGACTATCCGGTCGGCCTGGACACCACCGGCCGCCTGGCCGACGGCTACGGCGTCCAGGACCAGCCGTGGTTCGACCTGGTCAGCTCGACCGGCAAGACGCTCTGGTCGCACGACGGCTTCCTGCCGCTCAGCCAGCTGACCGCCACCGTGGCCAAGTACGCCGGGCCATCCTGAACGTCAGCTGCGCGACGCCCCGATCGCCTCTTCCACCGACGGGAACACCGGGATCAGCTGGTCGGCACCGACCAGGTTGAGCACCCGGGCCACCGTGTTCTGCGGCCGGGCGAGGACCAGCTTGCCACCGTGCTCGTTCATCATCACCCGGATGTCGAGCAGCACCTGGACCCCGGTCGAGTCCATGAACTCGAGCCCGGCCAGGTCCACGATCAGCAGCGCGATCCGGCGCGCGGCCTCCGTCTCCAGCGCCCCGCGGAGCTGATCGTACGTATAGACGTCAGACTCGCCCGCGAGCGTGACGACGATATACGAGTCTCCGCCGGAAACCGACATCCGAAGCTGGTCCACGCCCCCCTTGTACCACTTTCCCTGGCTCCAGCGGAACCAGAAGAAACTGCCGGCTGGCGTAAATGGCCTGGACGCCGGCCGGACCGGGCTACCCGTGCTTGACGCCGGCGATGAACGAGCGCCAGGCGGCCGGGCTGAAGGCCAGGCTGGGGCCGGTGCCGCGCTGGGTGGTGTCGCGGACCGCCACGGTCGCGACCTGGGGCGAGCCGACTTCGACGCAGTCGCCGTGCGCGCAGCGGGAGCTTTGACGCCAGCTGGCGGTCAGTGGGCGAGTGCCGTCGGGGGCGTGGGCGGCGTCTGCACCCGGCTTTGATTCGGAACGCATGTCACACCTCTGATTCAGATTGAGGCAGATAATGAATTCCCGCGCGGGCCTGCCCGCCGCCACGAGCCGGGTCGCGGTGAATAAAACTCAGCTTAGTAGAAATCGCGCTCCGGCGCGAGTAAACACCATGGTGCATCTGAGACATTGATAATTACACGATCCCTTGCCGTGCAATTTGCGCTACAACAAGCCGGCCGCTCATTGGTGGCCACTGCGTACCACTTCGGCAAACCTGACGTGTTATCGCTGGTCAAGCCCTTTATGTATACATTACTACACGGGAAATTGCTGGCATTATCCACGGTCGTTAACTTTTATTTAAAAGGCGGCCACCGCTGGGCGTAGCCCAGGCAGGACCGTCAAATGCCGAATGCGGGGCGGTTAGCCGGCCGACGGCCGAATGGGCTGCGAGCGCAATTCCCAGTCGTCCCGGGCCTGGCTCAATCGCTCCTGCGAATCCTTGTGGCCGAGGGCGGCGTCATTGAGCCGCTGGAAGCCGACGAGGTACTGGAAAGTGTCTCGCTCGGCTTCGATGTAGACGCCGTCGGTGACGTGCTCGATATAGGCCACATCGTGATAGCTGACTTCGTGAACCGCGCCGAACTGGAGCAGGATGAAGCCGCCCGCGACCAGCGGATGGCTGCCGTCGAGGGCGAGAATCCGCAGGCTGAGGTGGGGATATTCCGACAATTCGAGCAGCCGGTCGATCTGCCGGATCATGATCTGCTCGGTGCCGATCCGCCGCATCAGCACCGATTCGTCAATAACCGCGGTCAATTCAAACGGGGGATCCCGGTCCAGCAGCTGCTGGCGCACCATCCGCGCCTCGACCCGGCGCTCGACCTCGCCCGGCGGGGCGGTGCCGTTGGCCGTCCTGATCACCTCGCGCGCGTAGTCCTCGGTCTGGAGCAGGCCCGATACCACCTCGGGACACCAGATCGAGGTGGCGGCGGCCTCGGCCTCGAGCCCGATGAAGCGTGTGTGCGGGCCCGGCAGCGCGTCCGAATAGGCTTTCCACCAGCCTTTGCGCTTGGCCTCCTGGGCCAGCGCCATCAGCTCGTCGGCATACGGCGCCTCAATGCCGTACAGCGCCAGCAGCTTTTCGATCTCCGCCGGCCGCGGTGAGGTGTGCGCGTTTTCGATCCGCGACACCTTGCTGGCCGACCAGCCCATTCGCTCGGCCACGAAGTCACCGGTGAGATCGGCCCGTTCACGGAGCCGCCGCAACTCGGCGGCCAGCCGTCGGCGGCGCACAATGGGACTGGCGGGCTCGGGCACCGGTTTTCACGCTCTCTGGCCATTAACATAGATGTTCCGGCTACCTGACGATGCTAGCCCTTACGGGTACCTTTTAGAAAGATGCAGTGCACAGCCCGAAACAATGATCAGCGCACCTTGCATTGCAACTTGCAGGTTTTAGCCGGAATCTGAACGGGCCGCGGGCGAGATGGGCCATCGCGGTGGCGGCATGACGGATGTCATGGGCGAGTCGGGACGCCCGGCATCTGCCACTGGAGCCCGCCCGGGCCTAGCGTTGAGCCGTGACGACGACAACCCTGGTTTCCATCCTCATCGGTGTGGCGGTCGCGGCCCTGCTGATCGTCCGCCAGCTGCGGGCCCAGCCCCTGAACGCCAACTTCCGCATCCCGCTCATCATCGGCATCATCGGCATCATCGAGCTGGTCGAATACCTCGGCAAGCACCACCCGAGCGCGGTCGCCTACGGGGCGCTGGCCGGCAGCCTGGTGGTGGCGGCCGTGTTCGGGGCGCTGCGGGCCGCCACCGTCCACCTGTGGCGGCAGGACGGCGTGCCCTGGCGCAAGGGCAACTGGCTGACCGGCATCTTGTGGGTGGTGAGCCTGGCCGCCCACTTCGGCATCGACTTCCTGATCGATCCGCACAACCCCAACGGCGGGCTGGCCGGATCGAGCATCTTCCTCTACCTGGCCGTCACCTACACCATCCAGCGGGTCGTCATGCAGGCCCGCGCCCAGAAACTGCCGCTCGCGGGCGGCGGCCAGACCGGCTCGCTGACCTCCGGCTCCTTCTGACCCCGGCTCCCCGATCTCCGGCCGACGGTGGTGACCAGGCACAATTGACGATCACGGGGGGCGTCAGGGCAGGAGGAACGATGGCGCGAGTTATCTGGAGCGGCGCGCTGGCCTTTGGGCTGGTCAACATTCCGGTCGGGCTGTACGCGGCCACCGAGGACAAGACCGTGCACTTCAACCAGTTCCAGAAGGGCACCAGCGACCGTATCCGCTACAAGCGGGTCAACGAGCGGACCGGCGAAGAGGTCCCGTTCAAGGAGATCGTCAAGGGCCGCGAGGTCGACGACGACACCTACGTGCTGGTCACCGACGAGGACCTGGAGTCGGTCGAGCCCGGCCGGACCCGCACCATCGACATCACCGACTTCGTGGACCTGTCCGAGGTCGACCCGATGTACTTCCAGCGCACCTACTACCTCGCGCCCCGCGGCGACGGGGCCGACCGGTCCTATGAGCTGCTGCACCAGGCGATGGCGGCCACCAACCGGGCCGGCATCGCCACCCTGGTCATGCGGAGCAAGGAGTACCTGGTCGCGGTGCGGCCGCAGGAGAACATCCTGGCCCTGGAGACCATGTACTTCGCCGACGAGATCCGCGACCCGGTCGACGCCACCGGCTACGAGCCGGTCGGGCGGCCGGCCAAGCCGCGCGAGCTGACCATCGCCCGCCAGCTCATCGAGTCGATGACCACCGACTGGGACCCCGAGCAGTATCACGACACCTACCGCGAGCGGGTCGAGGAACTGATCGAGAGCAAGCGCAACGGCGAGGAGATCGAGACCTCCGAGCCGGCCGCGAAGGCGTCCAAGGTCGTCGACCTGACCGAGATGCTGCGCCAGAGCGTGGCCGAAGCCAAGGGCAAGAAAACGAGTCCCCAACCGGCGTCACATCAGTCCCGGCAGCCACGCCAGTCCCAGCAGCCCCACAGGTCCCGCGCATCCCGCTCGTCACAGGACGACGAGCCGGATCTGTCCGACATGAGCAAGGCCCAGCTGGCCCAGCTGGCCGGGGAGCTGCAGATCGCCGGGCGGTCCAAGATGACCCGGGACGACCTCGAGCAGGCCATCCGGAAGGCCCGGCGGCCCAAGGCGGTCTCCTGACCGGCCCAAATTGAGACCGGCTTGACCCCGCTCTCCCGGGGTACGGTCCTGCCATGACCGCAAAACTCGTGGTGCTCTACACCCAGCCTGACGACCCGGACGCTTTCAACCGGCATTACCTGGACAACCACATGCCACTGGCCCACGCCATACCCGGCCAGTCCAAGACCGCCGAGACCGGCCTGATCGTCAGCGAGGCCGACGGCGGCGACCCGCTCTGGTACCGGGTCACCGAGCTGTTCTTCCCCGACCGGGCCGCGCTTGACGCCGGGCTGGCCTCGAAGGAAGCGCAGGCGGCGGTGGAGGACTTCTCCAAGATCGCCCCGAAGGGCTCCCGGATCCTGGTCCAAGAGCTCGAGACCTAGGACGGCCCGGCCAGCGCCGCCACCTGGTCCACCGTCAGCTCGGTCAGGTCGTCCAGTACCAGCCCGGCCCCGGCCAGCGCGTCCGGGACGGGCGGGTACTCGGGCCGCGGCACCGCGATCACGTGCAGGCCGGCCGCGGCCGCCGACCGCAGTCCGTTGCTGGAGTCCTCGACCGCGGCCGCGTGTTCAGGCTCGATTCCGAGCCGGGATGCCACCGTGAGGTAGACGTCCGGGGCGGGCTTCCCGTGCGCGACGTCTTCGGTGGACACGGTGGCCTTGAACAGCGGGGCGATCCCCGCGGTGGTGAGCACGGTGTGGATCAGCGCGGGCGGCGAGGAGCTGGCCAGCCCCAGCGGCCAGCGCTCGGCCATCCGCCGGACCGCGGCGACCGCGCCCGGCAGCAGCGGCAGATGGTGCTGGTACTGCCCGGCCATGCCCCGGATGACCAGCCGGGCGACCTCGTCCGGGGTCAGCCCGACGCCCAGGTCGGCGCTCAGGTAGCGGGCCCACTCCTGGGTGCTCATGCCCATCAGCCGCTGCTGGGCGTCGTCGGGCCAGCGGCCGTTGTAGGCGGCGACCACCCCGCGCCGTACGTGCTCCCAGACCGGCTCGCTGTCGATCAGCACGCCGTCCAGGTCGAACACGACCGCCTCGATCATCCGTCCGCCTTCCGCTGCGGTTAAGCTGCCCCGGTGCCCACGCTCAATTTTCGCGACATCCCGCAGAGCCCGCTGACCCGGGCCCTCGGACTGATCATCGACGACCTCGGTCACGACGACGACACTGCCCCCGGATGCACCTGGCTGACCGGGCACATCGACGCTGGGCCGCAGCACCACCAGCCGATGGGCATCGTGCACGGCGCCGTCTACACCGGCGCGGTCGAGACCGCCGCCAGCGTCGGGGCGACCGCCTCGGTCTACCACCTCGGCCTGTTCGCGGTCGGGGTCGACAACGTCACCGACTTCGTCCGTCCCGTGCGCGAGGGCCGCCTGCGGGTCGAGGCCCGGGCCGCCCAGCAGGGCCGGACCCTGCAGCTGTGGGACGTCAGCATCAGCAACGAGGCGGGCAAGCTGGTGGCCAAGGGCCGGGTCCGGCTGGCCATCCGCCCCCTTCCGGATGACAGCGCCGACCCGCCGGACGCGGGGGAGGGGACCGCCTGATGCTGGACGGCCGCCCCCTCGTCGACGTTCACCTGCACCCGGCCCGGCGGCCCACGGTCAAGGTCGCCTGGGACGAGTGGGCCAAGGACTTCGGCGCCATCGACCAGGTCAACCGCCTCTACGACGGGAACGGCACGATCGTGCCGGCCCGGTTCGACCAGCTGCTGGCGGGCGAGGGCGTCGACGTCGCGATGGCGATGTCGGAGTACAGCCCGCGGGTGACCGGCATCCAGGCCATCGAGGACATGCTGCCGCTGGCCGCCTTCAACCCGGACCGGATCAAGGTCGCCGCCAACGTCAACCCGCACCTGCACTACCCGGTCGAGGACGAGCTGCAGCGCCAGCTCGACCTGGGCGCGATCGCGCTCAAGCTGCACCCGGTGCACGCCGGGGTGGCCGCCAACGACCGCTCCCTGTACCCGGCCTACGCGCTGTGCGAGTCGGCCGGGGTCCCGCTGGTCGTGCACTGCGGCACCAGCACGTTCCCGGGCGCGTCGAACACGTTCGCCGACCCGGTGGTGCTGGACGACGTGCTACGCGACTTCCGGCGGCTGCAGGTGGTGCTCGCCCACGGCGGCCGCGGCTGGTGGTACGACGCGGCCGCGTTCATGGCGCTGGCCAGCGACCGGGTCTGGATCGAGCTGTCCGGGCTGCCGCCCTCACGCCTGCGCGAGTACTACGCCAAGCACCACTGGGGCCGGCTGACCCGGCGGATGATCTTCGCCACCGACTGGCCCGGCATCCCCGGCATCGCCCGCAACGCCCGGGCGGTGGCGGCCCTGTGCCCCGATGACGAGACCACCGACCTGGTTATGTACGGGAACGCCTGCCAGGTCTACCGCCTCAAGCTGCCCGAGTAGCCGCGGGCGGGGCGGCCCCGGTACCTACGGCCGGAAGATCAGGCAGTTGCTGGTCGCGTGGGCGAACAGCTTGCCGTCGGCGTTGGTCAGCCGGGCGGTCGCCAGCGCGGTCCGGCTGCCGATGTTCTCCACCGTGCCCTCGCAGGTCAGCCGGCCCGAGGTGGCCGTTATCGGCCGGATGAAGCGGACCGCCAGGTCGAGCGAGGTGTAGTACGCCCCGGCCGGCAGCAGCGTGTGCACCGAGCACCCGCAGGCCGAGTCGCAGATGGTGGCGTACACGCCGCCGTGCACCGAGCCGATCGGGTTGTAGTGGTACTCGGCCGGCTCGAACGCGAACACCGCCTGGCCGGGGTCGAACGACATCGCCTCGAGGTTCAGGGTCTCCATGATCGGCGGCCGTGGCAGCCGCCCGGCCACGATCTCCCGGAAGAACGTGAGCCCGTCGACCCGGCGCGCGACCCCGGCCGAGATGGCCGGGTCACCCCACTGGTAGGTCCGCAGGCGTTCCGCCTCGGCGGGGTCCGGGGACACATCCTCGGCTGAGGCTGATGGCAGGCTCACGCGCTGGCTCCTCCTGAACGCTGGGCACCTGGGTACTGGGAATCTGCACGGTGATGGTGGTGTAGGGGCCGCTGCGGGCGTAGCGGGCGACCGGGAAGTAGTGCGCGATCAGCGCCAGCATCTCGCGGTTCTCGGCCAGCACGTCGAACAGCAGGGTGGTCGCCCCGCGGGCCTGGGCCCGGGCGGTCAGCGCCCGCATCAGCCCGGAGCCGGCCCCGCGGCCGCGACGCTCGTCGGCCACCACCACCGCCAGCTCGGTCACCGGCCGGCCGGTGTCGTCGCGGGTGTCGGTGGCCATCCCGTGCCCGATGACGGTCTCGGGTCCCGGGGCCGGTCCGGGGGTGGCCGCGGGCTCGGTCACCACCAGCGCGTCCACCACCTCGCCGCGGGCGGTGCGGGTGCCGGTCATCCGGCTCAGGAACGACGGCGTGACCGGCAGCACGCCGGCGAAGAACCGCAGGTACCGGGTGCGCAGCGACAACCCGGTCAGGAACGTTCGTAGCGCGTCAGCGTCGGCCGGCCCGGCCGGCCGGAGCTGCCATCCCGGACCCGCGTCCGGCTGAGTTCCGCTCACAGACCCAGCATGAGGCCGGATTGCTGAGTCTGTCAACCAGACTTAGCATGTGAGGATGAACCGGCCCTGGATCCTGGAGTACGACCCCGCCAACTGCGCGGTCGGCGCGGCCGTCGAGATCATCGGCGAGAAGTGGACGTTCCTGGTGCTGCGGGAGGCGTTCAGCGGCGTCCGCCGGTTCGCCGACATCCAGCGGCGGACCGGCGCGCCCCGTCAGGTGCTCAGCGACCGGCTGTCCCGGCTGGTGCACGAGGGACTGCTGCGCCGGGTCCCGTACCAGGAGGCCGGCCAGCGCGCCCGGCACGAGTACCGGCTGACCGACAAGGGCCGCGACCTCTACCCGATCATGGTCGCGCTAATGCACTGGGGCGACCAGTACGCGACCGGACCCGAGGGGCCGCCGCTGCTGCTGACCCACCGCGACTGCGGCGCCCCGGTCAAGCTGCACCTCGAATGCGAGGACGGGCACGAACTGGCCTCCCCGCGCGAGGTCAGCACTGGCCCGGGCCCCGGCGCCCGTCGCATCGCCTGAGCCCAAACCCCACCATCGCCCCCGCCAGCCCCGCCAGCCCCGGCGGCCCCTCTGGCCCCTCTGGCCCCAGCGGCTCCGCTCCGGCGGCCTCTCTGGCCCCAGCGGCCCCGGCGGCCTCAGCCGGTCGGGAGCAGGGCGCTCAGCTTGCCCGCCGCCGCGCCGCCCTTGGCACCCGCCTTGCCGACCTTGGCGCCGCCCTTGGCTGCCGTCTTGGCCGCCTTGGCCGACGTCTTGGCCGCGGCCTTGGCCGCCCGGGCCTGAGCCTTGGCGCTGGCCGTCTTGGCCTCCGCCTGCAGCGTCTTGGCCTGCAGGGCCGCCTCCCGCTTGGCGGTCTGGGCCGCATGCCGCCCGCGCCAGGCGATCGACGGGTTCCCGGCCGTGTCACCCGCCGCGATCAGCAGGCCGCCCAGCATGCTCAGGTTCTTGAGGAAGTGCACCTGCTGCTGGGCCCGCTCCTGCTTGTCGTTGCTCTCCCAGAACCGGTGCCCGGCCGCGGTGGTCGGGATCAGCGTGGCCGCCAGCGCCGCCGCCGACAGCCGCGGGAACTTGCCGATGGCCAGCAGCGAGCCCGCCACCACCTGCACCGCGCCATTCAGCCGAACCGCCTGCTCGACCTGGTCGGGTACGGCCGGCACCCGCTCGGCCAGCGGCCGCACCACCTTCTCGGCGGCCGGGGCCTTGGTGTCCGGGTGCAGCAGGGAGTCGAATCCCTGGACGATGAAGATCGAGGCCAGCAGGGGCCGCGCGGCAAGTCGAAGTACAGGCATGCCGGGTCGATTGCCCAGTGCAGCGGGTTTCTAACCCCCGAATGGGGGCAGGCGGCGATCTTATTGCCGCGCGGGAGGTGTCAGGGTGCCGGATTTCGGACAGACTAAAACGATGAACATCGAGGTGACGCGCATCCTCGGCGACGGGAGCATCCGCCGCGCGAGCGTGCAACTGGAGGAGCGCGCCGACGCCGATCGCTGGCGTGAGCTGTTGGACCGGGCCAACCTGGAGCTGCCACCGCCCTACAACCCGGACCCCGGGCGGCCGGTGTACCAGGTCAGTGACGGCCAGCACTCGATCGAGGTGGCCGAGCGGGGGCTGGTCGGGCCGCTGCGGGACCTCGTCGCCGCGGTGCTGGCCGAGGGGGCCGACGCCGAGTAGCCCACGCCGGGTAGCCGCCCGTCCGTTCCCGCTCAGCCTCAGGTCACCACAGACCCACATCGCGCCGTCTGTCCCCACCAAAAACGCAGCTAGCGTGCCAGACTGAGTTGTAGACGCTCAAGTGAGCGCTAGTTACGATCGGTGAATGGGGCGTAACATGCCTGGACTGTCCGTCGACCGGCCGTCCGAGGTGGTGCTGGCGGCCCGCGCCGCCCGGCAGTTCTACCTGGAAGGGCTGTCCAAGGTCGACATCGCCGACCGGCTCGGCATCAGCCGCTTCCGGGTCGCGCGGTTGCTGGACGCGGCCCGCGAGAGCGGCATGGTCCGGATCGAGATCGGGCTGCCGGGCGGCAACCTCGACGCGGGCCTTTCGGCCGAGCTGTGCTCCGTGTTCGGGCTCCGGCACGCGTTCGTGTTCAGCCTCCCGGACGACGACGTGCCCGGCCTCCGGCAGCGGCTGGGGGAGGCGGCCGGCCAGGCTTTGATGGACATCATCACCCCCGATGACGTGCTCGGGATGGCCTGGGCGCGCGCGCTCAGCGGGCTCACGGCCACCCTCACCCGGTTCCCGCCCTGCCCGATCGTCCAGCTCACCGGGGCCGTCCCCCAGCCCGACGGCAGCGACCTGCTCGACCTGGTGCGCGGGGTGGCGCGGGTCGGCGGCGGCCGCGCGCACGTGTTCTACGCGCCGATGATCGTGGCCGACCCCGAGACCGCGGCCGCGATCCGCCGCCAGCCCGACGTCGCCGACGCGTTCGCGCTGGTCCCGTCGGTCACGATCGCGATGCTGAGCATCGGCGCGTGGCAGCCGGGGCTGTCCACCATCTACGACGCGCTCACCCCGGCCGAGCGCGACGACATGGCCGGGATCGGCGTCCACACCGACATCGGCGGAGCATTCTTCGACGTCAGCGGCGCGCCGCTGGCCACCCCGCTGGACAGCCGGATGATCGTCACGCCGGGACCGGTGCTCGCCTCGATCCCGAACGTGCTGGCCGTCGCCTACGACATCGGCAAGTGCTCATCGGTGCTGTCCGTTATCCGAGGGAAGGTCGTCAATGGCCTGGTCACCCACACCAGTCTCGCCCGCGCCCTCCTCGAGGAGGCCGGTACCCACGATCGTCCGCCCGCGCACGCCAGCGGCTGATCCCGGCCCCGTCGACGGCGCGCTCACCGACGGCCCGCTGACCGGCGGGACCGCCAACCGCGGCCAGGTGTTCCGGGTCGGCCAGACCGTCCGGCGGCCGGCCGCGCCCTACCGGGCCGCCACCCACGCGCTGCTCGCCCACCTGGCCGAGGTCGGCTTCGACGGTGCCCCCCGGCTGCTGGGGGCCGGCGCCAGCACCGACACGCTGACCTACATCGAGGGCCGGGCCGCCACCGCACCGCTGCCACCGGAGACGCTGACCGAGGCCGCCCTGGTCAGCGTGGCCGGGCTGCTGCGCCGCTACCACCAGGCGGTGGCCTCGTTCAACCCGGCCGGCTACCGCTGGCCGGGGCCGATCCCGGCCCGCTACATCACCGGCCTGGTCAGCCACAACGACGTCTACCCGGCCAACTTCATCTTCCGCGGCGCTCACGCGGTCGCGCTGATCGACTTCGACCTGGCCGGGCCGGGCAGCGCCGTCTGGGACATCGCCGCCGCCGCCCGCTACTGGTGCCCGCTGCGGGACGAGGACGACGTCACCGACGACCGCCAGGGCCGGGCGCTGTCGAGGTTCCGGCTGCTGCTGGACGCCTACGGGCTGACCGCGGCCGAGCGCACCGAGGTGGCGCAGGCCATCGTGGTCAACCACGACTGGGACTGCGCGATCATCACCAAGGGCGTGCGGGCCGGGCACGCCGGGTTCATCGACTCGTGGAACGAGAACGGCGGCACCATGCTCCGGGCCCGCCGCTGGTGCGTGACCCACCAGCACGCCCTGCTGGCCGCGGCCGCCTAACGAGGCATGCGGCTGCCGCGGCGGCGGCCGTAGCGGATGCCGCCGAACAGCAGGTTGAGCAGGAACAGCACGATGCCGATGATCAGCAGCCAGATCAGGCCTTTGATCACGACGCCGACGATGCCGAGGGCGATCGCGATGATGATAATGAGCAGAAACAGCACCATGCTTAAGTCCTTCCCCGCTGCCTTCAGTTTACCGCCGCGCGAGCAGGCGCTCGTTCTCGCCTGCCTCATACGGGAGCTCGTAGTGCTGGAACACGGCCGGCTCGTCGGTCGCCAGCAGCTCGCCGTCGGTTTCGATCGAGGGCGCGTCCCGGACCAGCTTCTTGGGGAAGGCGACCTTCAGGTAGCCGGGGCCGACGGTGGCGCCGGCCGTCGGCACGAACACCAGCCGGGAGCGGGACAGCAGGCCCACCTTGACCGTGGCGAAGGTGTACTCGTCGGTCCGGGTGTCGACGTAGAGCGCTTCCAGCTCGCCGATCTTGGACCCTGAGTCGTCGACCACGTTGTGGCCCCGCCACTCGCGAATGTCATCGGCCTCGAACACTGCTGCTCTCCGTCCCGGTCATCAGTCCGTAAGGGGGCTAGCCGGGGGAGACTAGCTCAGGGGACATTATGCTCGCTGCCGCACCGGTTACCCGGGACCGGCACGGCCGCGGGCCGGAGGTGATGCGCAGGTGTGCCGTTTGTTCGGTCTGCACGCGGGCGGCTTGACCGACGCCGAGTTCTGGCTGCTGGAGGCGCCCGACAGCCTCACCGCCCAGAGCCACCGCAACCCCGACGGGGCCGGCATCGGCGCGTTCGGGCCCGGCGGCCAGCCCCGGGTCGACAAGCAGCCGATCGCGGCCTGGCAGGACACCGAGTTCGCGCGGACCGCCCGGCACCTGCGCGGCACCACGTTCGTGGCCCACGTCCGCTACGCCAGCACCGGCGCCCGCACGGTGGCCAACACCCATCCGTTCCTGCAGGACGGGCGGCTGTTCGCGCACAACGGGGTGGTGCAGGGCCTCGACCAGCTCGACCGGCGGCTGGCCGAGCTGGGCACGGCCGGCCTGGTGGCCGGGCAGACCGACAGCGAGCGGGTGTTCGCCCTCATCACCGGGGAGGCGCGCCGCCACCACGGTGACCTGCGGGCCGGTCTGCTGGCCGCGGTCGGCTGGATCGCCGATCAGCTGCCGGTCTACGCGGTCAACCTGGTGCTGGCCACCGCGACCGACCTGTGGGCGCTGCGCTACCCGGCCACCCACGAGCTCTACGTGCTCGGCCGCCCGGCCGGCGGCAGCGCCGGGGGCCAGCCGCTGACCGCCGCCAGCGACCGCATCAACAGCCGGTCCGCGCAGCTCGCCCGGCAGCCGTCGGTGGTGGTGGCCACCGAGCGGATGGACGACGACCGGGCCTGGCGGCTGCTCGGGCCGGGCGAGCTGCTGCACGTCGGGCCCGATCTGGTGCCCGAGTTCAGCACACCGTTCCCGGAGGCCCCCCGGCATCTGCTACGCATGGACGACCTGGACGCGGCGGCGGCCGCGTCCCAGCAGCCCGCGTGACCAGTCCGGGGTGCGCCCGCCCGGCGGGAGCCCGTCCGGTGGGAGGTGGCCGCAGTGGCCGGTTACATGCTGAGCCCGTTCCAGGGCGCGGCGTTCGACTTCGACGGCTCCGAGGTCGTCATCAAGGCCTCCGGCCAGGACACCGGCGGCCAGCTGGCGGTGATGGAGATGGTGTTCCCGCCCGGCCACTCGGTCCACTCCCACGTCCACCAGGGCGAGGACGAGATGTTCCTGCTGCTGGCGGGCGAGCTGGCTGCGTTCTGCGGGCACGAGCGCTGGACGGTGGTGCCGGGCTGTTTCGTGTTCGTCCCCCGCGACGTACCGCACGGGTTCACGGTGACCAGCCCGGCCCCCGCCCGGGCCCTGGTGGTGACCGGTCCCGCCCAGCTCGACCAGCACATCGCCGACACCGGACGGCCGCTGAGCCCGGGCTGAGCCTCAGCCCGAGCTGAGCAGTTCCAGCTCACCGGAGCTGATCTGGGCGTTCACCTGGTACGGCGAGCTGGCCGCGGTGGCCACCCCGGTGTGCACGTAGCCCGAGGTCACCTGCTGGCTGACCTGGTAGCCGGGGCTGACCGCAGGCAGCCGGACGGTGGCCTGAGCCGAGCCCAGGACCAGGCTGAGCTGGCGCGGCGCCCGGGCGAAGGTGGCGGCCAGGTGCCCCGAGGTGATGCTGGCCTCCAGGGCCGGCGTCCGCAGGCCGGTGGCGCTGACGTCGACGCTGGCCGCGCTGATCCGCAGCCGCCCGGCCAGCCCGCTGATGATCACGTGGCCGGACGGCTGGCTGAGCACCACCGCGGTGCCGGCCGGCACGCTCAGCCGGTAGTCCCCGGTGCAGGGGCTGGCGGCCGCGCACACGTAGTCCAGGTGCAGCGTGCGGCCGGCGGCCGCCTGCCCGCCGGTGGCCGGCCCGGTCCGGACCGCGGCGTACGGGGCGTGCCCGCTCCAGTTCAGCTGCCCGGTCAGCCGGATCGGCCCGTGCGCCGACCCGGTGATGGTCAGCTGCCCCGGCACGCCTTCGAGGTCGACCGTCCCCACCGCTCCCGAGGTGACCGAGACCGCCCGGCTCCCCGGGCCTGCCCCGGACCCGCCCGCGCTGGCGGTCGCCACGACCGTCACGATCAGCGCCACCACCAGCAGCCCGGCCGCCGCCAGGACCACCACCGTCCGCCGCCGGTAGCGCCCCGGCGGCTGGTCCGGCTCCCCGCCCGCTCGTCCCGTCTCCCCGCTGGCCTGCCCCGGCGCCTGGCCCGGGTTCCGGCCGGCCCGCCAAGGGGCCCGGCCCGGATCCCCGCCGGCCCGTCCCGCTACCCGGCCGCGCCACCGGCCCCGGCCCGCGATCCAGCCCCGCCCGCCTCCCGGCCAACTGCTCGACGTCACCGCTCAATAGTGCCCGCCGCCCCCCAGTCAATACATTACGAAATGGCCAATTCGGCAGGCTTCTGATATTCGCCCAGGTCACAACCTCGAATAGGCCGCCCCGGGCCCGGCAATGGCGGGCGCCACCCCGATCGTGGCCCGGCCGCCACCCTCAACTCTCACCTTCCGTGCCCGATTAGTGACGAAATTACCGGGTAAAACCGGCCCGCCTGACCCGGGGCGCGCCCACACCCACACCCTCGCGCCCCGGCCAGAACGACCGGCGCCGGACTCCTGCGCGCGGCCGTACGTCCTTTTCGTGCGGCCATAACGACGGCGCCTGCTGACCGAAAGGAAACTGTCATGCTCGCCATTATCGCGGCCATTCTTTTTGCAATCGCTTTCATTATCAACGCTAGCGGGACGGCCGTCAGCGCCATCTTCGACCCGACCAGCCTGTTGCTCGTAGGCCTGGCCCTGCTGGCGCTGCACCTCGCCGGCGTCGGCACCGGCTGGCGCTGGCGCCGCTGAACGAGGGCCGGTGCCCGGGACCATTCCGCCTTGGTCCCGGGCATCGGCGCAGGTCGCTGACCTTCAGCCCGGTGATCTGCTCAGCCCGGCGCAACCTGGTCGTCTCCGGACAAAAGACTTTTTTGTTATAAATCAAAGATTCCGCCTCTCGCCAAAGCAATTTGAAAAGCCCGATAAGTGCCGCGGTCGTGTTATATAACTGTGGGACCGATACAGCCTGGGTTGGTGGGGGAGGGGTTGATATGGCGGGGAAGCTCATTCGTTTGCGCCCAGCCAACTTCGCATTAACGGGCGAACCGGCAGCGAATGCCGATATCCCGTCTAACCTGTCCATCTCCGTCCCGCCGCCCATTCCCGGCGCATCCGACCCCGGTGACCGTCTCGACGCCGAGGTGGTCCGGCTGCCCGGTTACGGCCGTCACGCCAAGGACGCCGAATCGGGGCCGCCCCCGGTGCCCGCGTTGCCGATCCGGGCGGCCGAGCGCCGCCGCTGGTCGGCCGAGCTGGCCGGGTCGGCGCTGGCCGGGATGGTGGTGCACGGCATCGGCGGCATCGGCAAGTCGGTCCTCGCCGCCCAGATCGCCGCCCGCCTGCCCGGCCTCGACTCCGACTACGTCACCGCCTCGCTGACCGGCGAGGTCACCCCGGACACGTTCCTGGCCGCGGTGTGCACCGCCGTCTGGCGGCACCCGCTGGCGGCCGACCGGGGTGGCACGGTCGCGTCGGCCGTCGCCGCCGTCGACCGGGCCGCCACTTCCTGGCCGAACCGGATGAGCCTGCTCCGCGAGCACGTGCTCGGCCGGGTCCCGGTGCTGCTGGTGCTGGACGACTTCGACGACAACCTCGTCCTCGAGGACGGCACCTGCACGATCCGCGACCCGGAGCTGGTCGGGCTGCTGACGTCCTGGGCCGACCGGCCGCACCGGGGCCGGCTGCTGATCACCTGCCGCCACCGGTTCGCGCTGCCCGAGGCGGCCAGCCACCGCATCGGGTTCCGGCCGCTGGGGCCGCTGTCCCAGGCCGGCGCGATCGACCTGGCCACCTCGCTGCCGGCCCTCGCCCTGCAGGGCGAGCAGGACCTGGACCGGGCCTGGCGGCTGCTCAGCGGCCACCCCCGGGCCATGGAGTACCTGGACGCGCTGCTGACCAGCGGCCAGGTCCGGTTCACCGACCTCCCGGGCCGCCTGAGCGGCCTGGTCACGGCGGCCACCGGCTCACCCGCCGGCCGGATCAGCTCGCGCGCCAGCGAGACGCTGCCCGCCCCGACCGAGCTGCCGCTCCCGGCCGCCGAGGCGGCCGCCGTGGCCGTGTCCGGCGCGCTCCTGGCCGCGCTGTTCGACCAGCTCAGCCCGGCCGGCCAGGGACTGCTGATACGGGCCTCGGCCTACCGGGCGCCGATCGGCCGCGACGTGCTGCTGCTGCCGGTCGGCCAGTACAGCCCGGCCGAGCTGACCAGCCTGCTGGAGGAGGTCCGGGCCACCGGCCTGCTGACCGCCGACCCCGGCACCGAAAATCCCACCGTCGCCGTGCACCGGTGGACCGCCACCGAGCTGCACCAGCTGCTGGACGACCGCGGCCGCGGCGACGAGGTGGCCGACGCCCACCACCGGGCGGCCGAGTACTGGCGCTGGCGGCTGACCTCCTGGCCGCAGGACCAGCACGCCCAGCGCGAGGCCCGCCACCACCTGCTGCGGGTCGGCGAGCTGGACCGGCCCGGCCCCGAAGGGCGTCACCGGGCCCAGCGGGAGGCCCGCCACCAGAGCTGGCGGCGGCTGCGGCGGCGGCTCCGGCCCTACGCGGTGGCGACGGTGGCGGTGGCGGTGACCGCGTTCGCCACCGCGGCCGCCAGCGGCGCCCTGTCCACCGACCGGCTGACCTCCTCGGTCACCACCACCGCGGGCACCTTGCCGAACGCCGCCGCGGCGGTCCGGGCGCAGGCCGCGTCCTGGGTGAGCGGCCAGGTCAGCCGGGCCGACATCGTTGCCTGTGACCCGGCCATGTGCGCGGTGCTGCTGTCCCACGGCATCCCGGCCGGGAACCTGCTGGTGCTGCGGCCGGGATCGTCCGACCCGCTCGGTTCGGACGTGGTGGTGGCCACCGCCGCCGTCCGCGCCCAGTTCGGCGCCCGCCTCGCCAGCGTCTACGCGCCCCAGGTGCTGGCCAGCTTCGGGGCCGGCCCGCAGCTGATCGAGGTGCGGGCGGTGGCGCCGGACGGGGCGGCCGCGTTCAACCGGGCGGTGGCCGCCGACCTGACCGCCCGCCGGGCGGCCGGCCGCCAGCTGGCCCGCAACCCCCGGCTCACCCTCGGGGGCCAGGCCCGCCGCCAGCTCCAGGCCGGCCAGGTCGACGCGCGGCTGCTGGCCGTGCTGGCCGCGCTGGCCGCCAGCCACCGGCTGACGGTGACCTCGTTCGGCAGCGGCGGCCCGGGCGCCGGCGCCGCCACCCCGCTGCGGTCGGTGCAGCTGGCCGCCGGCCCCGCCAGCCTGACCACGATGTTCGCGTTCGTGCAGGCCCAGCGGGTGCCCTACCGCCCCGTGCACGCGATCCTGAGCCGGGCCGGGCTCTCCATCGCGTTCACCGCCCCCAGCCCGGCCGGCCTGCTCGGTAATCAGAACGTCCCATAGCCCGTAGTCATTCGATCGTGGGGGAACCATGACGATGCCAACCGCGCTGGCCCACCGGGCCGTCGCCGCCCCGGTGACCCGCCGGGCCGCCGCCACCGCGCTGGCCCGGCGGGCCGTCGCCGTCACCGCGCTGCTGGTCACCGGGCTGCTGCTGGTGATCGGGCTACTGGTCGCCGGCCTGCTCGCCGCCACCTTGATCAACGCCGACCCGGCCGGCGCCGCCACCACCAGGGTCGCCAAGACCAGTGGCGCCGCCGTCGCCGCGGCCGGTCACCCGGCCTCGTCGCCGCTGTTCTGGCTGGGGCTGGTCGCGGCCGGCGCCGCCCTCGCCCTGGCCACCGCCCAGCGCCTGCGCCGCACCCGGTACCGCCCCACCCACCAGCGCCCGGCCCACCCGCGCCCGGCCCCGGGCCGCCCGGCCCACCCCGACCGCGTCTGACCGGCGAACCGGGCGGCCCGCCCGGCCCGCCCAGGCGGCCGGGGCCATCCGGGCCGCTCAGGCGGCCGGCCCGCCCAGGCAGCCGGCCCACCCGGGCCGCTCAGCTGGCCAGGTTCTCGTGCTCGGCCAGGAAGCTGCGCCCCCGGCTGATCCGGGCATCCAGGTCAGCCAGGAACGACTCCAGCGCGGCCCGCTTGGCCTCGACGGTGTCGCGCAGGCGCTCCTGCAGGTCCAGGCACTCGCAGGTCAGCTGGCGGCGCTCGGCCGCGCTGGTCCGTTCGTCGTGCCAGGTCTGGTGGATCTCGGCGATGCGGTCCTCGCTGCCCAGCACGACCGCGATCTCGTCCAGGTTGAGGCCGAGCAGCGACTGCAGCTCACGGATGCGCTCCACCCGGGCCAGGTCGGCCGGGGAGTAGCGGCGCAGGCCACCGGGGGTGGTGCTGGCCGGCACCAGCAGCCCGAGCTGCTGGTAGTAGCGCAGCGCGCGCTCCGACACCCCCAGCCGCTGGGCGGCGGCGCCGATGCCCAGCAGCGGCCCGTCACTCCCAGCCGCCCCCGCAGACCCAGAGGCCCCCGAAGACCCAGAGGCCCCGGCCGCCCCTGAAGCCCCAGCCGGCTCCTTCTTACCCATCGGCCACCGGAGTCCCCGGCTCCTCGCCCGCATC
>Ga0213875_10000680_pt1 | contig 26657 bp, 35 predicted proteins | sample BarmaccomBMRX_R8_FD_160105 | JGI IMG/M metagenome (GOLD analysis project Ga0213875, IMG submission 160105) | Root-associated microbial communities from Barbacenia macrantha in rupestrian grasslands, the National Park of Serra do Cipo, Brazil - RX_R8 | ecosystem: Host-associated > Plants > Roots... | reverse complement strand
TCTTCCGCTGAATAGGAATGTTATCGGGACTTCGCTGCCTTCGAGCGCGTGGAAGTATTTCGTAGCGCCGGGGGTATGAGGGACTGTTACGGTCTGATCGATGCTGCCCGTGAATGCGGGAATGTTTAGCGTCACATTCGTCCATAACATGGATCGAAGTGATTCGGACCAACGGTCGAGTTCGCCGAATAGGTCGCGGAGCTTCTCCTTTTCACGTGGGTTGTAGCGATAACGGGGAGCTTCAATTTGGACTTGGCAGCGAAGCGCGATGGAATCTACGGGCTCGGTTTCGATGCGATTCGTGATACGGAGAAGGAAATTCACGACGCCGCTAGAACACTGTGCGTCGATGACCTGGAAATCGAGGTCAGGCATGAGCGGACCGCTTTTTCAGACCGGCGAAATAATCGCGGATTGCGTCCCAGGCTTCACTTCCGCCTGAGAATCCCGACCAGTGCTTGCGGATCAAGCCGGTTAGACGATAGCACTCGTCGATGGGCGCGATGTAGTACTCGCGCTGGTTCTGGACGCGATTCGCGAGTAGCGCCTCAGTGTCTGGGATCATCTTCCGGAGAACGGGATTCAGTTCGACGATCTCGCCCCATAGCTCGGGGTCGACCTCAGCTTCGGTTGCGCCAGCGGGACTCGGGTAGAAGGCGACGATTCTGTTTGCTGCACTCGAGAAGAAAAAGAAGACGAGACCGATCGGGATCATCAGACTGTTCCAGAGGCCGTCGTCTATTTGGAAGTCACCTAGATAGCGAATGTCGCGCGGGATGCGGCGGTATTCGGTTCGCGTCGTACCGCTGTCGAACAGAATCGCGCAGGCGGTGCATGCACAGAGGATGCGGCGGGTTCGAGGTTGAATAACGTGTTCGTGTTGCTCCGCGAGACGAGTGGAGCAGAGTTCGCAGATTTCGACTGGAGGCGGGCGCTCGATGAACCGCTTCAATGAAGCGAGACCGGTGCTCATGCGGTGAGTTTCGAGAGCGGAAAGAAGTTTGGGATCGGCGGTTCTTCGAGGCCTTCGATCACGACCGTCGTGATTTCGGGAGCGGCCTGATATATAGCGGCTTCGATGGCAGCTTTCCGGGGCGTGGCGGACCGACCTGTGGGTTTTTCGACGCGCAGGGTTACGGTATCGGCTTTGAGCGCGAGGAGCGAGATGTGGTGCAGTTTTTCAACGGCGCGAAGCACCCGGGTTTCGAGATCGTCGGGATGCAGGCCGTGCAGCAGAAGTACGCTGCTTGCAAGATCGTTGCCGGCGATTCGATCAAAGATCTCCTCGCCAGCGGGCCCAGAGGAGGCCACTATATCCATGACGCGTTCGAGTGCCGCAGCGTGGAATTTGAGGACCGCTTCGACCAGGTCGACGGCTACTCTGCGAGCCTTGGGATCTTCTAGGGATTCAGCTTGATGGACTAATTGTTCGATGCGGTCGATCCATTGTTGGGAATCGACGTCGCCTCCAAGCGGCTCGCTCATGGCTCCGATTATGGCGGAGGCAGATTCGGCATGCGGGGATCGATGGGTCCTTTGGTCTTCGGATCGATGCTGGTGGAATCGCGCGCAGTGCGGCCGCCATGTTCGCGGCCGGGTTCGGGGCCTTTCTGCTGGATGACTTCCTCGCCGCGATGGGTGCCTTTGGTGTGCGATGAAATCTGCGATTTACTCGTGTGTGGCATGGCCGCCTCCAAAAATGCCCGAATGTTCGGTTCGCAGCACCTTGCCGTTGCCGAGATACATGTGGACGCCGCACGGCAAACAAGGATCGAAGCTGCGCACCGCGCGCATGATATCGATGCCCTTGAAGTTCTCAGGGCCGTTCTCTTCAAAAATGGGCGTGTTCTGGATCGCGTCCTCATACGGCCCAGGCGTTCCGTAAACGTCGCGCGGATTTCCGTTCCACGGTGTCGGCGGATACGGGTGATAGTTCGCGATCTTTTTGTCGCGAATGACGACGTGATGGGACAAGACGCCGCGCACCGCTTCGTGGAAGCCGCACCCGATCGCCTCCTCGGGTACGGTGAATTCGGCCCAGGTTTTGGTGTCGCCTTTGCGGACGAGGTTCAACGCTTGTTCGATGAAGTATAGTCCGGCAGCAGCAGCATACGCTTGGAAATACGTGCGGGCACGGTTGCGCTCAATCGCGTTGCTCCACTGCGGGATCTTCCATTCAAATTCCGTTTCCGGTAGATTGACGGTTTTCGGCAGACGGATTTTGACGCTGTGGCCGGTGGCTTCGATGTAGCCGAGGTTCACCAGGTTATTGAGCGCGGTAGCCCATAGCCGGGCGATGGGTCCGCCGCCGGTGTCGAGCGCGAGATAGTCGCCGGTCCGTTTGTCGTACCAGCGGGGCGACATGACCCAGGTGTAATTGCCCTTGAAGTCGCGACGTTGCGGCTTGGGGATGGTTGTTTGGTTCCAGGGATGGCGCATGTCGACCGGGTTGCCGAGCGGGTCGGTCTTGACGAAGCGCTCTCCGTTCTTTTGCCAATCTTCGTAGTAGGAGCTTCCGAGTAGAATGCGAATGCCGAGATTGATGTCAACCAAGTCGTTGGTAACGACTTCGCCGTCGACGATGACGCTGGGCGTCACGTACATCGCGCGACCCCAGTCGCCCATGTGTTCGTAGCGGTAATCGCAAACGGCCGGATCGTTGAACGCGCCCCAGCAACCGAGCAGGATACGGCGCTGCCCGACCTTCTCATAGCCGGGAAGCGCTTCGTAGAAGAAGTTGAACAGATCGTCATGCAGCGGCACGGCAATCTTCATGTATTCGACGTACTTCATGAGGCGGACCAGGTAATCCGTAAAGACCTGGTGCGACGGGACGGTGCCGACCCCGCCCGGATACAAGGTGGAGGGGTGAACGTGGCGGCCCTCCATGAGGCAGAACATCTCGCGCGTGAGGCGGCTCATTTGGAGCGCTTCCCTGTAGTAAGCGCCGGTAAACGGATTCAGCGCCCGCATGATGTCCGCGATGGTGCGATAGCCGTGCCTGTCGGCGTTCGGCGAGCGAGTGTTTTCGGCGCGCGCGAAGACGCTCGGGTTGGTCTGCTTGACCATCTGTTCGCAGAAATCGACGCCGACCAGGTTGTCCTGGAACAGGTTGTGGTCGAACATGTACTCGGCGGCCTCACCGAGATTGATGATCCACTCGCCCATGAACGGAGTTTTGCATCCGAAGGCCATGTTCTGCGTGTAGACGGCGCAAGTCGCGTGGTTATCGCCGCAGATTCCGCAGATGCGGCTGGTAATGAACGGAGCGTCACGCGGGTCTTTGCCCTGCATGAAGATGCTGTAGCCGCGGAAGATGGACGAAGTGGCGTAGCATTCGGCGACCTCGCGGTTTTCGAAGTCAATCTTTGTGAAGATGCCCAGGCTGCCGACGATCCGGGTGATCGGATCCCAGTTCATCTCGACCAGGTTCCGTTTCTTCTGCTCGGTGGCCGCTAAGGGCTCGGTCATGGTGGCCATGTTTGTGCTCCTTTGGTGTCGATCGGATCAGTAGCTTGTCGGCTGATAGCCGGTGGTGAGAGCGCGGCCGCGATGACGCCATTTTGGTTCGCGGTTGCCGCTCATGTTAGTGATGGAACGCAGCGATCGGATCATAGATCCGTAACTCACCACGATGACTGAGGAGAGGCTGGCTCCCGGGGGTTGATCCATGAAGGGCATGAATTTGTCCGGGAAACCGGGCATAGTGCAGCCGATGCAGATGCCGCCGACATTGGGGCAGCCGCCGATACCGCGCATCCAGCCACGCTTGGTCACATTGCAGTTGACGACGGGCCCCCAGCAGCCGATTTTCACGAGGCATTTCGGCGATCCGTACTCGTGAGCAAAATCGCCCTGCTCGTAGTAGCCGCCGCGATCGCAGCCTTCGTGAACCGTTTTGCCGAAGAGCCAAGTGGGGCGGAGCTGTTCATCGAGCGGGATGATCGGCGCGAGACCGGCCGCTTGGAAGAGGAGATAGAGCAAGGTCTCCATCATGTTGTCGGGCTGCACGGGACAGCCGGGCACGTTGACGATAGGCAGACCGGCGGCCGAGCGGAAGTCTTTGCCGAGATAATCGGCGAGACCCATGCAGCCGGTGGGATTGCCCGCCATGGCGTGGATTCCGCCGTACGTGGCGCAGGTGCCGCAGGCGATGACGCCCCACGCTTTGGACGCGAGACGATCGATCCATTCGCAGGTGGTGATGGGTTGGCCGGTGTTGTAGTCAGTGCCCTGCGCCGCCCAATACCCTTCCTTCTTGATCTTTTCGTTTGGAATCGATCCTTCGACGACGAGGACGAAGGGATCGATCTGCCCTTTTTCGGCTTGATAGAAGTACTTCATGAACTCGTCGCCGACTTCGGGCGCGAGAACGGGGTTGTGTAGATGAACCTTAGGGAGGCCGGGAATCGCTCCCAGGATGACGTCTTCGATGCTGGCTGTTCGGCGTTCGTGATGGAGACGCTGTCGCCGTCGCAGCTCAGGCCGGCTGTCAGCCAAATGATGTGGACGTCGGAAACGGCGGGAGCGCGGGTGATGGAAGAAGGAACCGTAGCAGTGGCCATGCTGCCTCCTTTTAAGTGCGCTTAATGTGACGCTGCTTGAAAGACTACGTTACTCGGGCGAAACGATACTATCAGAGTCGCAACGAGAAAGCAGCCGTTTCTGGAGTGTGGCGCGATTAGGTGTCATGAGGTCGCTTACGCTTCCGGCTCGGCGTTTTGCGCGCCGTCCGAGACGGCACCGAGAGAAATATGCAGCCCGTGCGGGTCTATTCTGAAGAATCTTCTGAGTTAAAGGCAGGGAAGTCATGACCAACCGAACAACGAACGAGAAGTTGGAGGCGACTCGAAGCGCGCTGAAACGACGGGCATTTCTAACAGGCGTCGGCACCGCGGCGGCTGCGGCTGTCTCAACACCTTTGCGGGCGGGCGGGCAGGTGGACGTTGCGCCGGACGATGAAGGGTCGGCGGCATTGTCGGGATTTCCCAATCCCAGCGCACGGATTCGGCAGTCGTACGAGATGCGGGTTGCCATGGCGAGGGAAAACGCGCGCATGGGACCCGCCGTTAACGTGAATAACGGCGATTTCGAACGTTACCAGGATAGGGGCGGCGTATACACGAAGGCGCTGCCTCACGATGCCTACGGGCGAGTGGAGCCGGCTGCCTTTGCAACTCTCATGACGGCGCTGAGCAGCGGGAGACCGTCCGATTTTGAAAACATCACGATGGGTGGGACGCGGACGCTGAACGGGCCGCAGGGCGCGCTCGCGTTCGATATGGAGGCTATGGACAATGTCCAGTTCGGGCAGCCAGAGGTCCCGCCCGCGCCGAAAGTAGCTGGCCATCACACGGCAACGGAATTGGTCGAGATGTATTGGGCCTCGTTGTTGCGCGACGTAGCGTTTAGCGAATATGGTTCGAATGCAATGGTCGCGGAAGCCGCAGCCGAACTGAGCTCTTTGCGGGCGTATCGAGGACCGCGAGACGCGAAAGGGCAGGTCACGCCGAGCTTGCTGTTTCGCGGTAACTTTCCGGGGGAGACGCTGGGGCCGTATCAATCGCAATTTCTGCTGCAGCCGACGTTTTTTGGATCACAACCGATCGGGCAGCAGCAGCTAGCTTATGTGCCGGGCATTGACTACGGGACGGACTTTGCGTCGTGGCTCGACATTCAGAACGGAGTGGACACGGGCCAACGGAATGAGATGGAGTCGCAGTTGCGGTTTCGGCGCAACGGACGCGATTTCTGCTCGCTGACGCACATGGACGTGCTGTTTCAGGAGTACTTCACGGCGTGCATGGTGTTGGCGGGGATTAATCCGGCCGCGCCCGGCAGCTTCAGCTTTGGAGGCGCGCCGCTGAATCCCGGCAATCCGTACATGCATTCGAAGACCCAGAATGGATTCGGCAGCTTTGGACCGCCGGATATCGCGGCGACGGTTGAGGAGGTCGCGTGCAAGGCGCTGAATGCGGTCTGGTATCAGAAGTGGTACGTGCACATGCGGCCGCGACCGGAGGCGATCGCGGGCATTGTTCATCTGCTTAAGACGGGCCAGGAGAATCGCACGGACGTGCGGTTGAGCGAGGCGGTGTTGAATTCGAAGGGGCTGGCAAAAAGCTACGCGAAGTACGGCAGCTATCTTCTTTCGCTAGCGTTTCCGGAGGGGTCGCCTGCGCATCCGGCGTATCCGACAGGACACGGCACAGTTGCCGGTGCGTGCATTACGGTTTTGAAGTTTTTTTGGGACGGCGACTTTGTGGTGCCGAATCCGGTGGCGCCTGCAAGTGACGGGCTATCGCTGATGCCTTACACGGGGACCGATGCCGGACAACTGACGGTGGCCGGGGAATTGAACAAGCTCGGGCACAATGTGACTTTCGCGCACGGTATTCACGCGGGGATCCATTGGCGCAGCGATTCCGATACGTCGTTGCTGTTCGGCGAGGCGGTCGCGCTGAGTTTTCTGCGCGACAAGGCGCGGACCTATAACGAACCGTTCACGGTGCGGCTGACGAAATTCGACGGGACGACTGCGACGATTTCGAATCCGGGGCCTACGAGTTAATGAAGAGTCGCTGAGCCAGCCGAGCTTGCCGCGGTTGTCGTTTTGCGCGTATGTTGGTGGTGATGGAAGTTCATTTTACCGACGAGCAGGAAGCGCAACTGGCGCAGATTGCTCAGCACGCAGGGAAGGGCGACGCCGGGGAACTGTTGAAGGATGCGGCCCTGCAGCTTCTGGACGACGATGCGCGTTTCCGCGCTGCCGTGCTCGAAGGCAAGGCCTATGCCGACCGGGGCGAGTTCATCAAGGAAGCGGAGATGGATGCCCGGCTTGAAGAAATGCTTCGCTCCTGAATGCGGATTCGCTGGACCCCGCCAGCCGCGGCTGACCTGCAGAGTATCAGCGAGTACCTGAAGTGGCATCGACCAGAGTATCGTCAAGTGGCATCGACCAGAGTATCGTCAGCCGACGATGCGGAGGCTGTGTAGTCGATCAGTTTGAGAAGACGTTCAGCGATACCAGGCCCAATGCACGAACCGGACCACACCGTAAAGCGCAGCTAAACCAAGTCCGAAAAGGAATATCCAGCCGACGAGGTACGCGACGACAGCCGAAAATTCGCTCTGTTGCGGTTTCGTCCGCGTCGCCCGGTTAGTCCAGAAGTACAAAGCTACCGCTGCCGCAGCGAGCGAGACCAGCGACAGAAAAACAATCGTGCGCATGCCCCGGCCATTAGAGCTTAAGCCATAAGTCCGCCGATGGAGTTCGTTTTCACTTTCTGCCCCAGCGCACCTCGATAGCTTTCTTTGTTATCTGTTTACGTCTGCGCGGCGACAGCGCCTTCGCGCGCGCCTTCCCGCCCTTCGCCCCGCCTAGCTTGCCGAGTGCGATCACGTGCGGGTTCTTGCCTGCGTTCGGGTCTTCGAGCGGGCTACCATCCAGCTTCTGGCCTATCGTTTGTTCCACGACGCGGCGCGCGACGGCGGCGAAATCGTGCTCTTGCCCTTTGTGCGTTTTGGCATTTCGGTCAGTTTACCACGCGCGGCACCGCGTTGGCGCGGAAGGTCGAAACGTTGGCGCGGAAGGTCGAAACGTTGGCGCGGAAGGTCGAAACGCGCATCAAGACCGCGTACGGTCCGCGTGCGGAAGAAACGCGCGGAAAAACGCGCGTGATCGCGCGGAAAGTTCTCGACAGAAGCTACGGAATCTCCTATGATCGGGATGGTAGCTCGGGCCAACCCACAAAGTAGACCCGAGCCGCCTAGGTGATAGAGCCCACAGAGGGCAGGGCCCTTTGTGTCTCTCTCCCCTTTCATAACACAAACAGGGAGGATTTGAAAGGGATGTTTTCGTTGGAAGCGTATGAACGGGTGTACGCCGATTGCCTGGAGCGGAAACAGGAGATCGAGGCCCGCTGTGCACGCGAGCTCACGCAGATCGAGAGCATGATGGAGGGGCTGAAGGCCTTGATGGGAGGGGCTGAGGAGCACATGGTCGCGCCGACCGGCCACACCGGTGTCGAGCCGCCCGCAGGCAAAACATCACTTGCCGATCTCGGCGTCGGCTGTCTCAAATCGGTTGCCGGCGCATGGCTCAGCGCAAAGGAGATGGCTCAAAGACTTGTCGCGGCCGGCACCGTGAGGCAGGACAAGAGGCTCGTTGGGCACATGAACACCGCGCTCAAACGACGGATGCAATCGCGGGACGCGGCGAGCAGCGCCATCGAGTTCGCGGACGGTCGTTTCCGATGGCGGTCTTAGCTGCGCCGTCCTACCCAGCCGATCAAAAGGACCAAAGAGCTCGCGGCGAACGTGAGCTAACAGGCTGAAAACACAAACGCCTGCAGTGCGATGAAATCTGGAAGTTTGTGTACGCGAAGCGGAGGCGCGCAACGCCCGAAATAGCGGGACGGCGCGTCGCGGGCGATGTGTGGACTTGGGCCGCGATTGATGCGGATACGAAGCTCGTTCCCTGCTGGATGCTCGGGCAGCGGGACGCGGCCTACGCGCGCGGTTTCATGGAGGATCTCACCGCGCCTCTCGCGAATCGCGTGCAACTCACGACGGACGGCCGCAAGGCATACCTACTGCCAGTGGATCGCGCGTTCGGCGACGACATCGACTACGCCATGCCTGGTGAAGCTTTACGGGGAATCGGCGGAGTCGCAGAAGCGGTATAGCCCTGCCGAGTGCATCGGGCCGCGAGAGGTGCGCCATTACGAGCAACCCCGCGCACATCAGCACGAGCTACGCGGAGCGGCAGAACCTCACGATGCGCATGTCGATGCGCCGCTTCACGCGACTGACGAACGCCTTCTCGAAGAAGATCGAGACCCACGCCGCCGCCGTCGCGCTCTACTTTATGTGGTACAACTTCGAGTGCGTGCATCAGACCCTCAAAACGACGCCCGCAATGAAAGCGGGAATCGCGGATCACGTCTGGACGCCAGAGGAGATCGTCGCGCTTGCGGATTCAAACTGACTCACTAACGGAAGCTGTATCAGAAAATTCACGCCCTGAAGGACGCACCATACGTCGGCAGACCTGGGCGCATTGAAGGAACGCGGGAGCTGTGGTTTCGGCCGATGCCCTATATTGCCGTCTACCGAGTTACGGAGCAGGCTATTGAGATTTGGCGCGTCTATCACACATCGCAAATTCGGCCGTAGGCTTGCGCAGCGTCATAGGCACCCGACTACACTGTAAGGCGGAGGCCACGGGCGATGTGTTTGGCCATACCCGCGAAAATCGTTGATGTTGTGCCGGGTGACGATCAGGCGAGTGCGCTTGTGGACGTCGTGGGGGTGCGGCGGAGGGTGAATACCGGACTTTTGCTCGACGATCCGCCGAAACCGGGTGATTGGGTGCTGGTTCACGTTGGGTTTGCGATGAGCAAGATCAGTGAAGAGCAGGCGCTCGATCAGATTCAAACGTTGAATATGATGGGCGAGCAGCAGGCGGCGCTCGAAGAAGTTTCGGGATATGGCGTCGATGAGGGCGAGACATGAGGTTTGTCGACGAATTTCGGGATCCGGAAGTCATCACGAAGGCGGCGGACGAGATCCGGCGGCTCGCGGACTCTGCGCGGCATTACCGATTTATGGAGGTATGCGGAGGGCACACGCACGCGATTTACCGATTCGGCTTGAAAGACGTATTGCCCGCGAACATCGAGCTGGTACACGGTCCCGGCTGCCCGGTTTGCGTGCTGCCTATGGGGCGGATCGACGATGGGCTCGCGATGGCGAAAGATCCGAACGTCGTGTTTACGGCTTTCGGAGACATGATGCGCGTGCCGGGGACGCAGGGGAGCCCGTTAGAGCACAAAGCGCGCGGAATGGACGTGCGGATTGTGTATTCGCCAGCGGACGCGCTCACGATCGCGGAGAAAAATCCCGACCGGCACGTCATGTTCTTTGCCATCGGATTTGAGACCACTGCGCCATCGACCGCGCTCGTGTTGATGAGGGCAAAGGCGAAGGGCGTTCGGAACTTCTCGGTATTTTGCAACCACGTGACGATCATTCCGGGTATTCGCGCGATTCTCGATTCGCCGGACATGCGGATTGATGCGTTCATCGGGCCGGGGCATGTTTCGACGGTGATCGGATGCCGGCCGTATGAGTGGATCGCGCGGACGGAGAAGAAGCCGATTGTGGTGTCGGGCTTCGAGCCGGCGGACATCTTGCAGGCCATCGTGATGCTGTTGCGGCAATTGAACAACGGCGAGGCGAAGGTCGAGAATCAGTACACACGTGTCGTGCCGTGGGAGGGGAATCGCGCGGCGTTGAAGGCGATGTCGGAAGTCTTCGAGCTGCGGCCGTTTTTCGAGTGGCGCGGCATGGGGTTCATTTCGCAATCAGCGTTGCGCGTGCGCGACAGTTATGCGGAATGGGATGCGGAGCGACGGTTTGCGATGCCGGGACTGCGCGTAACAGATCCAAAGGCGGCGCAGTGCGGCGAGGTGCTGAAAGGCGTTTTGAAGCCGTGGCAGTGCAAACTGTTTGGGACGCAATGCACGCCCGAACGGCCGGTGGGCGCGCTGATGGTGTCGTCGGAAGGCTCATGCGCGGCGTATTACAACTACGAGCACCGCAAACATGCCGTGCCCGCTTGACGACCAGGCGCCGAGCGTGACAGCGGGCGCGAAGATACGGTTTCGCGATCCGCAGATCGATATGGCGCACGGCGCCGGAGGGAAGGCGAGCCGGCGGCTGGTCGAAGGTCTTTTCGCGCCTTTGTTGTTCGGGGAGTTGCGCGAGCCGCTGAACGATGCGGCGCAGCTTGATATTGACGGAACGCGGCTCGCGATTTCGACAGATAGTTTTGTCGTAAAGCCGCTGCGTTTTCCGGGCGGCTCGATTGGGGAGCTTGCGGTTAACGGAACAGTGAACGATCTCGCGGTCTCGGGAGCGAAAGCGGAAGCCCTGGTTGTGACGTTTGTTATCGAGGCGGGGCTCGCTACGGAGGCGCTCGAAGCTGAAGTGCGGGCCATGGCGGAAGCGGCGGCGCGCGCGGGAGTGCGCATCGTCGGCGGCGACACAAAGGTCGTCGAGCATGGCAAAGCGGATCGCATGTACGTGACGACGGCGGGGATTGGCCGGGCGATTCCGGGCGTAAATGTTTCGGCGCGATCGGTGCGCCCAGGCGACAAGATTCTGGTCAGCGGGCCGATTGGCGATCACGGAATCACGATTTTGCTGGCGCGTGGGGAGCTGGATTTGGAAGCCGAATTGTGTTCGGATACGCGGTCGGTGTTTCCTATGGTTGAGGCGATGGCGAATGCCGCGGGTGCGGGAATCCGATGGATGCGCGATCCGACGCGCGGCGGCGTTGCGACCGCGCTGAATGAACTGGCGCGGGATTGCGATTTGGGCGTGTTTTTGCATGAGGAGAAAATTCCGATTCGCGATGGCGTACGAGGCGCGTGCGAGTTGCTGGGGTTAGATCCGCTGCATATCGCGAATGAGGGGCAGTTTGTGGCCGTGATTGCGCCGGAATTCGCAGATGCGGCGCTGGCGGCGGTGCGCGGCACAGCGGGCGGATGTGAAGCGGCGCTGATTGGGGAGATACGGGAGCAACCGGCCGCGACCGTGTTGGGGAGTGCGGCGTATGGCGGCACGCGTGTCATCGATATGCTGGTCGGCGATCCGTTGCCGAGGATTTGTTGAGGTGGCGACGGAGCTCTACGGAACCGCGAGTTGTCCGCACACACAGGAAATGCGCGAGTGGCTCGAGTTCCGCGGGCGGGAGTTTGTCGAATACGATGTGGAGGCGGACGCGGAGGCGCTTCAGCGCATGTTCGCGGCGACGGGCGGACAACGGACTGTTCCCGTGCTGGTGGAGGACGGGAAAGTTACGCAAATTGGTTGGCATGGGCGGGGCTGCATCGTCGGCTCGGGTCCTGCGCGATGATCGCGGCGCGATCGATTCGGGTTCGCGGGATCGTGCAGGGGGTGGGATTCCGGCCGTATGTGTTCCGCATCGCATCAGAGAACGCGCTTGCCGGGTGGGTGCGCAATGAAGAGGACGGCGTAGAGATTCATCTCGAGGGCGCGGAGCCGTCGATTGACGCTTTCTTGCGGGAGCTTCGAAGGCAGCCTCCGGCCGCGGCTCGGATTGCGGCGATCGATGTTGCGGGGTCGAACGCCGCGGGACTGAACGAATTCCGGATTGTCGAGAGCCAGCGGAACGGGCGGCCTTCGGCGGGGATTTCGCCGGATTTGGCGGTGTGCGATGAGTGCCTTGCCGAGATGCGCGATCCGGCGAACCGGCGGCACGGGTATCCCTATATTAATTGCACGAATTGTGGGCCGCGGTATTCGGTCATTGAAAAATTGCCGTACGATCGGCCTAATACGACGATGAAGCGGTGGGCGATGGATGCTTTCTGTCGCGCGCAATATGAGGATCCCGGCGACCGGCGGTTTCATGCGCAGCCGATTGCGTGTCCGGACTGCGGGCCGCACTACTCAATGGGGATCAGAGAAGTCGTATCACTGTTGCGAGCCGGTCAGATCGTCGCGATTAAGGGGCTGGGCGGATATCATCTCGCGTGCGACGCAGCGAACGAGGCGGCGGTACGTGCATTGCGAGAGCGGAAATTTCGGAAAGAGAAGCCATTCGCGGTGATGGCGTGCTCAGCGGAGCGGGCACGGGAAGTGGTCGAGCTGACGGTGGAAATGGAGGCGCTGCTTAGATCGGTGGCGCGACCTATCGTGCTTGGCCGCGCGAAGGTGTGTTTGCCGGGAGTCGCGCCTGACAATGACGAGCTGGGCGTGATGCTGCCCTATACGCCGCTGCAACATTTGTTGTTCGATGCGGGTGCGCCGGACGTGCTGGTGATGACGAGCGCGAATCGTTCGAACGAGCCGATTGCGTATGAAGACGCGGATGCGCGCGAACGGCTGGGCGGCATTGCGGATGCGTTTCTCACGGGTGAGCGGCCGATCGCGCGGCGGATTGACGATTCCGTGGTTCGCGTTGGAGCGTTTGGGCCAACCGCTTTGCGCCGTGCACGAGGATATGCGCCTGGCGCGGTGGCGAGGATCCCGGCGATGCGACCAATTATTGCGGTTGGCGCTGATTTGAAGAATACTGTGACGCTGGTCGTCAATGGACAGGCGTTTGTCAGCCAGCATGTCGGGGATCTAGACCAGTATGAAGCGTTCGAGGCGTTTCGCAGAACAATCGACGATTTGATGCACATGTACGACGTCGGTTGGCCCGACGTTCACGTGGTGCACGACGCGCATCCGCAGTACCATTCGACGAACTATGCCCTGGAACTTGCGGCGGAGCGGACGGAGAGTGTGCAGCATCATCGGGCTCATGTTGCGTCGGTGTTGGCGGAACGAGAAGCGTGGCACAAACGAGTGGTGGCCGCAAGCTTCGACGGAACGGGATATGGCGAGGATGGCGCGATTTGGGGCGGCGAGTTTTTTGGGGGGAGTATTACCGGAGGTTTTGTTCGACGGATGCATTTGCGAGCGGCGGCGCTCGCGGGCGGCGATGCTGCGGCGGGGCACCCGGTGCAGTGCGCAGCCGGATTTTTGGCGCAGATCGACACAACGCCGGATATGACTTCCGCGCCCTTCCAGTTTTCGCATCCGTATGAAGCGTCCTTACAACTAGTCCGGAAAGGCGTCCGGACATTTGAGACGACATCCATGGGCCGGCTGTTCGATGCGGCCGCGGCTCTCATCGGATTCACGCGCGAGATCACATTCGAGGGTCAGGCTGCGATGTACCTGGAATACCTCGCGAATCGTGCTGCAAATTGCGACGCCTATCCGTTTCCGATCGTGGGTGAACAGTTGGATTTTCGACCGTTGCTCGAAGCTGTGATGAGCGACCGAGTTAAGGGGCGCGAAGCAGAGGAGATCGCTCGGGCGTTTCACGCGGGGGTTGCCCATGCCGTGTGCGAGGCGTTGTTGGGGCTATGCGAAAACGAGGCGACCGATACCGTGGTTCTCTCGGGCGGCGTGTTTCAGAATGAGCTGCTGCTCGGGATGCTGAAATCTCTGTTGCGCGATGAGCCGGTAGCGGTGTGGACGAATTCGTCGGTCCCGCCGAACGACGGTGGGATCAGCTTGGGGCAGGCTGCTATCGCCGCGTTGGGGCCCTCTCGTGCATGAGCTTTCGATTGCGATGAGTCTTTTGGATCTGGCGGAAGAGGAGTCGGCGAAACGCGGAAATGTGCGCGTTGAAGCGATTTATCTGAAATTGGGGCCGCTATCGGGTGTTGTCAAAGAGGCGTTGGTCTCGGCGTATGAGCTTGCTTCGGAGCAGACCGACTTTGCTACATGCAAGCTGGTGATTGAGGACGTTGGGGTGGTTGGCTACTGTCCGGCGTGCGAGATGGATCGTGCGGTTGAATCGATTCAGGCGCTGGTTTGCAGCGAATGCGGCACACCGGTGAGTAATGTGCTGCAGGGGCGCGAGCTGCAGTTGACGGCTCTGGAGCTGGCGGAGTAGGCTCCGGCTCCGATTCGTGATGCGAGGCTAGGATGAAGGAAGAGATGGGTACAGCAGCGCTCGATTGGTCTCAGTGTTCCGCCGTCGAAAGTGTGCCGGGAAGATTAAGCGGCGCGTGGGTGTTCAAAAATACCCGCATGCCGGTCTCAGCCGTGTTCGAGAATCTCGAGGCGGGAGCCAGCATCGAGGAGATCATTGAGCAATTCGACATCAACCGAGAACAGATCAAAGCCGTGCTGGAGTTTGCCGCCCGCAGCCTTGATGCGCCGGCGCCTAGGCTTGCGGGTTCCACCGTGAATGCGAATTCTGTTTGACCATGTGACGCCAAAGGGCATTGCGCGATCGCCGACTGAGTAGACGATATGCCGCGAATAGTTGAGGTACGGCAGAACATTTTGAAGCGCAACGATGAGGTTGCGCGGGCGCTTCGCAACCGATTTCGAGAAGCTGGGGTGTTCGTGGTGAGTGTGGTTTCGAGTCCGGGTTCGGGGAAAACGATGTTCCTTGAGAAGACGTTGACGCGACTTCGTGAGCGGTACCGGGTTGCCGCGCTGGTGGGCGATCTCGCGACCGATAACGATGCCGTGCGGCTAGCGCGGAGCAATGCGCCGGTGAAGCAGATTACGACCGGGACGCTGTGCCATCTCGAAGCCACGATGGTCGAGAATGCGCTCGCTGAGTGGAAGCTGGCGGACCTTGATTACTTGTTCATCGAGAACGTCGGGAATTTGGTTTGCCCGTCATCCTACGATTTGGGAGAGAATTTGCGGGTTGTGTTGCTCTCGGTAACGGAGGGCGAGGATAAACCGCTGAAATACCCGACCATCTTCAATAGTGCGGACGTGGCGGTGATTACGAAGATGGATCTCGCAGCAGCAGTGGAGTTCGATGTGGAGATGGCCCGAAAGAATATCGAGGCGGTTCGGCCGGGAATGAAGGTGATTTCGGTTTCGGCAAAGAGCGGCGAAGGGATGGACGAGTGGTTGGAGTTGCTCGGCTCAGCAGCGGCAGGTGGGAAATGAAACGCGCCAGAAGAAGGTGCAGCGAGTTGACGCTCTACCTTTGTTCCGCTTTGGTGGTTTTCGAGTGGTATCGCTCGAACGAACCGAGGACGATGCACAATCACTCGCTGACGCGCAAGACAGAACGCATCAGCAGGGTTTTGTTTGGACCTTGAGTGTGAAAGCGCTGCTTACCAGTATGTGTAGACAGCGCCATTCGCATCGAGTCCCCAGATGATCGCGTCGGAGCCGACGGAAATCTGTGCTAGAGCGCCGGGAATGTTTGTCCAGGTTTGATTGCCCTCGTATCGCCAGATCTGGCCCTGCGAATTGACGCCTACGACGCTACCATCGAATGCTGCCGATATGGATGTTACGGTTCCCGGCATGTTTTGCCACTCTCGGCTTGACGCATTGTAGGTCCAGATCTGGTGGGAGGAGTTGAGACCCCAAATGTTGTTTACCGAGCCGACTGTCACCTGGGTCAGGCTCCCGGGTATGTAGTCCAGGCGTTCTGAGACGGAATGTACTGCCAGATCGATTGGGACGGATTAATCCCCCACGTTTGGCCATCGCCCCCCACTGAAACTTGAGTCAATTGTCCCGGAATATTGTTCCAGCCGACGTATGGGTTTTGCGTTTGCCAGATCTGACCGGCGGAGTTGACCCCCCAAACATTCCCGCCAAAACCGACGGAGACCTGCACGAGACTGCGCCACCGGTTCCCAGCTCTGTTGCAGGGCATTGAAGTGCCAAATGTCGGCACTGCTATCAACGCCCCAAACGTTGCCGTCAGGACCGGCCGAAATCTGCGACAAAACTTGCGGTATTGGGTGCCAGGTTTGGGTGGGTTGGATTGTTTGTACGACGTTGTAGATGTTCCCGGCACTCTCGAGTCCCCACACCTCGCCGCGAAGAGCGGTTAGGGGATTCCGTTATACTGGTACATGTGTACCACGGTAACCGCCTTGAGGTGGAGCGCGTGCAGACCGGGGTGCGGATTGAAAAGCGGATTCTCAAAGTCATGAAAGCGCTCGCCGAGTACCACGACCTGACGCTCGGCGATCTCATCGAGGGCATCGTGCTGCATGCTTTTGAAGGCAAATCCCCGTTCAGCGCAACAAATCTGAAGCTGATCGCCGATCTTAAGAAGATCTACAAACTCGACCTCGACGCGACAGCTAGTCACAAGCTCATCGAGCGAAAGCCGGGAAAGGCGAACCAATCATGAATGTGCAATCGAGTCTGACAATTTTGAGGGTGGTGCTCGGATTAGTCTTGGCCGGGTACTGCATCCCGCTCGTCGTGCATCAGCTCCATGCTCGCGGTCGTCACCATGCGCTTTTGCTGATCGCTGCAGCCGAGCTGATCGCGGCCTTACTGTTGCTTATCCCGCGAACTGCCAAGCTGGGCGGCATCGCCCTAATTGTCGTTTTCGTCTGTGCGGCCGCGTTCCACATTTTGCATGGCGAATACAACGTGGCTTATCTTGCCGTTTATGCCGCCGCTGCGTTGGCCGTTGTCTCCGGGGAGCGGGGCAAATGAGCGACGACGATTTTCTCGCGCAGCTCGAATCCTGTACGCTTTCGCCGGACCTCTTCCACCACGCTGACCATATACGCGCAGCTTGGTTGTACCTGAGCCGCCTGCCCGCGACCGACGCGATTGCGAGATTTTCGGAAAGTTTGCGGCGCTATGCCACTTCCTTAGGCAAGCCCGACCGTTATCACGAGACGATTACCTGGGCGTACCTTTTGCTCGTGAACGAACGCATCCATGGCTCGCGGCCGGCGAAAACCTGGCAGGAGTTCACGGCCGCAAACGCAGACCTGTTCGATTGGCAAAACTCGGTTCTTTTCCGCTACTACCGGCGCGAAACACTCGCATCGTGTGTATCGCGCCGGGTGTTTGTCATGCCTGACCGGCTCGAGTGCTAATTTTTCCAGCCGGCGCCTAGGACGCTGTTCTTGATGGTTGTGGGGGTAACCGTGTTGCCGCTCGCCGTGCAACTCGACTGGCACGTTGAGACAGCGGAAATGCCGACGCTGACCTTAGGAGGGCGCGCGGTATCGGACACGGCGTTGCTTTGAACGTTTACGCTCTTCGTGTTGTCGGAGATGTAAACGGCCGTTTGCTGACTCGCGCCGGAGCTTCTCGCCGGGTTGACGATGGTGTTCGAAGCGATGGTCGCGCCCCCGTCGAGCGCCATATTCGACCAGATAGCGGGTCCGAGTGCGTTCGTGATGGTGTTGCCCGTGATCGTCAGGTTTGAGATGGGCGTCATCGGTCCGGAGTAACTCCAGAGCACCACGCCACCGGAATACGTGTCGCCGGAAACGGGGGCACCCTGCGTGGCGGGAAAGGTAATGGTGTTGTTCAGGATCGAGAGGCCGTTGATCGGCGCGGGCCGAGTAGGCGCGGGAAATATGAAAATGCCCCAAGCGGGCTGACCGGTGCCGACCAAGCCGGAGTTTCGCCAAACGGTCGGAGAGAGGTTGATCTGGTTGTTTTCGATGGTGATGTTGTCTAAGCTCTGCGTGGAATTCTCGATGTACACAAAGGACCGGATTTCCATCCCCGAGATGATGTTTTCGAGGATGTTGTTGTTGTAGAGTTGGCGGTTCGAGCTGACCGCCTGACCCGTGATCATCATCCCGATCGAATAACCGTTGATGGTGTTTTGCGTAACGGTCTGATCGTTGCCGTGCGTCTCGATCGCGGTGCGCGCGTCGGGCGTACCCGGGCCGTGCGCGGCGGTGAACGTATTATCGTGCACCCACATGCGCTGCCCGTTTGTGTAGATGGTGGAGTGATCGAAGTCGAGCGAGCCGGGCGGTTGCCCGACGTTCGGAAACGTGTTGTTCGCGACTTCGACATCCGTAACCGTACCACTAAACAGGAACGTGTTCACGTCAGCGACGTTGAGGACCGTGCATCCGGAGATTTTCACGCGCGGACCTTGGTCGACGCGGATCGCGCTGCGGATGCCAGCGAGTCTACTAGCAGTCGACGTGATCGGATTATTCTCTCCGTTGAGATCGATGGTGATGTTTTCTATCTCGACGTCATGAACGGCGGAGCCAGTGCCGACGATCGTGTTGTAGGGGGGCTGCTTGTTGGCGAGCTTGATGGTCGTACCGTCAGCGTCGCCGAGCAGGCGGACACTGTTTTGGAACTGGAGAACGAAATCGGGGGCGGCGGAGTTGACCTTGACCAGGTATGTTCCGGCTTCGAACTGCAGCGTGCCGCCACCTTCATTCGAGAGCTGCGCGATGGCGTTGTTGATGGCAGATGTGGCGTCGGTGACGCCATCGTGGGGGGCGTTCAGCGTGACAGTGCGCGTCGGGATGGTGGGTGACGCCGGAAGAGTGGGGAGGGTAAGTGCGGAGGCGGAGATAGTGAGCGCGGTAGTGACAAGTAGAAGGCCGTAGTGGCTAAGTTTTCGATTGATCATTTTTTCATTTATTCCTTTCATTGTTTAGTATTTTCAGCGACTTAAGATCAAACGGCGGTAGCTACAATTCGGGCACGACGTCCGGATCGTGGCTACGGAAACCGCTTAATCGGTGCTCGCGAAAGTACTGAGAATACCACCGCTACTTGCAGTTACTTCGTGTCATTTACAACTTTTTTCGTTAAGGATTGAAGCGGTTTGTGAGCTGCGCAGGCGCGGGTGTCTTGCTTAAGACCGCTCGATTGCCCTGCCGTAAATTGCGCCGTGGCATTCTGCGATTAGGTAACTAAAGAATTCATGATTCACGAAATTCTGCCCGTCGGCCTGCTTCAATGCAACTGCTCCGTGTTTGGCGACGAGGAGACACGGGAAGCGATCGTTGTCGATCCGGGAGACGAAATCGGCAAGATCACGGAAGTTCTGGACCGTCATCAGCTACGCGTCAAAGCTATCGTGATCACGCACGCGCACATTGATCACGTAGGCGGCGCGGCGAAACTGCATCAGCTCACCGGCGCTCCGGTTTACATGAACGAGCGGGATCGCGAGCTGCTACAGAACCTCGAGGTTCAGGCGAGCTGGATTCGCGTGGCAACTCCTCCGGCGCCCGAAATCGATGTCGCGGCGGAGGAAGGCACGACGCTGCGTCTCGGGGAAAACGATTTCCACGTCCTGCTCACGCCTGGACATACGCAAGGCAGCCTGTCGATTTGGATTCCTCAGGAGAAAAAGCTCATCGCTGGCGACACGTTGTTCCGCGACTCAGTGGGCCGGACCGATCTGCCCGGCGGCGACACGCGACAGATTCTGGAGTCGATCAAGACAAAGCTGCTCGAGCTACCGGAGGAGACGGTCGTCATTCCCGGACACGGGCAAAGCACCACGATCGGGCGCGAGAAGGCGAGGAACCCGTTTCTACAGGACCTCTGACATCAGAGCGCGGGCTGGCTCTGTTCTTTCATCGCTTCGAGGACGCTCGCGACGAGTTCTTTCGCATCCGTCAGGCTCTTGCTGATCATCTGTATGTCCATTGCGGGTTTGCCCGGTTGGCGGGCGCTCTGACAGTAGACGCCGTGCTGGCCGACAAGCACCAGCGCGTCCGTGATGCAATCGAGCGTCACGGCAAGACGGCCACGCTCCCGGCCCATCCGGAACTCGTAGTGTTCGAGTTCTGCCTTGCGGTCGTCATAGACGGACATACGCCCCAATTCTGACACGCGGTCAGTGGGCGGCCGGGGTGGGGGCGGAGGTCTGATAGCGGGTCGAGTTGGGCGGGAGCAATCCGAGTTTTTTCTCGATTTCGAGCTTCTGCGTCTCGGGATCGTGTTTTAGTCTCTCGATCCGCTGCCGCTCGGCTTCGTTGTCGCGAGCGAGATTCGCGTTCTGAACTTCGAGGTTGTGGATGGCGCGTTGCTTCTCCTCGAGCGCGCGCACGCCCTTCGGCCCGCGCCAGGTAATAGTGGCGTAAGCACCGACCCCCGCAAGAATCGCGAAGATCAACAATGGTTGAAGAATGGGGCGCAACACAACGAACGTTCCTACAATTGTTTATAAACTTGTTTGAGATAAAGGTCTAGCGAAAACCTCACATGACGGCTGCGCTGGTTGTTTTTTGCACGTGCGGGAGTCCGGAAGAGGCGTCACGAATTGCGAACGCGCTGGTCGACGAGCGATTCGCGGCCTGCGTCAACATCCTCCCTCCGATTCGCAGCATTTACCGCTGGCAGGGTGCGATCGAGCAGGCGGAAGAAACGCTGCTGCTCATCAAGAGCACGACGGAGCGGTTCCCCGCCTTACGGGATCGAATTCACGAGCTGCATTCGTACGAAGTTCCTGAAATTGTTGGAGTGCCGATTTGTGAGGGATCTGCGGCGTATTTGTCGTGGGTGGCTGGGGAAGTCGGGCGGTAGAACGAGCAAAGTGTCCGTACCGGAAGATCGTATACATCGGCGCGTTATCGAAGGCGGGCAGATCCGGTGACGAGGAGATCGTGTGTTCCCCCTCGCCTAACCGCTCGGGATACACGCGTCGAGACGTTTCATAACAGCTGACGGGCGTATTTTGTCCCAGCGCCTCACGCGGCCGTTCTTCGTTGTGCATCTGCTGAAAACGAGCGAAGCACTCTTGTTGACGGGTCGGTTCCGCGGCCGGCGGAGACGCGGGTTCCTGTTTCAACGTGCGATGCATCCGTTCGTGCCGCTCATTCTGCTGTGGCTTGCCGGGGTATTCGGCGTGCTTCCTACACCGCCAGTTGCGGCTCCTCGTACTTCATCTGCCGCCAGCGACGCACTAAATCCTGCGATGCGCTGCGCCAGTTCGGAAAATGAAACTCGAAGCCCGCATTGACTAATCGCCCGGGAACCACCCGCCGGCTCTTGAGAATCAGCTCCGGCTCGGTCCGCAAAAAAACCGCGCCGATACTCAGCATCCACGACGTCGCCGGCACGCCAATGTAGGAACTGCACCACGCGCGGCGCAAGCCGCGCATGAAATCGCGATTTGTCACGGGATAGGGTGAGCTGACATTCACCACGCCGTCCATGCTCTCCCGTGCGATCAAGAACTCGATCGCACGGACAAAATCGACGTCATGAATCCACGAGACCCATTGCTGGCCTGAACCCGCCGAGCCGCCGAAACCCATCCGCACCAACCGCAGAAAGGCGTCAAACGCGCCACCCGGCTCCGGACTCATTACCATGCTCGTTCGCATCGCGACGCGGCGCGTCCGCGGAGTGTCCGCCGCAAACAGCGTCCGTTCCCAGCTCGCCGCAACGTCGGTACTGAAGCGCCACGTGGAAGGCACATCGGCCTCCTCGCCGCCCACCTGACCCGTGATCTCGTCCATTTCCTGGTCGAGGGAATGCCGGTAAATCGTCGCCGTGCTCGCGTTTAACCATAGGCGGGGAGGCTTACCGGCGCGCGCAATGGCTTCGCCCACCACGTGCGTCGAGAATACGCGTGAATTCTTGATCTCGCGCCGGTTCGCCGCCGTATAACGGCAATTCACGCTTCGCCCTGCCAGATTGATCACCACATCTGCGCCATCGATCGCGAGCGCCCACGGCCCCAAATCGCACCCGTTCCACTGCACCACCTTCCACTCCGCGCGACATGGATGCCGGCAGATAACCGTCACCGAGTGGCCCTGATCGTGGAAATGGCGCGCTAGAATGCGCCCGATATGGCCGCTGCCACCCGGCATGATGATGCGTAGAGGCGCGCCGGGCGTCATTGGAACGCATTGTAGCGGAAACCGTTCATCCATTCGGTACCATGCAATCGGAGCCATGACTGAAGCGATTGGACGGTTGCATTTTCGCTTCTCACCATGCCGCAAACAGCTGTTGAGATGGGTCAGGAGTTAACCCCCAGACGCCGCAGGATTGTGCGGCATGCAATCCGCTGGCTCCAGTTGGTGGCCATCAACTTCGCCATTTTTGCGCTCCTTGCGGAAGTGGCAAGCATCGCAGTCGTGCATCTAAACAAGTGGCCCTCCAGCCGGCCCACCTACCGGCTCGCGCCCAACGAGTTCTGGGCGGACGTGAACCCCGCCTTTGGTATCTGGCACCGCGCGAACGGACATTTCTTCCACCAAGGCGGCTGCTTCAGCGTCGAATACCGTACCAATAGTTACGGCGCGCGCGACATCGAACGTACCATCCATTCCGCGCAACCTCGCACCATCGTCCTCGGCGACTCTTTCGTTGAAGGCTTCGGCTTGCCGGATCACGACCGCCTCACCAACATCCTCGAAGCACGCACCGGCCGCGAGCACCTGAACTTCGGCACGGGCGGCGGCTTCAGCCCGCTGCAATATGCGCTCGTCTACCGGACGCTAGCCTCGCGTTTCGATCACACCCAAGTCCTCGTCGGAATCCTGCCCGATAACGACTTTCACGAAATGGATCGCGATTGGCTCGCGCGCATGTATTCAGGTCAATACCGGCCGTATTACACGAACAACCTTTCTATTGCGTACATGGGCCATTTCGATCCGCGCAGCCGCGACGGTTTGGCCGACCGCACCGAAGCTGCCATGCGAGCGTATCTCGCCTCCTATCACGTCGGCCAATATCTCTACGCGTCGCGATTCTACTGGCGCACAAGAAACGCCTATTCTGGCTACAACGACTACACCCCCACCGAGCTCGCCAAATTACAAGCCGCGCTATCGCTTCTGAAGCGCACGGCAGCCGCGCATCACGCACAGCTCACCGTTTTTCTCATCCCTCGCGCCAACGATTTCGCGCGGCTGCATCAGGCGGGCACAAACCGCGTCGGGCCGGCCCTCGAGCAATGGGGCGGACAAGCCGGAATTCCGATTAAAGATCTCCTACCGGAAATGGACAATCGCGCGAACGGCAATTACCGGTCTTATTTTCTCGAATGCGACGGTCATTGGTCGGCGCGCGGCAGTGAAGTCGCCGCCGATATCCTAGAACATTGGATGTATGGCAAAGGGTAAGTCGATCGCCGGATCGCACGAAGATTTCACGCGTGAAGTCCGCCGGCGCCCGACCTCCGATCGAAACTTCGGATTCGTCTTCACTGCCGCGTTTCTCCTCTTCGCTTTCGTCCCGCTCCTGAAGCACCGCCCGGTTCGCGTCTGGTGCATCATTGCAAGCGCTGCGTTTTTCTTCCTGAGCGTATTCCGACCCGGAGTTCTTCACTACCCGAACCGCCTCTGGACCGGACTGGGTACTTTGTTAGGCAAAGTGATGAACCCGGCGATTACCGCACTCCTGTTCTACCTGGTCTTTACGCCCATTGCGCTGCTGCTCCGCTTGTTCGGCAAAGACCTACTCGCTTTGAAGCTGCGGCCAGAAGCTCAGACTTATTGGACGTCCCGTGAGCAACCGAGCGATCCCGCGGGCATGGCCAATCAGTTTTGAATCGAAATGTCTATTCTTCGCGAGTTTTGGAAGTTTGCGCGCGTACGAAAGAAGTTCTGGCTCGTACCACTGCTGACAATCACAGTGTTGTTCGGCCTGTTGCTGATCCTTGCTGAGAGCAGCGCCATTGCTCCGTTTATCTACTCGCTCTTTTAGGCGATGAAGATACTCGGGATTTCCGCCTTCTATCACGACAGCGCGGCGGCCTTGGTGGAAGACGGCGACATCGTGTGCGCCGCGCAAGAGGAAAGATTCACTCGTCACAAACACGATGCGCGCTTTCCGCAAAATGCCGTTCGCTTTTGCGTCCAGTCGCGCGGCCTCACGCCGGGCGAAATCGATCACGTCGTCTTCTACGAAAAGCCGTTTCTGAAATTCGAACGTCTGCTCCAGAACTATCTCGCTTTCGCGCCGCGCGGCCTGAGTTCGTTTCAGATGGCGCTGCCGCTGTGGACGCGCGAGAAGCTGTTCCAAAAAAACGTTCTATGCCGGGAGTTGGAATCTATCTGGCCCGGAACATCATGGCAACACCGTTTATTGTTCTCCGAACACCATGTAAGCCACGCGGCGAGCGCATTCTATCCCTCGCCTTTTGAGGAAGCGCTTGTCCTAACCATGGATGGGGTCGGCGAATGGGCCACCACGTCGGTCGCGCTGGGCCGAGGGAATCAGCTCACAATGCTGGATGAGATCCGCTATCCTCATTCGCTCGGCCTGCTGTATTCCGCATTCACCTACTACACCGGCTTCAAAGTCAATTCCGGCGAATATAAGGTCATGGGTCTCGCGCCCTACGGCGAACCTCGTTATGCGCAAACCATTCTCGATCATCTGATCGACGTCAAGGCCGACGGTTCCTTCCGCCTCAATCTCGATTACTTCGACTACTGCACGGGCCTGACGATGACCAATGGCGAGTTCGCCGAGCTGTTTGGGGGCGCGCCACGTAAACCGGACGAGCCAATTACGCAGCGCCACATGGATCTCGCCGCTAGCATCCAAAGCGTCATCGAACAGGTCATTCTGCGTCTTACTGCGTCATTGGCTGATCGCACAGGCGCGCAGAATCTCTGTCTAGCCGGCGGTGTCGCCCTGAACTGCGTCGCGAACGGCAAGATCCTGCGCACGGGAAAATTTAAAGATATTTGGATTCAGCCCGCAGCCGGCGACGCCGGAGGCGCAGTCGGAGCCGCGCTCGCAGCCTATCACTTGCAGCATGAACAACCCAGGCTCGTGAATGGGCGCCAGGACGCGATGTCCGGCTCGTATCTCGGACCATCGTTCTCGGACACGGAGATTGGGCTGTGCCTTAAGCGCCTCCGCGCGCGTTTCACCCAATGTTGCGATTGCGAGCTGCTTGCCCGCACGGTCGACGCGCTCGTTGCCGGTAAAGCGGTCGGCTGGTTTCAAGGCCGCATGGAGTTCGGCCCGCGCGCGCTTGGCAACCGTTCTATTCTCGGCGACGCTCGCTCCGCTTCGATGCAATCACTCCTGAATTTGAAGGTAAAGTTCCGCGAATCGTTCCGTCCGTTCGCTCCTTCGGTTCTGTTCGAGGACGTGAACGACTGGTTCGATCTCGAGTACGCGAGCCCTTACATGCTGCTCGTTGCCGATGTGAAAGACGAACGCCGCATCCCGATGTCACCCGAACAGCAGAGTCTCTTCGGCATCGACAAGCTGAACGTTCCGCGCAGCGAAATTCCGGCTGTTACGCACGTGGACTACTCCGCGCGCGTTCAGACCGTGCACGCCGAAACCAATCCCCGCTACCACGCTTTGCTCACCGCGTTCAAGGCTTGCACGGGCTGTCCTGTCCTGGTCAACACCAGCTTCAACGTGCGCGGCGAACCAATCGTCTGCACGCCCGAAGACGCATTCCGCTGCTTTATGGGCACTGATATCGAGGTTCTCGTCGCTGGCAATTACTTTCTGCAGAAAGAAGACCAGCCGATAGAGCTTCGCCGCGACTACAGCCAAGACTTCGAACTGGATTAGCGTTCGAGCGTAACGGACTTCAAGTTGTCGTCGGGAACACGGTCAATCAGCAGCAGCAGCGGATCGATGCCGGCTTTATCCGGCAATTGATCGGTCGTGAAGGTATACGTCGCGGCGCCGGTCTTCATATGTACGCGCTCGTGATACAAAACCTTTCCGTATTCCTTTCCCTTCTCCGGCTTGGCGAGAGCGCCAACCTCGATCCAATCGTCGAGCGGAACCTCTTGCTCGTTCCCGTGCTCGTCGGCCTTGAACTTATGCGCATCCACCTTCACCGACACATCGTACTTTCCATCGGCCCGCTTGCGAGCATCGGCAGATAGCGCCCGATTCGAGAATAACGTGATGTCGTAGAACAGATCCTTGATCAGATATTGCAACTCAGGGGGCGTCTGCTCGGTCAAGGCATCGGCCAGCGCATACGAAGTCGGATACGGCGGCCCCGCGTAGCCATATTGCTCGAGAACTTTCCGCACCGCGCGATTCACAGCCTCCTCGCCGATCATCGTTCGCAAATAATACATGACCACCGCGCCCTTGTTGTAGTGTACGTACCCCTGATCCGCTTCCACGCGCAATAACGGCCGCTCCTTTAATAGTTCGCGCCCACGCGCCCGCAGATATCCGTCCATTTCGTATGCCATGAACTTCCGCATCGTGTTCTCGCCATACTCTTTCTCCATGACCATCAGCGCAGAATATTGGGCTAGCGTTTCGGATAGCGACGTCGCGCCCTCCATGGCCGCACCCACCACTTGGTGCGCCCACCACTGATGCCCCATCTCATGTCCGACGACGTAGTAGACCTTGTCGATATCGTCGGGATG
>Ga0213875_10000679_pt1 | contig 26696 bp, 26 predicted proteins | sample BarmaccomBMRX_R8_FD_160105 | JGI IMG/M metagenome (GOLD analysis project Ga0213875, IMG submission 160105) | Root-associated microbial communities from Barbacenia macrantha in rupestrian grasslands, the National Park of Serra do Cipo, Brazil - RX_R8 | ecosystem: Host-associated > Plants > Roots... | reverse complement strand
TCGAGTTCCCTTGATCCGGTTCTCGAAAAGATCACACGGTGGCCGTCTCACATCACGACGCCACGCCGCTCACCGGCGACAACTCCGTACACCACCTCAGAAGACGCAACCTTCCTCGACGAGCTCGGCTCGGATCGGTGCTGCTGCGTCGTGTCGATGGCGGCATGCTCAACACCTTTACGCGGCGCTACTGGCGGATGGAAAGCGCACGAACGGCGGAGGGGACTTGCTCCACGCATCGTGCGCTACATCCACACGATCTTGCACCGGGCGTTCAAAGACGCGATCCGGTGGGGCCGGCTGGCGCGCAACCCTGCGGATGCCGCGGATCCGCCCCACGCCAGCGCTGAGAACAAGGCCGCCATGAAGACGTTGACGGCCGAAAGGTGGGCACCTTCCTCATCCACATCGCGGCGCACCGCCTGTATGCCGCGTTCCTGTTAGTAGCCACGACCGGGATGCGTCGCGGTGAGGAACGCGGTCTGCGCTGGGAAGGCACATCCTGTATCCGGTCTTGGCACCGCACACCTTCTCGACGCAGAACATCTCCGCTCTCACGCTGTGAACCTGTCGACCTCGATGACGGCTTCCACGAAGGGCTGCGGGGCTTCTTGCGGCAGGTTGTGCCCGACTCCACCGGAGATGGTCCGGTGCAGGTACTTGCCCGAGAACTTCGTCGTGTAGGCGCTCGGGTCCGGGTGGGGCGCACCGTTGGCGTCGCCTTCGAGCGTGATCGTCGGCACCGTGATGACCGGAGCCTTGGCGAGTTGATCCTCGAGCTCGTCGTATTGGGGCTCGCCCCGAGCCAGGCCGAGCCGCCACCGGTAATTGTGGATCACGATGTCGACGTGATCGGCGTTGTCGAACGACGCCGCGCTCCGATCGAACGTCTCGTCGTCGAAGCTCCACTTCGGGGACGCGGTGTGCCAGATGAGCTTGGCGAACTCGTGCCGGTACCTGTCATATCCGGTCCGGCCGCGCTCTGTCGCGAAGTAGAACTGGTACCACCACGACAGTTCGGCCGGTGGCGGCAACGGCGTCTTGTTGACTTCCGGATTGCCGATCAGGTAGCCGCTCACTGACACCAGGGCCTTGCACCGGTGAGGCCATAGCGCCGCCACGACATTGGCGCTGCGCGCCCCCCAGTCGAATCCCGCCACAATGGCCGACTCGATGCCCAGCGCGTCCATCAGATCGATCACATCGACGGCCAAGGCCGACTGCTGGCCATTACGCATCGTCTCGGTCGAGAGGAAACGGGTCGTACCGTAGCCTCGGACGAACGGCACCACCACCCGGTACCCCGCAGTCCCGAGCGCGGGCGCCACATCGACGTAGCTGCGGATGTCGTACGGCCAGCCGTGCAGGAGCATGACAGGCTGACCATTGGGCGGCCCGAGCTCCACGTAACCGACATCGAGCGGGCCGGCTTCGATCTGCCGCACCGGCCCGAACGACATCGCGGGCACCTCAGCTCACCTTCGCGATCGCCGACGCGATCACCTCGGCGACGACCTCGGGCTTCGAGATCATGATCACGTGCGAGCCGTCGACCTCCGTGATCGCCGCGCCCGCCCGCTCGGCCTGGGCGCGGACGACATCCGTTCCGGCGGCTCGGTCGCTGGTGGCCACGACCGCCCAGGACGGCAGCGTCTTCCACGCCGGCGCACCGGACGGCTCCGAGAAGCCGAGTTCGGCAACCGGCCGTTGGATGGCCGCGATCGACGCCGCCTGCGCATCGGACAGGTCTGCGGCGAACGCGCCGCGGGCCTTCGCGGGGTCGATGGAGAACTCCGTCGCCATACCGGTTCCAGTCGGGTACTGATGTGGTACCAACGCCGAATTGAGGATGCTGTCCTTCGACGCCGCTGTGACCTCGCCCAACCTCTCACCTTCGTCCGGCGCGAAGGCCGCGACGAAGACCAGCCCTACGACGTTCCTCGCACCGCTCGCCGCGTTCGAGATCACCGCGCCGCCGTAGGAGTGCCCAACCGCCAGGACCGGACCGGCGATCTGGTCGAACACGCTGGCGACATAGGCGCTGTCGATCGAGATGCCGCGCAGTGGGTTGGCCACGGCCGTCACTTGGACACCTTTGGCCTGCAGTCGTTCGATGACGCCTGTCCAACTCGAACCATCAGCGAATGCGCCATGCACGAGCGCGACGGTCAGCGGGCCGGAAGTTGATTCGGGGGACATGAGAGCTCCTGGTCATCCAAATGCGAACACGAAGGCCTCGACGCCCGGGTCGAGGAAGTCGATGTGGAACGGGCGGTCGCCGATCGGCGACCCTGGCGGATCAGCTGGTACTCCGCTGGTGGTCTGCGGTGCCTTTGCCCTCTCGTCGACCTCGACGCCGCGAGCCCGCCCCGGCGGATTGCCGTTTGAAGCGCACCCGCAAACGCAGTGGCGGGCACCCTGCAGGAGGACCCCAGTACGAGATCCAGGTCACGATCGTAAAACTGATTACGAGATGGAACCGCCGGGCGCATCGCGGAGGGCAGGCACCGGCCGAGCATGTCAGCGAAGCATCGTGACGACGTCGGTCATGGCTCTCTCCTTGTGACGTCTGGTCTGAGGTCTTCAGGCTCGCCCTCCGTGCCTGCGTTCGCGCCCGGATGTCCTACTGGCCGTCACACTGGTTCCAGCGCAGTGCAGCCACGCCAGCGTGGAGCACGATGGGCGGGTCTTCCACGGCGACGTGCATCGTTCTTGCAGCGCGACGGCAGCCGGCGGGCTCGTCCTCAGGACGGCGCCGTCCCGCGATGGTGGGCCGCGACTACTGTTGGGCGAGCCACTTGTCGAAGGTGATCTCCCCGAGCTGTGCGTCTGGACCGGGGAGCAGCGTCTGCTCGTTCAGTCGTAGCCCGTAGTAGCGGGCCTGCTCGTCGGTGATGACCTCGCGCGGGTCGCTCTTGGCCGCGAGGCCTTTGCGCACCAGTTCGTCGAGCCGGAACTGCTCCGGGCCGCCGATCTCGCGGATCCCGTTCAGCGGCTCCCCCACCGCGACGCGTCCGACCCCGGCGGCAACGTCGTCGGCCGCCATCGGCTGGATCAGAGCCGGCGGTAGGTGGACTTTGCCGTCGACCGTGCTGAAGTCCGCGATGGCCTTGACGAACTCGAAGAACTGGGTGGCGTGCACGATCGAGTACGCCCGGTCCGACTCGCGGATCAGCGTCTCCTGCACGATCTTCGCGCGGAAGTAGCCCGACTCCGACAGCCGGTCTGTGCCGACCACCGACAGCGCTACGTAGTGCCCGACCCCCGCCTTCCCGGAGTAGCGGAGCAGGTTGGTGGTGGAGGTCCGGAAGAACTCCATGACCGGGTCGTCGGCGAACGACGGCGAGTTCGACACGTCCACCACGACCGCCGCGCCCTCGAGTACCTCGGCCAGACCTTCCCCGGTGAGGGTGTTCACGCCGGTGCTCGGGGCAGCTGGCAGCGCCTCGTGTCCGTGCTCGCCCAGTTTGGTGACCAGCTTCGATCCGATCAGTCCCGTCCCACCGATGACCACGATCTTCATGACGTATTCCTTCGTTCGACGAACGCGCTCCTCCTGCCCACAGTCATCGGCAGGTCGAAAGCAAGGACAAGACGGCCTGAGGATCTGTGACGTGGATCCGCGAACAGCGCTGTGCTGACGGTCGTGTCACGGATCGGTGGTTCTCCTGCTCGGTGTGTGCCGTGGCGGTGCACTCCCGACAGGACGGGGCGTAGGCATGGAGCCACGGATCGAGCAGAACCCGATCCAGCACGCGCTGGGATCTCGGTCCGGGTCCAGACGCCGGGGTGTGCCGTCGACGGACCTCACCGGGCGTCGACGCAGCTCGAGCTGCTGTTCGACCTGACATTCGTGGTGGCGATCGCGGCGGTCGAGATACAGCTCGGTCACGGGTTGGCCGAGGCGCATGCAGTGGAGGTCGTGGCGCCGTTCCTGCAGGTTTTCTTCGCCATCTGGTGGGCATGGATGAACTTCACCTGGTCGCCTTCGGCGGACATGCTCGCATTCGTCGCTCGCCGTGTGTTCACGGAGTTGGTCGCACTGGTCTTCACGACCGACCCGAACGACGATGAGGATCAGGCGTTCCAGCGGCTGCCGAAGCTGCTCGTCAGTGGATTGGGAGAAGCGCCGATCACGTCGATCCCTCTCTGGGATGGCAGGTGATGACCTGTCGTGCGGCGGTCAGTGGTTCCGGGGCCGGCAGGTGTCTGGAACCGGTGCCCGGCCATCGACGGGGGTCGCTGTCGTCCCGCTGAGGTGCCGATCGCCACGGGGAAGGCCCCGGGCCATCCCCTGGTGCACGCCCGGGACCCCGTGGAGATCTCCGGGACGCCGCTCCGGTGGCGGGGTCACCGTGTAGCGCAGGCGGCTCCCTGCCTGCCTTGTCCTTGAGCAGCGGGAGCGGGGTGTCGTTGCCGCGCGTGTCCCGGCCAACGTGATCTGTGCGAGCAGCCGCTCGCGAGCTCCCGACGGGAACTCGGCGCCGCACTGTCCGAGCGGCGCCCGGCCGCCACATCCGGGTAACGGATCCAACGGCGGTGACGTGCCGTCCGCCGACCCGCGCACGCATCCCGTGCGTACGAGCCTTCTGCGCCGGGCGAGTGCGCCCGGATGGCGAACCGGCCGGTGCCCCGGGCCGCACTTCGCCAGGAATACACCCGGGTCTTCGACGGATGTATCCGGCACCCGAGCCGGACGACGGTGGCTATGTCACTGAGTCGGGTCTGGAGAACGAGGAGCCGGTCCCGGCGGTCCAGACCACCGTGATCGGGGAAGATTGTCATGCGCGTGTCCAGCGTCGACCTGGTGTCGGAGTCAGGCTCGTCGAGCGTAGGTATGACCGGAAACGCAACGGCGTCCGCCGTTCGCTTCCCGGTCGCGACGCCCGTCCCAGATCGTCGGAGCACGTGGGGCGCGATGACCGGTCCATCCGGGCCTGAGGCGGCAGCAGACTTCGAAAGCGTCCGTTCTCGACTGTTCGGGATCGCTTACCAGCTGCTGCGTCATGCAGCCGACGCTGAAGACGTCGTTCAGGACGTGTGGGTCCGCTGGCACGGCGCGGACCGAGCACGGGTCCAGGATCGGGTCGCGTTCCTCGTGACCATCACGACGCGGCTTGCGCTCAACGCGGCAACCTCGGCCCGCGCTCGTCGCGAGGTCAGTGTCGGCGGATGGTTACCGGAGCGCGATCTCGCATCTGTCGATCCAGCGCTGGATGCAGAACGCAGCGAAGCGCTCGAGTTCGCAGTCCAGCTCCTGATGGAACGGCTGTCCCCCGTCGAACGCGCTGTTTACGTGCTTCGCGAGGCGTTCGACTGTCCGTTCCGCGGAATCGCCGAAGTACTCGGGCTCAGCGAAGCCAACGCGCGGCAACTGGCGCGCCGAGCGCGCAAGCATCTCGCCGAACAACGGCACAACCCGGTCGATCCAGCGCAGCGAGAGGGGCTGCTTGAAGCCTTCCTCGACGCAGCGCGAGCCGGCGACATGGCGCGCCTCATCGACCTGCTCTCCAATGCTGTCTTTCAATCCTGCCCGAACGGGGCAGGGCAACGTGGACTGTCGGTGATGGCTGCGGAGTAGCGGTCCAGGCGCTGATTTGTGGCAGCAGCCAGGCCGAGGGTCGACGGAAGCCGCCAACGTAACCAACAGCGGAAACCAGGACCAGGGGATCAGCGAGGAGGCAACTTCCGAAATCGCTCGAGACGGCGTCGCTCTGTCGCTCAGTCACGGCCAGCGATCGTCTGCACTGCTGCTTCGAGGACGGGCTCGCTCGTTGATCAGGTGTCCTTTTCTGGGGTTCATTCGGCGACAGATAGGACCGGTAGAGAGCCGACATGCGACACCGCCTCTCGCCTGTCGAGCGGTCAGCATGTCGGCGACGATGGCTGTGTCGGCGGTTCCGAAAGTGGAGGCAGGCGTACCTCTTAAAGGGCCCTCGACGCCTACCTCACCCCGGGGTCACGGACGGGGGGCGCGGCGGGACCGCCGTTCCTCGAGCTCCTCGGCACTCACCGGGATGAGCATCGGCTGGCCGGGGACGCCAAACATGGTGACGACAAATCGGGTGTGGGCGTCGGCGAGGTTGTTGCCGTCCTGGTAGTGGATCACGTCGCCGCCCGGCTCCCAGAAGGTGTCCCCGGCGCGCACGACACGCTCGGGCTCACCCTCCAACTCGAAGATCATCTCGCCTTCGATCACGTAGCCGAAGGCGGGGCCGGTGTGCCGGTGAGGCGGGCTGCCGGCGCTCCCCGGGGGCAGCGTGACATGGATGGTCATGGCCTCGGAAGGATCGGGCACCGGCGGGGTCGGCACCGAGCCGACGAGCTCGATCTGTGGCGGGGGTGTCGTCGCGTTCGGGTCCTCGATGTGATGCGAGTGGTGGTCGATAGTCATGAGCTCTCCTAGCTGCTCGTGTGGTGAGCCGGCGTTACCGGCCACCCAGCTAGGACCGGACAGCTCCCGCTTCTGTGACAGTCGATCCGTGCGTCCGGCCGAATGGCGGTGACGTGCCTCGAACGCGACCGGTCACGGAACGATGAGAGGCCCGCCATGGGTTACAGCCATGAGGGCGACCGCATGCCGCCACCCGAGACCGGCTCCTGTCCGCACTCGGCCGCCGCCCCGACACGCAGCCGACGCGACGCTTGCGACGTCCCGCCCCGTCCGTCGGACGAAAGTGTGCGTGTTCAAGGTCCTGGACGCGGTCAGCCGGGACGCGCCCGCCGCCCAGGTGGAAAAGCGGCCGGCCGCCGGCGATCACCGAGGACATCCTGCGCACCGTGCTCCGGCGCCGCGCTCGCGGCGAGTCCGTCGACGACATCCGCCAGACCCGATCATCCCCACCGGCAAGCGCAAGGGCCGTAGCCCGAGCCTTGCCAGCCTCTACCGGGCGCTAGCCGAACATGACAAACACCAGCGCTACCCCGAAGCCGTCGCCCAGTCCCGAGCCGACTTCACCACCTTTCAGCCAGACACCCAATAGGCACGTCCACTGACTGCGTCGCAGGCTCGCTGACCAGTACTTACGCGTACCTACAGGACACCGCGGCAGGTTTATGGCGTGTTCCGGTCCCACCCCCTGATGGTGTTCTGCCGCCCAGATCCTCGATCCGACGACAAGCCTCGATGATCATGATCGCTCCCTTTCGGCACCTCGTTGCGGGGTTCCTCGACAGGTGTCACGAAACGGAGTCCGGTGCTGTCCTAGCTGGCAGCGATCGTCTGGCGCCATCCAGGACGAGAACCACCTTCGCGAGGAGTCCCACATGACCAGGCACATCCTTGAACCAGCGGCGCAGGAGTTTGCCGAGGCGACTTCGAAACCCCCGTTCCTTTACGAGCTCGGCCCCGAGGGGGCACGGAAAGTCCTCGACGACGTCCAGTCCGCACCGATCGACAAGCCCGAAATCGACGAGAAGTGGGTGAGCGTTCCCGCCGACGTCGGCGACGTTCAGGCGCGCATCGTCAAACCGCCCGGGGTGACGGAGGCGCTTCCCACGGTTCTGTACGTCCACGGTGGCGGTTGGGTTCTTGGCAACGCAGGCACCCATGATCGTCTCGTTCGCGAACTGGCGGTCGGTGCGAACGCCGCCGTCGTCTTCGTCGAGTACGACCGTTCGCCGGAGGCGCACTATCCGGTCGCGATCGAGCAGGCCTACGCGGTGGCACGTTGGATCGGGAACGAGGGGCGCAGCGAAGGCCTTGACAGTTCACGCCTCGCCGTCGCCGGCGATTCCGTCGGTGGCAACATGACCGCTGCGCTCGCGATCCTCGCCAAGCAGCGCGGCGATGTCACGTTCGTGCATCAGTCGCTGTATTACCCCGTCACCGACGCCGGGCAGGACACCGACAGCTACCGCGAGTTCGCCGATGGCCCCTTCCTCACCGCGAAGGGGATGGCCTGGTTCTGGGACTGCTACCTGCCTGACCGGGAAAAGCGCGCAGAGATCACGGCGTCGCCTCTGCGGGCGACGATGGCGGAACTCGCGGGGCTGCCAGAGGCCTTCTTGATCGTGGACGAGAACGACGTGCTGCGCGACGAGGGCGAAGCCTACGCCCGCAATTTGACGGCGGCGGGAGTGCGCACCACCAGTGTTCGGTACAACGGCATCATCCACGATTTCATGATGCTCAACCCCCTGCGCGGCACAGCCGCAACCACCGGCGCTGTCGAGCAGGCGGTCCACGTCCTCCGGAAGGCGTTTGGAGGTCACCATGTCTGAGCAGAAGCCGATCGTCGTTTTCGTCCACCGCGCCATCGCCGAGTCCGCCACCTGGGACCTCGTGATCGACTGGTGCCAGACCGAGCGTCATCAGTTCTAGGCAGGACTCCGTCCAACCCTCCTGACAGAGCACTGCCCCGTAGGTTGTCGACGCCGCTAACCCTCTCCGCAGCATCGCGGCGATGCCGTCCACCTGCGTGATGTGATCGCCGGGGTCGGGTGGCCCTGCGGTCCGGTTGTCACGAATCGGCGCCGCGTCCGGTCTTCACTCGTCCACCACGGAGTGACGCCAACCCGGGGCGCGACTCCGAACACATGCGAAAGGCACAACATGACTCCGCCCATTGTTCTCATCCACGGTCTCTGGCTCACGCCGCGCAGCTGGGAGGGCTGGAAGGCGCGCTTCAAGGAGCGCGGGCACGAGGTTCTCGCGCCGGCCTGGCCGCGCATGGAAGGCGAGGTCGAGACCATCCGCCGCGCCCCGTCCGTCCTCAACGGGCTCGGCATTGTCGAGATCGTCGACCACTACGACCGGATCATCCGCAGCCTCGACACCCCGCCGGTGATCATAGGACACTCCTTCGGCGGGCTCGTGACCGAGCTGCTGCTCGACCGCGGCCTCGGCGCGGCCGGGGTCGCCGTCTCGCCGGCGCAGGTGAAGGGCGTGCTGCGCCTGCCGCCCGCGCAGCTTCGGACCATCTTCCCGGTGCTCCGCAACCCGGCCAACAAGAACAAGACCTTCGGGATGACGCGGAAGCAGTTCCACTATGCCTTCACGAAGACGATGATGAGCGATGAGGACGCCAAAGCGGCCTATGAGCGCTACGCGGTGCCCGGCCCCTGCCGGGTGCTCTTCCAGGCAGGGTTCGCCAACTTCAATCCGCGCGCCGTCACCAAGGTCGACTTCCACAAGGACGACCGCCCGCCGCTCCTCGTGATCGGAAATAGCAAAGACCATACGGTCCCGGCCTCGGTGAGCAGGGCGGCCGCGAAGCTCCTCGGCAGGTCGAGGGCTGTCGTGGACTACAAGGAGTACGCAGGACGCCCCCACTTCACGGCCGGCGCGCCCGGCTGGGAAGCGGTCGCTGACTACGCCCTCGAATGGGCGAACCGCCACGCGGGCGCGCAGCACAGCGGACTGACAAGCGCATGAGCTTCTGGCTCACACCGCGCAGCTGAGAGGGCTGGAAGACGCACTTCGAGGAGCGCGGACACGAATTTCTCGCGCCGGCCTGGCCGTGGCTGGAGGGCGAGGTCGAGGACATCCGCCGCGAACCGTCCGACAGTGGAGGGCGATCTTGAAATTACCACCGAGCAATGTCGATAAATTCCGGCATAAGCCGGTGCACGCAGTGTCCGCGCTCCTGCCCGACGAACAGAGCACGGTTGCGGCCTGCCAGGACCTGGACAACGCCGGTTTTGAGGTCACACAGGCGCAAATCCTGCGTGGCGAGGAAGGAGCTCGGATCCTCGATAGGAGCGGCACCCAACACGGCTACGCGGCTCACCTCGTGCGCATACTGCAGAGGCTCGGCATGGATGAGAGCTCTCTTGACGTGTACGACGAAGCGTTGCGCAACGGGGAGACGCTGATAAGCATTCCGTGCGCGAGCGATTCGGCGCGCGATGTGGCGTACATCCTGGAAAACCATGGCGGGCACGCCATGTTCTACTGGGGTAGAGGGACGCGAGAAGTGCTGAGTGCGCCGTGAGGATGCCGGTGGCGGCGCCGCGTTGAGCGACGCGCTGCGCCGCACGGTCCGCCACGAGCAGGTGCCGCTCGCCGCGATCGACAACCCCGACATGCACGCCATGGGGGAGTTCTTGACCGGACGCGGCTACCAGGTCGACATTCACGCGCTGCATGCCGCTTATCCCGAACTGGGCTGGACCAGCTTCGCACCGGGGCTGACCGCACCTTAGGAGGCGCATCATGACCAACCGGATCCTCCGCCAGCCCCTCTTCCCCCGATCTCCTACCCGGCCTGGCGGGACAGCCTAGCCACGGTACACCGATTCGCGCAGGTGATCGGCAAGATCCGGCTCGGGGCCAGCCCCCGACGCAACCACGGGTGGAACATCCCGTTCCACGTGACCGGGCGCGGCATCACCACCCGCCCCATGGGCGCCGACCCGATTTTCACGATCGACTTCGATTTCCTCAACCACCGCCTGGACATCAACACCACCGACGGACAACGGCAACGGGCCCTGCGGCGCCTCGCCGGACAAGGCGACGTACGCATCGCCCATCCCGTTTCAGGCAGCTGACGCACGCGACCAGGGTCGGAGCCGTCCGGATTGACGCCCCGGTGTGACCGGCGGGTGGCCGGGTACGGGTTGACTTGGCCGCCGTCAGGCGCCGGCCAGAACTGCGCGGAGCTTGTTCCGCGAGTTGACGTCGAGCTTGGTGAACACCTTGTGCAGGTGCCATTCGACGGTGCGGGGGCTGAGGAACAGTTCGGCGCCGATCTGGGAGTTTGTTTTTCCATCGCCGGCGAGTCGGGCGATCTGGGCTTCCTGCGCTGTGAGGATCTGACCTACCTCGACCGCGCGTTGGCGTACCGACTCGCCGGTGGCCAGGAGTTCGCGATGGGCGCGCTCGGCAAAGGCGTTGGCGCCGAAACGGTGCAGCATCTCGTAGGCGGTTCGCAGGTGCTCGCGCGCGTCGAGACGCCGGTTCTCGCGACGCAGCCACTCGCCGTACATCAGGTGGGTGCGAGCGAGGTGAACGGCGATGCGGGTGCGCTCGAGACGCTCGATAGCCTCGCGGTACAGCAGATCGGCGGCCCGGCCGTCACTCGACAGCGCTTGCGACCGGGCCAGAATGCCGAGCGCCCAGTCCGTGCCGCTGGCGCGTGTTCGTTCCTCGAGTCGCTGCAGGGCCGCAGCGGCCTCCCCGTGGGCGCCGCATCGAAGCCCCGCCTCGACGACTTCCGCGAGGCACCAACCGAAGAACGCCAGGTCCTCGTACTCGCAAGCGCATTGTGCGCTGGCCAGGGCGTCCTGGTAGCGGCCGAGGCCATTGCAGAGCACCGCGGTCGCGTACCTTGCCAAACCGATGGCCCTTCCCTCGCCCCTGGCGGCCGCGTCCTGGGCGCCGGCTTCGATCAGCTCCAACGCCCGAGCCTCAGAGCCACGCCAGGCGGCCAGCACCAGCGAGGTGTGCCTCAGGGGTGCGTCGCCGGTTGCCTCCGCGATCGTGTCGGACTCCTCGATCAAGTCCGAGGCTGCGGTGAACTCCCCGGCGTGTACGTGCAAGGCAGCACGGTACATAAGGGCCAAGGGAAGGATCCTGAGCGCGCCGGCATCGCGAGCCAGCCGGACCGCGCGCGTAGCCAGCTCAAGCCACGTCTCGTCGTCCCACATCTCCCCTGCAACGAGCCAAGCCAGCCAGAGCCAGCGCAGGATGTCGTCCTCACTACCTGGAACCTCTTGCCGGAACGCCTGCAGCGCTTGCCGCAGCTGCGGCGAACTCGCCACGTAGCCCTCGGTGAACCGCGTCGCCAGGCCATCGAGGAGTCCGTCGACCAGCCGTTGTCGTTGCGGTCCCGGCGGTGCGGCGCGGGCGGCCTCGGCCACCTCCCGCACTCGGCTGCGTCGGTTGAGGCGGCCGGCGAAGACCGCTGCTCCGAGCGCTTCGAGGTATGCCTCACGCGCCTGTCCGGCGTCGAGCGGTTCGAGCCGCTTAGCGGCATCGAGCAGCAACGGTGGTGCGTCACTCCCACGCCTGCGGGCGAAGGCGATCTGGGCGCGCAGCCGGGCCAGCCGCCCGCGTTGAAGCTCGTCCAACGGGGCCATTTCCGCGGCCGCGAGGAGCTCGAGCGCCACGTCCGGGGCCCCGGCCTCGAAGGTGGCCTGCGCGGCGGCCAGCGCCCTCGCTGCGCGCCTGGCCGGATCAGGCGTCAGCTCGGTCGAACGCCTGAGGAACGCGGCCGCCGCCGCGATCCCGCCGCGGGCCTGGGCCCGGTCGGCTGAGTGCTCCAGCTCGCCGGCCACGGTCTCGTCGGGTTGCACCGCCGCGTGGGCGCGATGCCAGGCTCGGCGGTCCGGATCGGATTCGGGATCGGTCGCCTCGGCCAGTGCCCGATGCACGTCCTGGCGGTCTCCGGGGCCCGCCGCGCGGTAGGCGGCCGAGCGCACCAGCGGATGACGAAACCGCACCCACGCGCCGAACTTGATCAGGCCCGCCGCCTCCGCGGGTGTCGCCGCGTCCCCCCCGATACCAAGCCGCTCGGCCACCCGCCTCAACAACGGCACATCCCCCACCGGCTCGGCCGCCGCCGCCAGCAGCAGCCGTTGCGTCGCACCCGGAAGCGACCCGATCCGACGCAGAAAACTCTGCTCGATCTGACTGGCCACCGGCCGCGCGTCAGGCCGCCCGAACCCACCCGCCAGCTCCGCCGCCGTCAACCCCCGAGGCAACTCCAGCAAAGCCAGCGGGTTACCGCGGGTCTCGGCCACGATCCGGTCCCGCACCCGCTCGTCAAGCCGCCCAGGGACCGCCGAATCCAGCAGCGCACGCGCATCGATAACGCGCAGACCCCGGACCACGAGCTCCGGCAGCCCCGCCAACTGGGGCTCGTCACTTGGCTCACGCACCGAGAACACCACCGCGATCCGCTCTGCCAGCAGCCGACGCGTCACAAAGGCCAGCGTCTGCGCGGAGACCCGATCCAGCCACTGGGCGTCGTCCACTGCGCAGACCAGCGGCCGCTCCTCCGCCACCTCGGCCAGCAGGCTGAGCACCGCCAACCCGACCAAGAAACGGTCCGGCGGGTTTCCATCGCTCAGACCGAAGGCGGTGGCCAGCGCAGCACGCTGCGGACCGGGAAGACGATCGAGACGTTCGATCATCGGCGCGCACAGCTGGTGCAGCCCGGCGAACGCCAGCTCCATCTCGGACTCAACGCCAGCGGCCCGCGCGATCTGACATCCCGCCGCAGCCCCCACCAGGTACTCCATCAACGCGGACTTGCCGACCCCCGCCTCGCCGCGCAGCACCAGTACCTGACTCTGACCCGCCTTGGCGCTCGCCACCAACCGATCCAGCGCTTCGCACTCGCTGCTCCGGCCAAGCAACCCACGCCTACGATCACTACTCGACACAACCACCGCCGAGGCTAGGAGAACCGCCGACGAACTACGGGGATACGTCAGCTCATGATGACAGCCAGCTCACATGTGCGGCAGGCGTCGGCGCCTATCCAGCAGTGCTTGTGTGCTTCGGCGGGCACTGATGCACTGAGGCGAGAGGGTTCTCGCCACCGCCCAAGCCAGCAGAGCAGGCTCGACAAGCCCGAAGAAGAATCATGACAAACCGGGCATCTGAGGCTTGCTGCGTGGCTTCTGGGCGGGTAGGTGTGGCCATCTCGGGTGAGCCGATCGCTGAATGCAACAGTGCCTGGCTATCAATGGTAGGGCCTTGCGCGCCGTCACGACTCCCAAAGCCTGGGCATGTCGATGCGGATGCACATCCACAGTCAGCGCACCAACCACGTCGGAGATGAAATTGCGGAGATTCTTGTGCTACGCCACGAGGCCGCTGCGTTGCGCCACCAGTCAGCAGACCGCGACTTTCTTGGGCCGACCGGGCAGCGTTTGCCGCATTGACCCGGTTACTGCCCCAGACCTGTCGACTACATTGCATTGTCATCTCGGCCGCCCTCGTGTCGAGACGCATAGCGCTCGGTGATGATTCGGACGGCTACGTCATGATCTATGTATCCAACCTGCGCAGCGGAGAGTGCGATGTAGGTATGGGGGCGGATTTGGGCATCTGATGCTGACTTGAGACAGCCTGACCAACAGGGGTGAGATGTGACGGTGGATGAAGCGTTGGCCGAGTTGCTCGGCGATCGGCTTACGGGCGACGTACGGGCTGACCTAATCATGGGCATGAACGAAGCCATGCGGCGGCGTGATCGCAACACTGAGCTTGGTGGTGTGGTGATTGCTGCATTGCGTGACGAAGGTCTAAGTTATCGGGACATTGAAAACGCAACTGGCGTGCCACGTACTACCGCACAGCGGTGGGCAGTGCCGCAGAAGTGGGTTGGTCCACCCCCGCTTGGTTCGGAATGGGAGAATACACCGAGCGGTTAACGTGGTGGGGCGGACTGTCCGCCGGCGGCGCTAGGACCACTTCCTGTTCAGACATCCCCGGGATCCACCGAAGTCCGTGGTTGTCCGTGGTGATTGTCACGCAGTTCGTCACGCACCCGCGCACACGATGATCATCGGCGGATCACCCTGCGCCTGGAAACGACCGTCGCCCACGTCATCCGCAACGGGACACTAGGTCCGACCATTCCGCTGACCCTGACCCTGACCCTGACCCTGACCCCGACCCCGACCCCGACCCAACGCGCCCGTCTAAGGCGCTCGCCCGCCTGGCCCTGCTCCGCTGATCGACCAGCGACCCGCTCGGGTCCAGCGCACGGTGTCGTGCCGCGGCGGCACCCAGATCATCGGCCAGCGGGTGCAAGTCGGGCTGCGTTATGCCGGTCAGATCGTCACCATCGAAGTCGACGACACCACCCTGCGGGTCTACGACCACCGCGACCACTTGATCAAAAACGTTCTCCGCACCAGCCGCGAGGAGGTCCGCCGACACAAGGCACCGTTACCATCACTAGAAGCCAAAACGGGTGAAATGGTCAACCATGCCGAGGGTTGGCCGCATGGTCACCGTCGTGAAGAACCTTGTTGATGCGGGGGCTAGGAAAGATAGCCGCTTTGGCCGATGCATCGCTTCAGAACACAGAGTAATCGTTTGACCATGGAGGGCGCCATTGGTCCAAATAGATACCGACGATTTCAAGCCGAGCTTCCGGTCGCTGATCGAAGATGAATGCTGCATACACTGTTCGCATAACACAGTGTAAGCGATTGTACCCAAGGTGGGAACTATATGTTGAGCCGAGGCGAAAAATGAGCACACGACTGAATCACGCATTTCGCCTGCGTCGCCGCCCCGACGGGGCTCTGGTGAAAGACGACCTTGAGTTCGTTGAGGAGCCCGTGCCCGAACCGGGTCCGGGGCAGGCGCTCGTGCGCACCTGCTACGTCTCGGTGGATCCGACAAGCCGAGTTTGGATGAGTGACTACCGCGGCTACATGCCACCCTCGCCGCTGAACGAGGTGATGCGCAGTGTGGGCGTGGGCCAGGTAGTGGAATCCCGACGTGACGACCTACCGGAGGGCACTTTGGTACTGGGGTGGCCGGGTTGGCAGGAGTACTGCCTGACCGACGAAGCCAGTTTGATTCCTCTGCAGTTCCCATTCCTGCCTCTGCCCGACCCGTTACCGGCGCCGCTAACGGCATTTCTGGGAGTTCTCGGGCACACCGGCCTCACGGCGTACCTGGGTATCGACATCGGTCGACCGCGTACCGGCGAGACCGTCGTGGTCTCGGCAGCCGCAGGGGCGGTCGGGTCGGTGGCCGGACAGCTCGCCAAGGTCTGCGGCGCCCGTGTGGTGGGTATCACCAGCGGGCCAACGAAGTGCCAACACGTGACCGAGGAACTCGGATTCGACGCGTGCATTGACCGCCACGCACCCGACTGGCAAAAACAGTTGGACGCGGCAACGCCAGATGGCATTGACATGGACTTCGAAAATGCCGGCGGCGAAATCATGGACCACGTGCTGATGCGGATCAATGTCGGAGCACGCATCGTGCTATGCGGAATGATCGATACCTATAATCAGTTCGGTCCCAACACCCCGGGCCAACGCGCAATCATCCAGCTTGTAATGCGACGGGCCAGCATGAATGGTTTCCTCGTACTCGACCACCTAGACCGGTTCAACGAGGCAACCGCGCACCTTGCCGGCCTGCTCGCCACCGGAAGACTGCGCTACCGGGAAACCATACTCGACGGCCTAGACCAAGCACCCGAAGCGATGGCACAGATCCTCAACGGCAACAAGGTCGGCAAGATGCTCGTCCACGTCGCCGATCCCATCCCCAGATAGCTTGATCCTGCCAGGAACAGGCGATGATTCGGAGCAACGCCATGTCCACCTCAACGCATCGGCCACCGTGAGCCAGAGCCGATAAGCCCCGCGAACAGCAAGACTGAAAACAAGATCGGCTCTCACAGCGATGAGGCTGCAGCTTGCTGGTCTCGGGTTCGAATCTATGATCACGCCACCGACCAGAAACTGGCTAGACACAGTTACCCATCAGCTGAAGCCAAAATGACACCCATCACGGGAAACCAGACACTCGGGGCACATCGAAATGACACGGGCTATCTGAACATGGGCGGTCATGCGCGACAGGCACATACGCGGTGGAACTAGGCACTGGGAGTGACAGGCACGGACAAAGGAACCCAGACACAGGATCGACATCAATTCTCTGCCGAACCCCGGGCTTGGTTGTGGGCACGACAAGCCGGCAGGTTGCCCGGGCCACCGCCCCGAGGCAGCCTGCCATCGCAAGCTCGCGGACGCCCATCACACGCGGTCGCGACACTGCATCACCCGGTTGAGATGAGGCGGGCCGCGGCAGGGGGTTGTCCGCCGGACCTTGCGACGGCGTGATACAGCAGCACCATTGCGCCGATTTGGCCCAAGTGGTAGCCGGAGTCGGGGTCCAGTCCCGCCAGCTCCGCCGCGCCGGGCACCAGGCGCAACATGGCGGCTGCGATGCTTGCGCCAATGGCAACCAGCATCGGGCCAGCCATCGGGTGACCGCGGCCCCACGCCCAGATCCACAGCCCCACAACGCTGGCCATTGTCAGGCTCTCACACCCCATGATCGCCGTGATGCTGGCATGGCCAGCCGCGGCGAGGACCACATACGCCACCAAGCCCACCGAGCGCAACAGCCAAAACACGACGACTCGACGCCGCCCCAAGACCTGCACCACCGACGCCGCCAGCACATACGACACCACGACCACAACCATCATGCTCGTGATCGCCCAACTCAGTGCGGTCACCCGCGGAATCCCGACCAAGACACCGTGGTACACAGCTCCGGCCAGCGCGGCCCCCGCCGCCCAGACCAACGCCGCACGCCAATGTGTCACCACCTCGCCGTCGCGCCGCAACCGCCAAACCAAGTAAACAGTCACCAACCCCAGCGCAAGATCGGTCAGCGACGGCATCGGCTGGACAAGCACTAGCGCACATTACGTCCCACCACGCCCGAATGCAGCAGCCCTACGGGCCCTTGACGCGGAATACGTGCTTCGGTGGAGACCACTGTCACAGCCTCTGGCATGGTTGCGGTGGCCGGCGAGACCACTCCGCCGGCTAACCCTTCGCCAGACGGCGAATCAATTAGTCAGCTCAGCTCGGCTAATGCTTGATGACAGTGGGGCTGCTTTTAATGACAGTGCGCGTGGTTTACCCGGCTGGGGCACCGCACGCTGTCGATCCTTCCACGAGGAGGCGCGGGGCACTACGCTGTCGATCACTTTCCGTTACCCCTTCCGAGCGCGGATTGGGTATCTCCGATTGGTAGCGAAGGGAGCAACGAACACAATGACTTCAGCGGAGCCCTCAGCGGACACCTCAACGACTTCAGCAGAGCCCTCAGCAGACCCTTTAGTAGGCACGTCAGCGGAGACCTCAGCAGACCCTTTGGTAGGCACGTCAGCAGAGACCTCAGTAGACACGTCAGCAGAGACCTCAGCAGAGACCTCAGCAGAGACCTCAGCAGAGACCTCAGCAGAGACCTCAGCAGACACGTCAGCAGAGACCTCAGCAGAGACCTCAGCAGACACGTCAGCAGAGACCTCAGCGGAGGCTTCAGCGGAGGCTTCAGCGGAGGCTTCAGCGGAGCAGATCCTGGGCTTGGTGGATCAAAAGCTCGACGATGCTGAGCCGCTCGTTGACAAGGTCCTTGAGAAGACTGAGGCGTTTGCCGAGGAGGTGAAGGAGAAGGCCGAGCTCCTCGCCGAGAAGGTCAAGGAAAAAGCTGAGCCTCTCGTCGGGAAGGTCAGGGAAAGCGCTGAACCCCTTGCTGAGAGGGCCGAGGGTAGCTCGGGCAAAGACAGCACGTCCTGAGGGGGCCGTCCCACTCTCAACATCCAGGGATGTTCATAGTCGTCGGGCAGACGCTCGCTCTTCTGTGCAATGACGCCGAGGTGGCACTTCGATATCGGCTCAGGCGGTGCGGCCGTCCACAGCGGCGGCAGACGGCGCTGCGGCGAACGGAGTCAAACTCGGCTCAGGTGCCATTGACTACCTCGGTAAGCGCCAAACAATTTCTCCGGTGACGGCTAGCCGAAACCGAACTGATCGGATCTGTTGCGTTAGCGGAAGGCAAGACATGCTCTATGCCGCAGATACCCGTGGTCAGATGGCGCGGATGAGTTCAGCAAAAATTGCCGAGAGTTGATGCTGTGGATGAGTATCCCGATCGAGTTCGTAGTGGCCGCGAGGGAGGTTCTGGATGAACGCGTGATCAGCGCTGATCACGCGGGCCGAGTTGAGCTGCGTCAGACTGAGCTTCCCCCCGTAGCACGGACACCTGACCTGAGGTGGCTCCGGCTACCAGGAAGGATGTGGCCGTGCCGCCTCCTCACCCTGCTGAGTTCCGTCGTCGTGCTATTGAGCTGGCCCGTGCGCGGACCAAGCCGATGGCTGAGGTGGCGAAGGATTTACGGATTTCTGAGTCGTGTCTGCGGAATTGGGTGGCTCAAGCCGACGCTGATGAGTGCGGGAGTCAGATCCGGCTGAGTAGTGACGAGAAAAAGAGCTGGCGCAGTTGCGGCGGGATAAGCGTCGATTAGAGCTTGAGGTGGAGATATTGAAGCGGGCGGCTGCGTATTTTGCCCGTGAGAATGTTCTCCCAAACTGATCTACCCGCTGGTCCGTGAACTCGCCGACGACGAGATTGATGTTGCGGTGGCCTGTCGGGTGCTGAGGGTGTCACGATCAGGTTATTACGACTGGCTGGGCCGGCCCGCCTGTCCTCGTGCGCAGGAGAATGAGTATTTGCTGAAACTGATTGAGCAGATTCACATCGACCCACGGAAAACGTATGGTTCACCGCGGATCCATGCCGAGATGGCGCTGGGCCTGGGGCTGTCGGTGAACCTCAAGCGAGTGGCCCGGCTGATGCGCGCCGCCGGCATCCAAGGCCTCTACCGGCGCCGACGCCGTGGCTGCACTGTCCGCGACCCGGACGCAGCACCCAGCTCGGATCTGGTCAACCGCAATTTCACCGTTACCGAGCCGAACCGGCTGTGGGTCACCGATATCACCGAGCACCCCACCAGGGAAGGAATCTGCTACTGCGCCGCGGTGATGGACGCCTATTCCCGGCTCATCGTCGGCTGGTCGATTGCCGGGCACATGCGCACCGAACTGGTCACCGACGCCCTGGGCATGGCCATTATTCGCCGCCAGCCCGATAAACAACCCGGCAATGAACAGACGGTATTGCACTCCGATCACGGTTGCCAATATACTTCGTGGGCCTTCGGTCAGCGGCTTCGTGCCGCGGGACTACTCGCTTCTATGGGTACCGTTGGTGATTGTTACGACAATTCGATGATGGAGTCGTTCTGGGGCACGATGCAACTTGAACTGCTCGACACGAAAGACTGGCAGACCCGCGACGAGCTTGCCAACGCTATCTTCGAATGGATAGAGTGCTGGTACAATCCTAAACGACGCCATTCCAGCATTGGAATGCGCAGCCCCATCGCCTTCGAGACCCTCCACACCGGGCCAGACCAAGATCACTGACCCCCCACCGAAGGTGTCCGCGCTACGGGGGGAACTTCAAGACCCCGTATGGGTCCCAACTGAGACTTGAGTCGTCCGTGATCGGGCTCGATCGGATTACTAGTGTATTGCTCAACAATGTGACACGCGGCCGGCAGCAGCTCATCGAGTACCCGCGGGTAGGCGGGCGCCTGGTCGGTGCTCACCTCAGTCGGGTGCGCACCGTGCTGGAGGGCGCGGGTGAAGAACTGGCCGGTGGCCGCCAGATTCCGCTGCTCGGACACGAGAACATCAATGACCTGGCCGTACTGGTCGATCGCCCGGTCTGGCGCCATCGCATGCGACATCGAAGGCGCCCTTGCGGTCGGCACCACGACCTGGATAATGATCGGCCGAGGGAACGTCAGGCTGCTATTTCACAGATTCGTAGCTGTTCGAACACGGGAATCGAGCCTTCGACCTGCTCATACGAGCGTAAGTCGTCACTGCCGTGATCTCGGTAAATTCGCTGGTAGCCAGCACGCCTGCCGTCCGTGCACGTCCAGGAATGTCGGCCCAACCGCTACCCGATTGTCACTCTCACAGACGAGGCCCGGAGTACCGCCGTGCCGGTCCGTGGGTCATGTTGGACCTATCGGCGGGCAATGGGGCGTTGCGGAGGGCAGCCAAGGGAACGAGTGTATTCGCAGCTCAGCATGCCGTGCCACACTGCACCGGGGCGAGCTCTGCGTTGGAGCTCAGTCAGGGCGAGGTCCCGCCGGTATCGCGCGGGAATCGGTGGCGTTGTGGCACGGGTGAGTGCGCACACGATGCTGGGGAGGCGATCGGATGGGCACGTGCGCGAGCGATCCGGTCTATGCCGAGCAAGACCTAGCGCGTTACCGGGAAAAGATTCAGCTCGGTCTGGAGGCACTGGCCCGGATGCTCGCCGGGGGCTGCTTCTCCGCTGGCCCCGAGCAGGTGGGACTGGAACTGGAACTAAACCTCATCGACGAGAACGTCGACCCCGCGATGGCCAACCAGACCGTGCTGAAGCGCATCGACGATCCGAGTTTCCAGACCGAGCTGGGCCAGCACATGATCGAGCTCAATGTCGCGCCTCGGCCACTGGCCGGTAACCAAGTTCTTGACCTTGAGCGCGAACTGAGGGGTGTCTTGAACACCGCGAATGACGCAGCCCGGGCCGCCGACGTGGGCCTGGTGATGATCGGCATGCTGCCGACGCTGCGACCAGACCACTTTGACCAGCGGTCGATGTCCTGCGACTCGCGCTATGCCCTGCTTAATAAGCAGATATTGGCGGCCCGGCGCGCGCCGATCGAACTCGACGTGGAAGGAGTGCCGCTGTCCGGGGGACAAGCAGAACGGTTGCGGTGCATCGCCGACTCAATTCTCCCGGCATCGGGGTGCACGTCGGTGCAGCTACACCTACAGGTCACCCCGGATGACTTCGCTGCGCATTGGAATGCTGCCCAGGCCCTGGCTGGGGTGCAGGTGGCAGTGGCCGCGAACTCACCATTTTTGCTTGGTCGGGCGCTGTGGCACGAGACCCGCATCCCGTTGTTCGAGCAGTCCACCGACAGCCGATCGCCGGAGCTTCGTAACCAGCTGGCGGCCTCGCGGACGTGGTTCGGCCAGCGGTGGATCACCTCGGTCTTTGACCTGTTCGAGGAGAACGTGCGCTACTTCTCGCCGTTGCTCTCACAGATCCAGGATGAGGATCCGCTGGCGGTGCTTGCTACAGGCGGTGCACCGTCGCTCTCGGAGCTACGACTGCACAACAGCGCGATCTGGCGTTGGAACCGGCCGGTCTATGACGTCGCCGATGGCATGCCGCACCTGCGTATCGAAAACCGGGTTCTGCCCGCTGGGCCAACGGTCATTGATGTCTTGGCCAACGCCGCGTTCTTCTTCGGCGCGATGCGCGGACTCACCGAACTCGACCGACCGGTGTGGAGCCGACTGCCTTTCCCCGTGGCCCGGGACAACCTGTATGCCGGGGCACGGCTTGGCATGGACGCACAACTGAACTGGCCCGGGATTGGCTGGGTCCGGCCCGATGAGCTGGTGTTGCGCACGCTGTTACCGCTGGCCCACCAGGGTCTGCGCAGCTATGGAATGTCTGAGGCAGCCCGGCAGCGCTACCTCACGGTGATTGAGCAACGCTGCGCGACGCGACAGACCGGCGCTAGCTGGCAACGTGCCACCGTGCGGAGGCTAATCAGCCAGGGAGCCGATCGATCGACCGCGTTAGCCGCCATGCTGCGCGGCTACATCGAGCACATGCACTCCAACCAGCCAGTCCACACCTGGCCAACAACCTAAAGCGCGCCAGCCCTCGGGTCCGACCGAAGGTTGACCACGATGGACATGACCACTACGCCATCAGTCGCACCCCCAAAAAAGAAACCGGTCACATCGACGTGCTCGGAATCGTCGGCCGCAACACCTACGTTTCAAACAGACACTGCGAACTGTTCAAAAGCGCAGCCGAACCACTGACCCTCCGATTTTAAGAAGTGTGGATAATAGTTCGCCGAATGGCATCGACCTTCATGGCCGCTTTTCCGCATAAATTCGAATGCCGATGAACGTGAACAAACGCAGGCGAATGAGACCAAGATGAGACCACGAACGTGCTCGTGACTCGGCCGCTGTGGCGCTTCCGGGTCCGATAAGGGGCCGCTCAAGGATCGCACATCGCTCGGCGCAGGAGTGCTGGCTTGGTGGCGCGGATGGCACTGTTGCGCGTGGTGCTGGCCCGAGGGCAGCGGCGGTCAGGATGCGACGGATCGTGCCCGCGCCCAGGCGATGTCCCAGCCCGACCAGTTCGCCTTGGATGCGGCGGTGGCCCCAGGACGGATTCTGCTGGGCCAGGCACAGCACCAGTTCACGGATCTCGTCACTGACCGGTGGGCGGCCGCATTGGTTTGGATATGTCCACTTCTTGGCGACCAGGCAGCGATGCCAAGCCAGCAGCGTGCCGGGGGTAACGATGCGGTGGCTGCGCAGCTGGCGGGGAAGAAGGCGGGTCAGGGCGGACAAGATCGCTCGGTGCGGCCGTCGGAGTCGAGGTTTGCTGATTTGACGGCGCAGCACCGAGACTTCGTGGCGCAGGATGAGGATCTCGATGTCCTTGGCAGCGGCAGCGCGGGCGAACAACCTGAGCCAGCTGAACACCGTGACAGAGATCAAATACAACAGCCGAAATAGCACGGCCCGCGATCATTCCATGATCGCCGTCAGGGACGAAATTCACGGCTATGTGCGGAGTTTTGGCACGGTACAAGCGTTTGGCCACCGACACGACTAGGCGAAGGTAGGCCTCGGGCAGATGGTTTTTGGCGCTGACCGTCATGGATAATCCAGTACAGATTCCGGCGTAGCTATGGGAAAAGTTTCTGCCCCATTTATTTCCATAGAGGCGAATTCGGCAGAGGTGAATTCGGCAACACGCAGCGTAATCTTCTGTAACGCTTAGTGATGCCACTGAGCGGAACGTCTGTCCGGCAATTTGTGGTTCTTCGATTCATCCGGGCAGAGAGTGCAGTCTCTCGCCTGTGGGTCCTCGGCGGACCACGTGCCGGAGTGTCGGTTTTTCACAGTTGCAATGACGTGACATCACAACTCAACCCGTGACTGGACGCCTCGGATGGCATGGTGGCGTTCGGTGTGGGGAGCTGAGAGGCGTCGAGCTCGAAATGAACGGTGTCCCAGGGATCTGGTCGAGCGTCGAGTGTCTGCACGGCGCCTGGATATGTGCGCCAAAACGGCAGGGCTCCGGGCGAGGTGGCATCGGTGTGTAGGCACACCACGGTGTAGCCACCTGCGCCTAGGGCCCACCGGGCGGCCACGGTGACCATGGCTCGGGCGATCCCACGGCGGCGCAACTGGCGTGTGATCCACACGCGGGTTAGCTGGGCTGTTCGCTGGGCGGCGTAGCGTTGGGCTAGCCACGCTGGCGGGCTTGCCGGGCCGCCTGGTTTGACGGCTGTGGTTCCGGCGAAGGTTCCGTCGTACTCGGCGACGAACAATGCCCAGCCTGCTCGGTGTAGGTAGGTCCCGGCGAGGTCGTCGATATCGCGGTGCCAACGTTGGTGATAGCCACGCAAATCCTCGTCTAGAACTCGGCGCATGTGGGCCTCGCACCCCCCGAGATCGTCCTTGCTTGCTAGCCGAACCACGACTGTCACCGAAGCCTTCTTTCACGTTGACTACTATTGCCATAATAATGCAGTAGCAATCTTGATGTAAATACTTACGGCACGGTGTCGGCGCCTGGTGTGGCAGCACTGCGTCCAAGGAGGCGCCGCAATGGGTCGAGCCTCAGCTACTGGCTCGACACGTTGAGCTGATCGGCCGCCAAGGCCTATCACCCGTGCTCAACGGCAGCGTTCTCATCCATTGCCACTGTCCGAACTTGGTCCCGACAGCGGCACGCCAGTCACCGACCTGACTTCTACCGGGCGCCCTTAACACGACTACGCTGGGCGAGCACCCGTCAACGTATTGCGACGATCACTGGATCTGCCGATGCCCAAAAGGGGCCAAGATTTACATGCCGTTGACAGCCGATGCTCGCAGCTCGTCGCTCATCTCCTGCTGCTGTACCGCAAGCTGTCGGCGCTGCCTACCCTGTCACCCAACACGCAGACAAACGCGCTGTTTAGCGAACTGGTCAGGTTGGCCACCTCTCCAGAAGACGACCAAATCGTCCGGCAGGTCCTGGCGGATCCAAAGATTCACAGAATCGCCGCACAACTGCGTAACTTTTGCGCGGCGGGTGAGATCGAACTTGAACGCGCGTGGGCACAGCGCATCATCGCCAGTCGCGACCCACAGCGGGAGCTTCATGAGTTCCCATATCTCACCAACTACACGCTGCTGACCCGTCTCGAACATTACGGCGTGCTGGCACTGACAGGGCGCGAGTCACGCAAGCGCATGTTATTCGTCGGTGCAGGGCCGCTACCGCTAAGTTCATTGCTTTTAGCGAGCCAGCATGATCACACTGAAATCGACAACATCGATATCGACCAGGAAGCCGTCTGGTTAGCGACACGAGTCGCCAACGCGCTGCGGATCCGATCATTGCGTTTTTGGTGTGCCGACGTGTTGTCCTGCACCGATATTGCCGGCTACGACACGGTGTGTCTGGCCGCCTTGGTTGGCGTCAACCCCGACGTCAAGTCACAGGTGATCAAGCATCTTTATCGGCACATGAGACCTGGAGGGCTGCTGCTTGTCCGTACCGCCCACTCGCTGCGAACTTTGCTCTACCCACCGTTGGATATAAGTGATCTCGCCGGATTTCGCCCATTGGCGGTGTTGAATCCTTACACTGAGGTGGTCAACTCGTTAGTCGTCGCGGAAAAGCCCGCGTCGCCGCGACAACAAGCATCCCTACCAGCCAGCGCTGAAGAACTGTGAGGTAGTCAGGCGCCAGCAGCGCCGGCGTGTCACCGCAACACCGCGCCAATAGCTGGATGGCCGCAGCGGCGACATGTGCCGCTACCGGCAGCAGGAAGAAGATCATTTGATCGAATCCACGAATAGACCTGCGTTGAATAGCAAAATAAGCCAACTGGGGTCACGGCCTCTTCGTTCCGAATCCGGACAGTTCTGTTAGTTGACACTGTGAGTGCTGTTGTTGCTGGTTGGCATGAGGTGCAATGATGGTTGTACACGGTTGAACGTTGACCAGTAGTGTTGCTTGCGCTTCCGTTTCGCTTCCGCTGCGAGTTCAACGTTGCTTCGAGCTATACCCGGCTGGAGCCGGGAGGCCCTATAGATCTGCTGGTCGCTGCCAGGCCTTGATCCTGGTGATGCCACCACCGTCAACCCGCTGAGCCAGTAAGCCGGGCGTCCAACTCGTCCATAACGGTCTGATACACCGCCCGAGCGGTCGCGCCTCGCGGATTGTCCTTCGGTACCAATCGATCCGACCCGCGTAGTCGGCGCGCAGCTTGCGCAGCACGCTGACAGTGTCCATTCCGACCTCCCGTCGCTTCGCCGCCAAGGACCGTACGACGCAGGGCGCTGTTTTCTAACCGCTGTTCGAGACCTCGGTAGGCACGGTCTTGCCCTCAGTTGTAGTGGTCAACCACGTTGCTCGGGATCTCGACGATTACCTGGGTGGATTTCACAATGGCGATGGCGAGGCAGCCGGGTACCAGGTTTAGCTCGCGAGCGGCTTCACTGCTCATCAGCGATACCACGCGGTGCGGTCCGCACTGGAGTTCGACTTGCGTCATCACGGTGGCGCTCTCGACGTTAGTAACCAGGCCGACGAAGCGGTTGCGGGCCGACCGACGGGTCGGTGTTGGGTCGGGCGCAGGATGAGCTTGATCGTGTGCGACGCTGGCTAGCGCTGCTCCGTCGATCAGCAGTGGCCTCTGATTGTGTTCGACGGGTAGCAGGCCGCGATTAATCCATCGCCAGACGGTGTCGTTACTGACACTCAGGAGCTGGGCTGCTTCGGAGATCAGAAGCTTGGGGGTGTCGCTCAAGGTACTTGGCTCCTCCGTCATGCCGATCCGCGACGAGGACGGCGAGTAGGTGCTGGCTTTTGCTGTAGTGGGCAGACTGGCGTCGAGGGTGAATCGTCGGAGGGATCCCGTTTTGTTTCGTCGCATCCTTCAGGGTTCGCTTGCTAGCCTTGCGAAAATGCGGATTATTTGCCCTCGCTGGACCCTTGCTTGCGCTCGAACTTGTGTCCCTGGTCAGCATCCGAACCGCAATGCTGATCTCGGTTGTCCCCGGGCTCGGAAGCAAAACAG
>Ga0213875_10000678_pt1 | contig 26732 bp, 26 predicted proteins | sample BarmaccomBMRX_R8_FD_160105 | JGI IMG/M metagenome (GOLD analysis project Ga0213875, IMG submission 160105) | Root-associated microbial communities from Barbacenia macrantha in rupestrian grasslands, the National Park of Serra do Cipo, Brazil - RX_R8 | ecosystem: Host-associated > Plants > Roots... | reverse complement strand
ACGGGGCCCGGCTGGGCAAGGGCGGCGGGTTCGCCGACCTGGAGTACGCGCTGGCCAGCGCGGCCGGCCTGATCGGACCACACACGCTGGTGGTCACCACCGTGCACGAGCTGCAGGTCCGGCCGGCGGGCACGATCCCGGTGACCGGCCACGACGTTCCGGTCGACCTGGTCGTCACCCCGGAGCGGATCATCGACTGCCGGCCGGGCCGCCCGCCCCGGGCGGCCGCCTCGGTCCGCTGGGACGAGCTGACCGAGGAGAAGATCGCGGCCATCCCGCTGCTCGGGTCGCTCAGGCCGCGTCGATCCTGAACACCGGGTGGTCGGGGGCGATCCGCCGCAGCTCGTCTTCGCTGGAGTCGGGGCCGACGCCGCCGAAGAACACGCCGACCTCCGCCTTCCAGCGCTTGAGGTAGGCGCGCAGGATCGCGGGCCGCTCGTCGTCCGGCACCTCGGTCGCCGTGAACGGCTCGGTCTTGCGGCCCAGCCGCAGCTCACCGCCGTTAGCGGCGCGCATGTTGCGGACCCACTGGGTGTTGCCGCGCGGCGCCACCAGGTAGCGCTGCCCGTCGATGACCAGCAGGTTGACCGGGGTGGTGCGCCATTCGCCGCTCTTGCGGCCGCGCACGGCCAGGATCCGCGAGCCGAGGATGCTGATGCCGAGGCCGGTCAGGGCGGCCACTGCCTTGTTGAACACGTTGCGGGTGAACCAGCCGGCCTGCTGGTAGTGGAAGGGCTCGGACGCCGGTGCGGTCATGGCGGTCTCCTTGAGGTCCGGCTCGCGGATTTCGCTCCGAGAGCAGTGCTCTGACTTAAGAGCAGTTAACACCACGAGTCGGCGACGAGTCAAGAGCAGTGCTCTCTTTTTATATGTATGCTCTGACCGGGCGATGGCAGCATCTGCTGTCATCGGGAGGGGGTCGGAGGGGAGGGAGGCGGGAGGGGGTCGGAGAGGAGGGAGGCGGGAGGGAGGGGACGGGCTGGAACGGTCAGGTGACGGGGACGATGCGGGCTTCTTGGAGGCGGCCGTCAGCCACGGTGAGCAGGCCGATCGTGCCGTGGGGCTGGCGGCGGCGATCGGTCGGGGAGCCGGGGTTGAAGATGCGCAACCCGCCCGCCGATTCGTCCAGCGGGATGTGCGAGTGGCCGAACACCACGAGGTCGGCCTCGGGGAACCGGCGGGCCATCCGGGCCAGGCGGCCGGCCGACGGGCCGCTGTCGTGGATCATCGACACCTTGAGGCCGGCCAGGTCGAGGTCGAGGGTCGCGGGGGCGCCCCAGGCGGCCACGTCGGGGCCGTCGTTGTTGCCGAGGACCGCGTGGACCGGGGCGTAGGCGGCCAGTTCGCCGAGCACCGACGCGGTGCACACGTCACCGGCGTGCAGGATGAGATCAGCCTCACGCAGGTGCTCGGCCACCCGGGGCGGGCAGGACTTCCAGCGCCGGGGAGCGTGGGTGTCCGAGATCGTGACGATCTTCATCAAGCCGGCGGCCTCGGGTGTGGTCCGGGTCAGACGCGCCGGGGGCCGCGGTCGTGGATGGTGGGCATGACCGAGGTCAGCGCGGCGCTGGCCTCCTGGCGGGCTCGGCGCTCGCGCTCCTGGGCCTCGGCCACGGCCGCCGCGGCGGCCAGGCGCTCGCCCGCGTCCCGGCGCAGCCGGGCCCGCTTCCGGGCCTTCACCGTGTAGTCGGCCGTGAACGCGGCCACCGCGAGCAGGACAAGAGCAAAAACAGTCAGCGCAACCATCGTCTTCTTCGGGGTTAGAGCCGTTCCGGGGGACCCCCCAATGCTACGCAAGCAGGTGCCCCGAACCGGGCCTGCCAAACGGGCGATTCCCCTCACAGTCAGAGCAGGGAATAAAGCCACGACGGGCCGGTCACCCGGGCCCCGGCCGCCAGGCAGCGCCGTCGCAGCTCGCGGTCGGCGGTCACCACGATGCAGTGCCCGGCGTGCTGCTGCGCCTGCCGGACGATCTCGTCGTCACCCGAGCCGGGGGCCGACACCACCTGGACCTCGCCGTCGGCCCGGTCGTCGCGGGCGCCGCGGCCGCGGCCGGCCCGGGCGGCGGTGCGGGCCCGTTCGGCGATGCGGGGCACGGCCGCGCGGGCCTTGCCCTCCAGCACCAGCAGCACGGTGACGGGGATCAGCGCGTCGCCCGGGTCTCCGGCGGCCGAGCCCGCCTGCTCCTCGGCGGCCGGGCCCGCCTGTTCCCTGGCGGCCGGGCCCGGCTGCTCGCCGGCCGACGGCTCGCCCGCCAGCTCGGCCGCCGGGATGCCCGAGCGGCCCCGTTCGGCCAGCGCGGCCAGGTTGTCGTGCAGGCGGACGGCGGCCCCGGCCCGGTCGCGCCACCAGCCGTCCGGCCGCGAGCCGACCACGTTGGCCCCGTCCACGATGATGGTGACGCCGGCGTCCACCCTGCCGTTGACGGCCCCGGCGCCGTCACCCTGGGTCATGGCCCGGCCCCCTCCCGTTTCGTGGTGCTGGACTGACCATAACGCGGTCCGGCCCCGCCTGGTCGGCCTGAAACATCGGCGATCACACACTTTTCACTACCGCGAAAAACGGCGCCTAAGCTTGACGGCATGGCAGAGGCGACATTGGCCCACCAGATCACCCGGCTCCGGCCGCGGCCGTCGGGGCCGCTGGTGCTGGAGCTCGACCTCACGCAGGGCCTCACCGAGAGCCCGCCCGGCGATCCGGTCAGCGCGGTGCTGTCCCGGAACCGGCTCCGGCTCGGGGACGTGCTCGACGGCCTGCGCCGGGCCGCCGACGACGACCGTGTGCAGGGGCTGATCGCCAAGGTCGGCGGCCAGCCGCTGGGCCTGGCCACCGTGCAGGAGCTGCGGGCGGCGGTCGCCCAGTTCCGGGCGGCGGGCAAGACCGCCTACGCCTGGGCCGAGTCGTTCGGGGAGTTCGGGCAGGGCAACTGGCCGTACTACCTGGCCACCGTGTTCGACCGGATCTACCTGCAGCCGTCCGGCGGCCTGGGGCTGACCGGGGTGGTGGTCGAGCGGGTGTTCCTGCGTTCAGCCCTGGACAAGGCCGGGGTCAGCTTCGAGGCCGGGCAGCGGCACGAGTACAAGACCGCCGCCCACGCGCTGACCGAACGCGGCTTCACCGGACCCGCCCGGGAGGAGACCCAGCACCTGGCGGCGGCCGTCGCCGACCAGCTGACCAGCGCGATCGCCGAACGCCGGGGCAAGACCGCGGACGAGGCGCGGGCGCTGCTCGACCGGGGCCCGTTCCTGCCCCAGCAGGCGCTGGCGGAAGGCCTGGTCGACGTGCTCGGCTACCGGGACGAGGCCTACGCGGCGATCAAGCAGAAGGCCGGCCCGGACGCGACCTTGCAGTACGTGTCCCGCTACCGGCGGTCGTCCACCCTGGCCCAGCGGGCCCGCAAGCTGCCGAACCCGCGGGAACGGTACGTGGCCGTGGTCTACGCGACCGGCCCGATCCGGATGGGACGCAGCGGCCGCGGCCCGGCCTCGGGGCCCTGGATGGGGTCGGACACGATCGCGGCGGCGCTGCGGGCGGCGGCCGCCGACGAGCGGGCGGGCGCGATCCTGCTCCGGGTCAACAGCCCCGGCGGCTCGGCCACCGCCTCCGACACGATCTGGCGGGAGGTCGTCCGCGCCCGGGCCGGCGGCACCCCGGTGGTGGTGTCGATGGGCGACGTGGCCGCGTCCGGCGGCTACTACATCGCGATGGCGGCCGACGAGATCGTCACCCAGCCCGGCACCCTGACCGGCTCGATCGGCGTGGTGGTGGGCAAGGCGGTGTTCGAGGACCTGCTCGGCCGGGCCGGGGTCACCACCGACACGGTGACCGAGGGCCGCCACGGCCGGATGTTCGCCCCCACCCACCCGTTCAGCGACGACGAGTGGGCCATCGTCGACACCTGGCTGGACGAGATCTACGCCGACTTCACCCGCAAGGTCGCCAGCGGCCGGGGGCTGACCGAGGCCGAGGTGGACGCGGTCGCCCGCGGCCGGGTCTGGACCGGGGCCGACGCGGTCGGCAACGGGCTGGCCGACCAGCTCGGCGGGATGGCCGACGCCGCGGTGGCCGCCCGGCGCCGGGGCGGCCTGCCCGCCGACGCCCCGCTGAAGCTGTTCCCCCGGGTCAGCCCGGTCGAGCAGCTCCGCTCGCGCGACTCCAGCGAGGACCGGGCGGCGGCGCTGCCCGGTGGCCTGCTGTCCGGTCTGGCGGCGCTGCTGACCGGTTCCGGGTCCGGCTACGGGGTCGGCGCGGCCGGCCTGGCCGGAGCCGGCCGCGCCTGGGGGCCGGCCGGGCAGCTGGCCGCCCAGCTGCTGGCGCCGCCCGCCGGGGAGCTGATGATGCCGGGGTACTGGCGGGTCGGCTGACCGGTGGCGGACCTGGGGACGGCCCCCGGCCCGGGGGCGACCCCCGACCTGGGGGCGGCGCTGTCCGCCTACGCGGCCGGGGTCACGCTGGTCACCCTGGCCGAGGGCCGGGACGACATCGGGACCACGGTGAGCGCGTTCTGCCCGGTGTCGCTGGATCCGCCGCTGATCCTGGTCTCGCTGATCGCCACGTCCTACCCGGCCACCCTGCTGGCCGGCGCCGACCCCGACGCCGGGCCGGTCGACCGGTTCGCGGTCACCCTGCTGGCGGCCGGCCAGCGCGCGATCGCGGGCCGGTTCGCGGCGGCCGGGCGGCCCAACGCCCGCCGGATGCTGGACGGCGTCTCCTACCAGCGGGCCGGGCACTCGGGGGCGATCGTGCCGGACGGCGGCCTGGCCGCCCTCGACTGCGAGACCACCGAGCGGGTGAGCGCCGGCGACCATCTGGTGCTGATCGCCCGGGTGGTGGCGGTGCCCTACGTGGCCCCGGCCGGCCAGCCGCTGATCCGGTTCCGCGGCCGTTACCCCGGCCTCACCGGCGACCCGGTCGAGGCGTAGCGGAAGCGCCGCTCAGCTCGCGGCCACCCGGTCGGCCAGCAGGTCGCGGACGGTGCGGGGCTCGCGGCCGAGCAGCTCGCCGAGCAGCGGGCTGGTCTCGGCGAAACGTCCGGCGCGGGCGGCCTGGAAGAAGCCGAGCAGCATCCGCGCCATCGGCTCGGGGCTGCCGTGGGCGACCTGGGCGGCCACCCAGTCGTCGTCGTCCATGACCGCGCGGCGGATGTCGCGGCCGGTCAGCTCGGAGGCGATGGCGGCGACGGCGGCGAACGTCGGGGTGGCGCGGGCGGTCAGCGTGACCGGGCCGTCGAACGACCGCCGGCCGGACTCCTGGTCGGCCAGGATCACGGCGGCCGCCTCGCCTTCTTCGGCCCGCTCGGTCCAGGACACCGGGCCGTCGGCCGGGGCCGCGATCTCGCCGGTCTCCGCCCAGGGGCCGAGCAGCCAGTCCAGGCTGTGCGCGTAGAAGCCGTTGCGCAATGAGGTCCAGGCGACGCCGGAATCGGCCAGCACCGCCTCGGCGGCGGCGTGGTGCCGCGCGGGCAGGAACGGGCTGTCCGGGCCGATGTGCTGGTGGCTGGTGTAGAGGATGCGCCGGGCGCCGGCCTTGACCGCGGTCTCGACCGCGACCCGGAGCTGGGCCGGCTGGTCGGCGTGGGGGTCGTTGGGCGAGACCAGCAGCACCTGGTCGGCTCCTTCGAACGAGTCGAGCAGGGCGGCCGGGTCGTCGTAGGAGCCGCGCCGGACCCGGACACCGCGGTCGGCGAAGCGCTGGGCCTGGGCGACGTCGCGGACGCTGACCCCGATCTGGCCGGCCGGGACCCGCTCGAGCAGGTGGTCGACGGTGGTGCCGTTGAGGGCGCCGGTGGCGCCGGTGATGACGATCATGGGAGCCATCCTTCGCTGCGTTATCGATGATTCGATTAAAACGTTAGCACCGGAAATACGCTGATAGCAAATTTCGGCTATCATCGATAACATGACCGTGCGTGACCCCGAGACAGCCCGCGAGCGGATCCGGGCTCAGCTGGTCGAGGTGGCCGCCGAGTTGCTGGCCGCGGAGGGGCCGGATGCGGTGACCACCCGCTCGGTGGCGCTCGCAGCCGGCGTGCAGGCGCCGACCATCTACCGCCTTTTCGGTGACAAAAACGGGCTGCTGGACGCGGTCGCCGAGCACGGCTTCGCGACCTACGTGGCGGGCAAGCACCCGGCCGACGCCGGCGCCGACCCGGTCGCCAACCTGCGGGCCGGCTGGGAGCTGCACGTCGGCTTCGGGCTCGCCAACCCCGAGCTGTTCCGGCTGATGCACACCGCCCTGGCTACCCTGGCGGGCCGGGAAGCCACCGCCGCCGGAGCCGAAGCCGGGGCCGAGATCCTGCACACCCGGGTGCACCGGGTGGCCGCGGCCGGGCGGCTGCGGGTGACCGAGCGCCGGGCGGTCGAGCTGATCCGGGCGGCCGGCACCGGCGTGGTGTTCACCCTGATCGATCAGCCCGCCGATGAGCGCGACCTGACGCTGGCCGACACCGCCTGGGACTCGGTCTGCGCGGCCATCCTGGTGACGGACGACGCCGGCGCCCCGCCGGATGGCGGCCCGGCCGCCGCGGCGGTGACCCTGCGCGCGGCCCTGCCCGAGCTGACCGTCCTGTCCCCGGCCGAGCGCACCCTGCTGGCCGACTGGCTGGACCGCATCGCCGGATCGTGAACAGGACCCTCCGCCGAGGGCCCCTACGCCGGCGAGGCCGCCGCCGCGTTGGTGACCGGGTCGTGGGAGATCAGCACCACGTTGCCGTCCGGGTCGTCGACCATCGTCGCGTAGGGCCCGATCAGGTGCCCGGGCGCGGTCCGGCCGTGGTGGCCGGCCGAGGTGAGCCGGGCCCAGACCGCGTCGACGGCGGCGTCGTCGTCGACCAGGAACTCCATCACCTGCTGGTAGCCGGGGCCGGGGCGGACCCAATCGGCGTCGAAGCGCTCGGCCACCGCGCCGGTGGTGAAGATGAGGGTGACGCCGTTGCCCATCCGGTAGAGCGCGACCGGCCGGTCGGGACGCGGATCGGGGACAGCGAGCCCCAGCAGGCGGTAGAACTCAATCGACCGCTGGAGATCGCGCGCGTAGATCACCATCATCCCGAACCGGACGTTCACCGAATCATTAGTCATGGTAGATAATCTACATTGGTAGATGAAATGGCAGCCACGGACGAGGACGCCGAGGACGATCTCGGCGCCCTGTTCTCCCGGCTGCTCCAAGTCGTCGGCGACCGCGAGGAGCCGATCCTGGCCGCCCACGGCCTCACGATGTGGGAGTACGTCATCCTCGTGCCGCTGCTGGGCCAGCCCGGCCTGAGCCAGAAGGAGCTGGCGGCCCGGAGCCGCCGCGACCCCACCCGCCTGATCGGCAACCTCGACGCGCTGGAGGAGCGGGGGCTGATCACCCGGGCGGTGGACGCGGCCGACCGCCGGCGGCGGATGGTGCAGCTCACCGGCTCCGGACGCGAGGTCGTCCGCGACACCCGGCGCCAGATCCGGGCGATGGAGGCCGACCTGCTCGCGGTCCTGCCGCCCGGTGAGCAGGCCGCCCTGCGCCAGAACCTGGCGGCCACCCTGCGCAGCCTGCGCGAACGGGGCTCGGACCAGGCCTGACAGTTGCTGGCCCTGGCTCTTGGAAGAGCCAGGGCCAGCGCCGGTAGGGACTGAAGGGTCAGGCGGCCCGCTTGTAGGCGCGGACGGCCAGCGGGGCGAACACCACGAAGATGCCGACCAGCCAGGCGATCGCCTTCCACAGCGGAGTGGCGATCGAGCCGCCCAGGGCCATGCCGCGCATCGCGTCGATCACGAACGTGATCGGCTGGTTGTTGGCGAACGCCTGCAGCCAGCCCGGCATCGTCGAGATCGGCACGAACGCCGAGCTCAGGAACGTGACCGGGAACAGCCAGATCAGGCCGAACGCCTGCACCGACTCCTCGTCGCCGATGGCCAGGCCGGTGAACGCGGCGATCAGGCAGCAGGCGATGCCGAGGAAGATCGCCAGCACCACCATGCCGATGGCGGGACCGACCCCGTTGATGAACCGGAAACCGACCGCGTAACCGACCCCGATGACGATCAGGATCGTGACCGTCATCCGGCCGGTGTCGGCCACCAGGCGGCCGGCCAGCACCGCCGACCGGGCCATCGGCATCGACCGGAACCGGTCGATGACGCCCTTCTTCAGCTCCTGGGCGAGCGAGATCGCGGTGCCGAAACAGGCGAAGGCGGCGGTCTGGCCGAGGATGCCCGGCATCAGGAAGTTGACGTAACCACCGGGCACGTTGACCTTGATCGCGCCGCCGAACACGTAGCGGAACATCAGCACGAACATGACCGGCTGGATGACGGTGAACACGATGTAGGCCGGGACCCGGGCCCAGACCAGCAGGTTGCGCTTGCTGATGGTCAGCGTGTCGCTGACCGCCCAGCGGGCCCGGGTCACCAGGCCCGGCGCGCCCGGCGCGGGCTGGATGGCGATGGCGGTCATGACGATGCCCTCCCGGCCTTCTCGGCCTCTGGCTGCCCCTTGCGGCGGCCGCGGCGGCGCTTGCCGCCGGTGTCGGCGTCTTCTTCTTCAGCAGCGTGGCCGGTCAGGGCCAGGAACACGTCGTCCAGCGACGGCCGCCGCAGCCCCAGGCCGCTGGTCTCGATGCCGGCCTCGTCCAGGCTGCGGACGGACTGGATGAGCGCGTCCGAGCCGTTGACGCCGACCGGCACGCTGACCACGCCGGTGCCCTCGTCAATGTGCGGCTCACCCTCGGCCAGCTTGGTCACGGCCGCGACCGCGTCGCCGACCCGGGGCCGGTCGGGCACGGTGAACTCCAGCACGTCGCCGCCGACCCGGCCCTTGAGCTCGGTCGAGGTGCCGGCCGCGATGACCTCACCGTGGTCGATGACCACGATCTCGTCCGCCAGCTCGTCGGCCTCGTCCAGGTACTGGGTCGTGAGCAGCAGGGTGGTGCCGCCCGCGACCAGCGACCGGATGACCTCCCACATGCCCAGCCGCGAGCGCGGGTCGAGCCCGGTGGTCGGCTCGTCCAGGAACAGCACCTGGGGCTGGCCGACCAGGCTGGCGGCCAGGTCCAGGCGGCGCTGCATACCGCCGGAAAACGTCTTGGCCGCCCGGTCGGCCGCCTCGGTCAGGTCGAACTGCTCCAGCAGCTCGGTCGCCCGGGCCTTGGACGCCGCCCGGCCCAGGTGGTACAGCCGCCCGATGATCTCCAGGTTCTCCCGGCCGGTGAGCTCGATCTGGATCGCGGCCGACTGACCGGCCAGCCCGATCGAGCGGCGGACCGCGCTGGCCTCGCGCACCACGTCGTGCCCCTCGACCAGGGCGCGGCCCCCGTCCGGCCGCAGCAAGGTGGTGAGGATACGAACGGCGGTGGTCTTGCCCGCGCCGTTGGGGCCCAGCACCCCGAGAACCGTCCCGCGTGGCACCGACAGGTCGATGCCACGCAATGCGTGCACGTCGCCGAACGACTTCGTCAGGCCTTCGACGAGAATCGCCGGCCCGGCAAAACTCTGCTCCACGTCACTGCCTCCCGCGTGACCCCGGGCGTCAGCCACCCGGGTGCCACGAACCTATCGCCCGCCAGGGACAGTCCGCGAACGAAAAAACCCCGCTCGCGGCCGGTCTGGGGGCGTTCCTCTCAGCGTGCCTGAGGCGTATGACGAAACGGCGGCCCGGAACTCATCGGGGCCGCCGCTCAGCTCAGCGGGGCAGCAGCTCGGGCCGGGCGGCGATCAGGCGGCCCGCCCGCCAGACGGCGGCGGTGAGCGGGACGCCGGGCCGGTAGGCCAGGTAGGCGTGGGACGGCGCGTCCAGCATCAGCAGGTCGGCCCGGGCGCCGACGCCGAGGTGACCGACGTCGGGGCGGCGCAGCGCCCGGGCCCCGCCCGCGGTCGCCGACCACACCGCCTCCTCGGTGGTCAGGTGCATCTCGCGGACGGCCAGGGCCACGCAGAGGGCCATGCTCGAGGTGAAGCAGGAGCCCGGGTTGCAGTCGGTCGCCAGCGCCACCGTGGCCCCGGCCGCCAGCAGCCCGCGGGCGTCCGGGTAGGGCTGGCGGCAGGAGAACTCGACGGCCGGGAGCAGCGTGGCCACGGTCGAAGAGGAGGCCAGCGCGGCCACGTCTTCCCCGGTCAGGAACGTGCAGTGGTCGGCCGAGGCGGCCCCGGCCGCCACCGCGACCTGGACCCCGGGGCCGGGACCGAGCTGGCCGGCGTGCACCCGGGCCAGCAGGCCGGCCGCCTGCCCGGCGGCCAGGACCCGGGCGGTCTCGGCGCCGTCGAACGCGTCCCGCTCGCAGAACACGTCGATCCAGCGCGCGTAGGGAGCGCAGGCCTCCAGCATCGGGCCGCAGACCAGGTCGAGGTAGCCATCCCGGTCATCGGCGTACTCGGGCGGCACCACGTGCGCCCCCAGGTAGGTGACCTCGGGGGTGACCTCGGCCGCCAGCCGCAGGCTGCGGGCCTCGTCCCGCACGGTCAGCCCGTAGCCCGACTTGCACTCGAAGGTGGTGGTGCCCTGGCGGCCGAGCTCGTCGGCCAGCCGCCGCAGGTTGGCCCGCAGGGTCACGTCGGAGGCGGCCCGGGTGGCGGCGACCGTGGTCCGGATGCCGCCCGCCTGGTAGGGCTGGCCGGCCATCCGGGCCGCGAACTCGGCCCCCCGCTCACCGGCGAACACCAGGTGGGCGTGGGAGTCGACGAAGCCGGGCAGCACCGCCCGCTCCTGGGCGTCGACGATGTCGTCGGCGGCGGGCGCCTGGCTGGCCGGTCCGGTCCAGGCCACCACGCCGTCGTCGATGACCACCGCCGCCCCGGTCTGGACGGCAAACGGGCCCGGGCCGGGGGCGGAGTCCCCGTCGGGGGCGTTGGTGACCAGTTCGCCGATGTTGGTGATCAGGGTGCTCATGGTGGCCGCCGGTCAGGTCGCCGCGAGCACGGCGTCGATGGAGGTGGACAGTTCGGCGCCGACGTCGCCGACCAGCAGGTGGCGGTGGTCGCGGACCACGTCCCGGCCGCCGCTCACCACGTGCCGGACGTCGGCCGCGGTGGCCGCGTAGATCACCCGGTCGAGCGCGGTCCCGGCCGCCGCCGCCCCGGCCCCGGCCGCCCCGGCCAGCCGGGGGGTTTCGAGGTCGACCGTGACCAGGTCGGCCAGCGCCCCGGGGATCAGCTCACCGGCGTCGGCCCAGCCCAGGCAGGCGTGGCCGGCGGTGGTGGCCGCCCGGGCGAGCTCGGCCGGGGTGAAGTGCACCCGCTGGCGGGTGGCCAGCCGCTGCATCAGGTCCACCCAGCGGGCCTCGGCCAGCAGGTCGATGACCGCGTGGCTGTCGCTGCCGAGCGACAGCGGGGCGCCGGCGTCAGCCAGCGCCCGGAACGGCCCGATCCCGTCGGCCAGGTCGGCCTCGGTGGTCGGGCACAGGCAGCAGGTGGTCTGGGTGGCGCCCAGCAGGTCGATGTCCCCGCTGGTCAGGTGGGTGGCGTGCACCATCGTGGACCGCGGCCCGAGCACCCCGGCCTCGTCCAGCAGCTGGGCCGGGGTGCGCCCGTAAGCGGCCAGGGCGGCCTCGTTCTCGGCCGGCTGCTCGGACAGGTGGGCGTGGACCGGCGCCCCCAGCCGGTGCGACCAGGCCATGATCTCCGGCATCTGGTCCGGCGGGACCGCCCGCACCGAGTGGACGGCGGCCCCGATCCGGGCGCCGGGGCCGAGCAGGCCGTGCTCGCCCGGGCTGAGCGCGGCCACCCGCTCGGCCCAGCGGGCGGCGTCGCCGTCGCCGAACCGGAGCTGGACGCCTGCCAGCGGGCGGGCGGTGCCGTCCGGTTCCAGACCGGCCGCCAGGTAACAGGTGTCGAGCAGCGTGATCCGCAGCCCGGCGTCGGCCGCCGCCCGCAGCAGCGCCCAGGTCATCTCGTTGGGGTCGGCGTAGGGCTTACCGCCCGCCTGATGGTGCACGTAGTGGAACTCGCCCACGCAGGTGACGCCGGCCAGCGCCATCTCGGCGTAGACGGCCCGGGCGAGCGCGTAGTAGCGGTCGGGGTCGAGCCCGGCCGCCAGCCGGTACATCTGCTCGCGCCAGGTCCAGAACGTGCCCTGGTCGGCCTGGACGGTGCCGCGCAGGCCGCGGTGGAACGCGTGCGAGTGGGCGTTGGCCAGGCCGGGCAGGGTCAGCCCGGCCAGGGTGGCGGTGCCGGCCGGGACGGCGTCCGGCGCGACCCCGGGGGTGATCGCGGTGAACCGGTCGCCGGCCGCCTCGATCAGCACGTCGGCCCGGACCCCCACGTCCGGGAGCCAGGCCAGCTCGGCGTGCCAGTGCCGGACGCGCCGCTCCCCGTCGCCGTCACCGCCGGGGCCCGCGCGGCCGGGCCCGGGCGCCCCGGGCGGGCCGGCCGGACCGGGGGCCGGCACCGGCGGACCGTGACCGCCACGACCGGGTCCGGCCGCGGCCGGACCGTGCGGAGCGTGCCCCGCGCGCCCTGGACCCTTCACCGGGCGGCCGGCCGCGGGGCCGCTCCCGGTCCGGAGGTGTCATCGCGCATGGTCAATGATTGCCCGCCCGGACCGGGAGCCTACCGTCGCCCCTGGTGTTACTTGAGGCCGTTCTGGCTGAGCCAGTTGCTGGCCACCGTGGTGTAGCTCTGGTGGTCGACGCTCAGCGACTTGTCCATGGCCAGCAGCCCGGCCGTGGTCAGCTTGGCCGACACCGAGTTCAGGGTGCTGACCACCTTGGCGCTGGCCGCCTTCTTGTAGACCAGCGGCAGCACGTTCTGCGCGGCGAACATGTTCTTCGGGTCCGACAGCGAGACGAGCTTGTCGGTGATGATCTGCGGCGTGGTGGTGAACACGTCGGCCGCCTGGACCTTGCCGCTGGTCAGGGCGGCCAGGGTGATCGGCCCGGACTCGTCCAGCGGAGAGAACGACTTGAACGTCAGACCGTACACCTTCTTGAGGCCGACGATGCCGTCGGCGCGGGTCTGGAACTCCGACGGGCCGCCGATGACCCAGTCCTTGGCCACCGAGGACAGGTCCGCGATCGACGTCAGGTGGTATTTGGTCGCGTTGGCCTGGGTGACGGTGATCGAGTCCTTGTCCTGAGCGGCCGAGGAGTTCAGGATCTCCGCCGTGCTGGGCAGCTTGGCCTTGAGCGCGGCGTCGACGTCGGCGGTGCTGGTCGCCGTGCTGGTCTTGTCCACCGAGGTGGTGAGCAGCGCGCCGTTGTACTCGGGGATGATCGAGATCGCGCCCTTGACCACCTCGGGGTAGTAGACCTCGCGGGCCCCGATGTTGAACTTGGTGGTGACCTTGACCCCGGCGCTCGTGAGGGCGTCGGCGTAGATCTGGGCCAGCAGCTCGTCCTCGGGGAAGTTGGCCGAGCCGACCACGACCGAGTTGGACGCGCTGGGGGCCAGCGGGTTCGAGCCGGAGCTGGAGCTGGACTTGCCGCTGCCCCCACTGGAGCAGGCGGCGACGGCGACACAGGCCACGGCGGCCAGGCCGACCGCCGTAAATTTCTTATGAGGCATGAGGGTGTTCCCTTCAATTCTGACCGGCAAAGACGTTATCAGGAGTTCTGCGCCTGTCCGCGCAGGCCGGCCGGGACAATGACCCGCCTGAGCAGAGTGAACAGTCCCTGGACGGCCAGGGCGAGCAGGATGATCACCACCGCCCCGCCCGCGACCACGTTGTACTCGTCACGGGCGAGCCCGTCGATGATGTAGCGGCCCAGGCCGCCCAGGCCGATGTAGGCCGCGATGGTGGCGGTGGCCACGACCTGGATGGCCGAGGTCCGGACGCCCAGGAGGATCAGCGGCAGGGCGACCGGGATCTCGGCCTTGCGCAGGATCTGCCATTCGGTCATGCCCATGCCGCGGGCCGCGTCGGTCAGCTCCCGGTCCACCCCGAGCACGCCCTCGTAGGTGTTGACCAGCATGGGCGGGATGGCCAGGGCGACCAGCGGGATCAGCCAGGACAGGATCGACCCGGAGGTGAGCACGAAGATCAGCACCAGCAGGCCCAGGGTGGGCAGCGCCCGGCCGAAGTTGGCGATCGTCACCACGGCGAAACCGCCGCGGCGCAGGTGCCCCATGGCCAGGCCGGCCGGGATCGCGATGACCAGCGCGATGATCAGCGCGAGCCCGGTGTACTCCAGGTGCTGGGCCAGCCGGATGGGGATGCCGTTGCTGCCATGCCAGTTCTGGGAGGCGATCAGCCAGTTCCAGGCGTCGCTGAAGTAACTCATATGCTGCCCCCCTTGACCCCGGCGTTAGCGCCCCGGAGAGCGACCTGCACGACGCGGCGGCGCTCCTGGCGCGGTGCCCGCGCCTCCCACGGGGTCAGCCAGCGCCGGGCCAGCACCAGCAGGCCGTCGAAGAGCAGGGCGAGCAGGATGATCAGGATCAGGCCGACCCAGATCTCGGTGGTGAAGTCCCGCTGCTCGCCGTCGGTGAACAGGTAACCCAGGCCGCCGATGCCGATCAGCTGGCCCACGCTGACCAGGCTGATGCTGGACACCGTGGCCACCCGCAGGCCGGCGATGATGACCGGCACGGCCAGCGGCAGCTCGACCTGGATGGTCCGCCGGGTGGCCCCGAAGCCCATGGCCACCGCGGCCTGCTTGACCGGCGGCGGCACCGAGCGCAGGCCGTCGACCACGTTCGGGATCAGCACCGACAGCGAGAACAGTGTCAGCGGGATGATCACGGTCCAGTCGGTCAGCCCGGTGTAGGCGATCAGCACCAGATACAGCGCCAGCGACGGCATCGCGTAGAAGATGCTGGTCAAGCTCAGGATGGGCGGCCACGTCCAGCGCCAGCGGACACACATGATCCCGACCGGGACGGCGACCACGATGCCGAACAGGACCGGCAGCAGGGCCAGGTACAGGTGGCTGGCCAGCAGGTGGCCGATCTGGTCGCGGTTCTGCCAGGCCCAGCTCATGACGGGCGGACGCCTTCGCCGGCCGGCTCGGCGGCATCGTCGGCGCCGGCCTGCTGCGCCTCCGGGGTGGTCCGCCCCTCCCGGAACGCCGGCTGGTCCGGGTTGCCGTCCAGCCCGGCCTGCTCGGCGGTCTGGATGGCGGCCCGCAGCCGCTCGTAGGTGGTGATGCCCACCACCCGGCCGTCGCCGTCCACCCCCGCCGCGCGCCCGGTGCGGGACAGCACGGTGGCGTCCAGCGCCGCCCGCAGCGAGTCCCGGCCGACCTGGAACGTGTGGCCGAGCGGGGCCAGCGGCAGCGACAGCGAGCCGAGCGTCTCCCGGTCGGGCTGGCGATCCAGGTCGGAGACGGCGAACCAGCCCTGCGGCTGGCGGTTGCCGCCGTCGGTGACCAGCACCCACGGCTCCCCGCAGCGCTGGGCCGCGGCCCGGGCCGCCTCCACGGTGGTGTCCGCGGCCAGCACGGTCCCGGTCTCCAGGTCCAGCTGGCCGGCCGAGAAGAACGCCAATCGGCGGATGCCGCGGTCGAAGCCGAGGAAGTTCTCCACGTACTCGTCGGCCGGCGAGCCGAGCAGGTGCTGGGGCGTGTCGAGCTGGGCGATCTTCCCGTGCGGGTAGAACACCGCGACCTGGTCGCCGACCTTGATCGCTTCTTCCACGTCGTGGGTGACCAGCACCACGGTCTTGTGCAGCTCGTTCTGCAGCCGGATCAGCTCGTCCTGCAGCGAAGACCGGACGATCGGGTCGACCGCGCTGAACGGCTCGTCCATCAGCAGCACGGGCGGGTCGGCGGCCAGCGCCCGGGCCACCCCGACCCGCTGCTGCTGACCGCCGGACAGCTGGTAGGGGTAGCGGCGGGCCATGTTCGCGTCCAGCCCGACCAGGTCCATCAGCTCCCGGGCGCGGTCGCGGGCCTTCGCCTTGTTCCAGCCTTCGAGCAGCGGGACGGTGGCGATGTTGTCCTCGATCGTGCGGTGCGGGAACAGCCCGGCCTGCTGGATGACGTAGCCGATCCCCCGCCGCAGCCGGGGGGCCTCGACGGTGGAGATGTCGGTGCCGTCGAGCATGATGCGGCCCTCGGAGGGGTCGATCAGCCGGTTGATCATCCGCAGCGACGTGGTCTTGCCACAGCCACTGGGCCCGACCAGAACCATCGTCTGGCCATCAGGAATCTCCAGGTCCAGCGCGTCGACCGCTACTGTTCCGCCCGGGTAACGCTTTGTCACACTCTCAAAGGTGATCAAGCGTGGGCCTCGCTCATCGTTGGTAACCCCGGTGACTGATCGTCGGTCTGTGCCCCGTTGCCGCTGGACTCACCCTGTCACCAGCATGAATATTTCTCTTCATGCTCTTGAGTCCTGAAGAGGGTGTCAAGGCGACCGACTGCGGAGTATGCGAACTTGTTACGTGCACGGGGAGGTGCTCATGACGGCGGAAACGGACCGGTCACCCGCACCCGCGGAGCTGGGTGGATCGGAACTGACCTGCGAGGATGTGCGGACGATCGCGCGCGACGGCGAGCCGGTGGCGGTGGCCGGGGCCGGGCTCGAGCGGGCCCGGGCGGCCCGCGACGCGGTGCACGCGATCATGGCCACCCGGCCGGTCTACGGCCGGACCACGGGGGTGGGGGCCAACCGCAGCATCCAGGTGCAGGACGGGGGCCACGGCCTGCGCCTGCTGCGCAGCCACGCGGGCGGGGCCGGGCCGCTGCTGGCCGCCCCGCTGGCCCGGGCCATGCTCGTGGTCCGGCTCAACCAGCTGGCGGCGGGCGGCTCCGGGGTCGACCCGGCTCTGCTGACGGCGCTGGCCGAGGTGCTCAACCGGGGGCTGATCCCGCCTGTGCGGACGGTCGGCGCGATCGGCACCGGCGACCTCGGCGCGCTCGCGGCGACCGCGCTGTGCCTGATCGGCGAGCGGCCCTGGCTGGGCGGCCTGGGCGAGACGCTGCCGCCGTTCGCGCTCGACCCGGCCGACGCGCTGGCGTTCATGAGCAGCAACGCCGCCACCATCGGGGAGGCCGCGCTGGCGGCCGCCGACCTGGCCGACCTGATCGCCGCCACCCCGGTCGTGGCCGCGCTGTCGTTCCTGGTCGTCCGGGGTTCGGCCGAGCCCTACGCGGTCCCCGTGCAGCGGGCCCGGCCGCACCGGGGCCAGGCCGAGGTGGCGGCCCGGATGCGCAGCCTGCTGGCCGGCCAGGACCTCCACCCGGCCCGGATCCAGGACCCCTACGGCTACCGGGCGCTGCCGCAGGCGCACGGCCCGGCCGCCGATTCGGTGCGGGCGCTGCGCGAGGTGCTGGTGATCGAGATGAACGCGGCGGCCGAGAACCCGCTGATCGACGCGGCCGACGGCGAGGTCATCCACAACGGGAACTTCTACACCGCCTACCTGGGGCTGGCCCTGGACTCGGCCCGGGCGGCGGTGTTCCAGACGGCCGCGCTGGCGGCCGCCCGGCTGGGCACGCTGGTCGAGCCCCGGCTGACCGGGCTGCGGCCGTTCCTGGCCAGCGACGTGCCCGCCAGCTCGGGGGTGCTGGCGCTGGAGTACGTGGCTCATTCGGCGCTGGCCGACATCCGGCGGCTGGCCTCGCCGGCCACGCTGGGCACCGCAGTGCTGTCCCGCGGGCTGGAGGATCTGGCCGACTTCTCCACCCAGTCGGCCCGGGCCACCACCGACACCGTCGCCGCCCACCGCATCGTGCTCGCCTGCGAGCTGGTGGCCGCGATCCGGGGCCTGCGGCTGCGCCACCTGATCCCCGCCCCGGGGCCCCTGCGCGACGCCTACGACCTGGTCGCCCCGGCGCTGGACACGCGGATGGCCGACCGCCCCCTCGACGCCGACATCGACGCCGCCGACGGCCTCCTGGCCGCCCTGGCCCGGCTGTGACCTTCGCAAGCTCCCGGGGCTCTGGAGACGCGCGTGACGACGGAGGTGACGGCCCGGCCGTAAGAATTCGCCGCCCGAGCCTCGATGGAGCATTTGCAGTGATAATCCCTGCCCGTGCTCCAGTACACCGTACGAGCCGAGCCGGGCGGGGAGGATGGGTTAGCGGGACGCCTGTGGGCCGAGCCCAGGAGGTACAAACGCAGTGGTGAGGCTGCTGGGGCCCTTGTGGCGGGCATGATTGAGGGGCTGGTGAGGCACGCCGCGTACGCATCGATGGCCCGCCTGGCCCATCCGGTGGCCGCGTTGCCGGACCTCTCGGCCGAGGCCCGGGCGCCGCTGGGGAGCCCCCACCGTCAGACGTTTTATTCATGAAGATCTGAAAACGCCTCGACCTGCCGCTCAGTTACCGGGCTGGTCTCAGCGGTCCAGGAAGACGCTCTGACCGGCCGACAGGCGCTCGTGCTGGCGGAGGCGGTCCGAGGCGCGGACCGGGTCGGCGTCCGCCATCGCCTGGACGATCACGGCCGACAGGACGGCCGGGGCGGCGTGCGAATCGAACAGCAGGCGGGTGCCGACGCCGGCCGGCAGCAGCACGTCGGCCTCGCCCGCGAACGGCACGAAGCGGACGTCGCTGATCACCGCCGTGCGCATGCCGAGCTGGCGGGCGAACCGGAGCGCCTGCACGGTCTCGGCCGGGTAGCGGGGCAGCGCGAAGCCGACCAGCCACTTGCCGCCGGCCTCGCTGGCGTGCAGCAACGCGTCGAACACGACGCTGCCGCCGAACGTCAGGCAGCGCACGTCGGGGTGGATGCGGCGGGCCGCGTAGGCGAAGTACTCGGCCAGCGGGGCCGAGATGCGCAGGCCGAGGACGGCCAGCGGCACCGAGGCGGCCAGCTCGCGGGCCAGCTCGGTGACCACCCGGGTGTCGGCCAGCAGCTCGTGCAGGGCCTGCAGGTTGGCGATCTCGGCCGCCACCGCCGCCTGCATCGGGTTGCCGGTGCCGTCGTCCGGCCCGGGCGTATCCGGCTGCACCGGCAGCGGCGCGTCCAGCGCGATGTCGCGCAGCGCGTCCCGGAAGGCCGGATAGCCGGAGAACCCGAGCGCGGCCGCGAACCGGGTCACCGACGGCTGGCTGACCCCGGCCCGGCGGGCCAGCACCACGCTGGACAGGAAGGCCGAATCGGGCATGTGGTCGAGCAGGTACTGCGCGATGCGGCGCTGCGCCGGGGACAGGCGGCGCCCGTCCAGCAGCGTCAGCAGTGCGTCAGCGGGGACGCTCTGGCCGCGGCCCTCCATCGCCCCTCGCTCGCTGGCCGGCGTGTACGGATTCATTCACATCGTAAGTTCTCGCATGGATTCATGCCAGAGCCCGTTTTACAACTGTGTACGCCCAGGCAACCAGGTGCTCTGGCGCCCCTGGCTTCGCATCCGCGCCAGGACTACTGGATGGTAATGTTCGCACCCTAAGACCCCCCGGCCACGCGGGGTGCGCCGGCCGCAGCGGACGAGGATGGTGGGTGGACCTGTGACCCTCGGCCGACGTCCGCTCCGGGTGGCGCTGCTGTCCTACCGGAGCAAGGCCTACTGCGGCGGCCAGGGCGTCTACGTCCGGCACCTGAGCCGGGAGCTGGCCGCGCTCGGCCACACCGTCGAGGTGTTCTCCGGCCAGCCCTACCCCGACCTCGATCCGGGGCCGGTGCTGCGGGCGGTTCCCAGCCTCGACCTGTACCGGGACGAGGACCCGTTCCGCACCCCGCGCCGGGACGAGTACCGCGACTGGGTCGACGTGCTGGAGACCGTCACCATGTGGAGCGGCGGGTTCCCCGAGCCGCTGACGTTCAGCCTGCGGGCGCTGCGGGCGCTGCGCGAGCGGCGGGCCGACTTCGACGTGGTGCACGACAACCAGGGCCTCGGCTACGGGCTGCTGGGGGTCCCCCGGCTCGGGCTGCCCCTGGTGACCAGCATTCACCACCCGATCAGCGTGGACCGGCAGATCGAGCTGGACGCGACCCGGGGGCTGGCCCGGCTGTCCAAGCGCCGCTGGTACGGGTTCGTCCGCATGCAGGCCCGGGTGGCCCGGCGGCTGTCGGCGGCCGGCCCGGTCATCACCGTGTCCGAATCCTCGCGCCGGGACATCTACCGCGACTTCCGGCTGCGGCCGGGCAGCGTCGAGATCATCCCGCTGGGGGTCGACACCCGGCTGTTCCATCCCCGCGACACCCCCCGCGAGGCCGGCCGCATCGTGGCCGTGGCCAGCGCCGATTCACCGGTCAAGGGCCTGCCGGTGCTGCTGCGGGCGGTGGCCAAGGTCGCCACCGAGCGGGACGTGCGGCTCACGGTGGTGGGCAAGGCGACGGCCGGCGGCCCGACGATGCGGCTGGTCGCCGAGCTGTCGCTGGCCGACCGGGTCCGGTTCGTGTCCGGGCTCAGCGACGAGGACCTGGCCACGCTGCTGGCCAGCGCCGAGATGGCGGTGGTGCCGTCCCTGTACGAGGGGTTCTCGCTGCCCGCGGTCGAGCACATGGCGTCCGGTACCCCGCTGGTGGCCAGCTCGGCGGGCGCCCTGCCCGAGGTCACCGGCGACGCCGCGCTGCTGGTGGCGCCGGGCGACCCGGAGGAACTGGCGGCCGCCCTGCGGCGGCTGCACGACTCGGCCGCCGAGCGGGACCAGCTGGCCCGGCGGGCGTGGGCGCGGGTCCAGCAGAAGTTCGCCTGGCCGGCCGTGGCCCAGGCCACCGCCGCCTGTTACCAGGAGGCCATCGCAGGGGGCAGGCCGACGTGCTGACGGTCGACTACAACCGGCTGCAGATCGCTCCCGGCGACCGGGTCCTCGACGTCGGGGCGGGCAACGGGCGGCACGCGTTCGAGGCCTACCGCCGGGGCGCCCGGGTCGTCGCCTTCGACCTCGACCGTAACGAGCTGACCGCGGTGGCCGGGCTGTGCGGGGCGATGCGGGCCGAGGGCGAGGTACCGCCGGGAGCCGAGAGCGCCGGGGTGTCGGGCGACGCCACCCGGCTGCCGTTCGCGGACGGCTCGTTCGACCGGGTCATCGCGGCCGAGGTGTTCGAGCACATCCTCGACGACCAGCGGGCGATGGACGAGGTGGCGCGGGTACTGCGGCCGGGCGGGGTGCTGGCCGTCACCGTGCCGGCCTGGCTGCCCGAGCGGATCTGCTGGGGCCTGTCCCGCGAGTACCACGAGGTACCGGGCGGCCACGTGCGCATCTACACCCGGCTGGAGCTGGAGGCCAAGCTCCGGCGGGCCGGGTTCGCGATCGGCGGGCATCACCACGCGCACGGCCTGCACTCCCCCTACTGGTGGCTGAAATGCCTGGTCGGGGTCGGTAACGACGACCACCCGGCCGCCCAGGCGTACCACCGGCTGCTGGTCTGGGACATCATGAAGAAGCCGGCCGCCACCCGGCTGGCCGAGCAGGCGCTGAACCCGCTGATCGGCAAGAGCGTGGTCGTGTACGCGGCCCTGACCTCGTGACCCCGGTCGTTCCCGGGGTCCTCAGCGCGGACCAGGTGCGCGCCACCGCGCAGAGCATCGCCGCGGTCCAGGAGCCGTCCGGCGCGATCGGCTGGCCGGACGGCCACGTGGACGTCTGGGATCACATCGAGTGCGCGATGGCGCTGAGCGCGGCCGGCCTGACCGGGCCGGCCCGGCGGGCCTACGACTGGCTGCGGCGGGCCCAGCGGGCCGACGGCTCGTGGCCACGGACGATCGTGGCCGGGGCCGTGACCGACCCGGCCGCCGAGAGCAACCACGCCGCCTACGTGGCGGTCGGGGTCTGGCACGAGCTGCAGGTCACCGGCGACGGCGGGTTCGTGGCCGAGCTGTGGCCGGTGGTCCGCCGGGCCGTCGGCTGGGTGCTCGACCTGCAGGCACCGGGCGGCGAGATCGCCTGGGAACGGGACGCGGACGGCCGGCCCGGCGGCCACAGTCTGCTGACCGGCTGCGCCAGCATCCACCACAGCCTGCGCTGCGCGGTGGCGCTGGCCGAGTACGTGGGCCAGCCCCAGCCGGACTGGGAGCTGGCGGCCGACCAGCTGGCCCACGCGGTCGCCTGGCATCCGGGCGCGTTCGCGGACAAGTGCCGGTTCTCGATGGACTGGTACTACCCGGTGCTGGGCGGCGTGCTGCGCGGCCAGGCCGCGACCGAGCGGCTGGCGGCCGGCTGGGACACGTTCGTGGTGCCCGGCCTGGGCGTCCGCTGCGTGGACGACCAGCCCTGGGTGACCGGGGCCGAGAGCTGCGAGCTGGTGCTGGCGCTGCACGCGGCCGGCCAGACCGCGGCCGCCACCCAGCTGTTCGCCGACGTCCAGCACCTGCGGCACCGCGATGGGGCCTACTGGACCGGCTGGCAGTTCGCCAACCAGCAGCACTACCCGGACGAGCGCAGCGCCTGGACGGCGGCGGCGGTCATCCTGGCGGCCGACGCGCTGTCCGGCACCACCGGCGGCGCCGATGTGTTCGCCGCCGCGGGGGCGGGGGCTGGGGTGGGGGTGGCCGGCTCGGGGGACGGCTGTGACTGCGCGGCCGGGTCAGCCGAGGGACGGGCGGGAGCGCTCGAGCACCCGTAGCGAGCCGATCGCCCGGACCTCGACGAACTCCTCGGACTCGAGCGCGCGGGTGTAGATCCGGTAGGGCGCCTGGCCGCCGTCGGCCGGGTCGGGGAACACGTCGTGGATGACCAGCGCGCCGCCCAGCGTGACCTTGGGCGCCCAGCCCTCGTAGTCGGCCTGGGCGGCCTCGTCGGTGTGGCCGCCGTCGATGAACACCATCCCCAGCAGGCTCCGCCAGTTCTTGGCGACCACGGCCGACCGGCCGACGATCGCCATCACCTCGTCCTCCAGCCCGGCCTCGGCGATCGTCGCCCGGAACTGCGGCAGCGTGTCGATCCGGCCGGTGCGGGGGTCGACCAGCGCGGTGTCGTGGTACTCCCAGCCCTCCTGGTGCTCCTCCGACCCGTGGTGGTGGTCGACGGTGAACACGGCCTGGCCGAACTTGCGGGCGGCGGCGGCCAGGTAGATCGTCGACTTGCCGCAGTAGGTGCCGATCTCCATGACCGGGCCGACCGGGGCGTACTCCTCGGCGATCTCGTACAGGGCGAGGCCCTCGTCGGCGGGCATGAAGCCCTTGGCCGCCTCGGCGGCCCGCAGCAGGTTGGTGTCCATGGTGGTGGCGTTACTGGTGATGTGGGTGGTGGATGCGACCGGGCCGTGCAGGGCCGACAGCCGGGTCAGCGCCTCCTTGAGTACCTCGGGCCGCTTGCAGAACGTGAACCGGACCTGGGTCCGGCCCGCCTCGCGGTCGTCGTAGAACACCGCGCTGGGGATGGCCACCACCCCGGCCCGCTCGGGCAGCCGGGCGCAGAACTCGATCCCGTCGCGCTCCCCCAGCGAGGCGATGTCGGTGGTGACGAAGTAGGTGCCGTCGGAGGGGTAGACCTCGAACCCGAGGTCGGCCAGGCCCTCGCTGAGCAGATCACGCTTGAGCCGCAGGTCGTCGCGCAGCTCGGCGTAGAAGTGGTCGGGCTGCTCCAGGGCGGCCGCGATCGCGTACTGGAACGGGCCGCCGCTGACGTAGGTCATGAACTGCTTGGCCGCCCGGACCGCCGACACCAGCTCGGGCTGGCCGGTCACCCAGCCGATCTTCCAGCCCGTGAAGGAAAACGTCTTGCCGCCCGAGCTGATCGACACCGTCCGGTCCGGCATCCCCGGCAGCGTGGCGATCGGCACGTGCTCGCCGGTGTAGACCAGGTGCTCGTACACCTCGTCGGTGATCACCAGCAGGTCGTGCTCGACCGCGATCCGCGCGATCCCGGCCATCTCGGTCCGGCTGAACACCGCCCCGGTCGGGTTGTGCGGGGAGTTCAGCAGGATCGCGCGGGTCCGGGAGGTGACCTTGGCTTCGAGGGCCGCCAGGTCCGGCCGGAAGCCGGGCGGCCGCAGCGTGACCGGCACCCGGACCCCGCCCGCCATCGCGATCGAGGCCGCGTAGGAGTCGTAGTACGGCTCGAACGCGATCACCTCGTCGCCCGGCTCGACCAGGGCCAGCATGGCGGCGGCGATGGCCTCGGTGGCACCCGCGGTGACCAGCACCTCGGTCTCCGGGTTGTACTCGAGGCCGTAGAACCGGCGCTGGTGGTCGACGATCGCCACCCGCAGTTCGGGCACGCCGGGACCGGGCGGGTACTGGTTGCCCTGGCCGGCCAGGATCGCGTCGGCCGCCAGCCGGGCGATGGCGGGCGGCCCGTCGGTGTCGGGGAAGCCCTGGCCCAGGTTGACCGAGCCGGTCCGCACCGCCAGGGCGGACATCTCGGCGAAGATCGTCGTCCCCATGCCGGTCAGGCGCTGGCTAAGCAGTGGTCTACGCACCACCTCATGACATCATGCCCGGCCGCTCCCGGCAGCCCAGCCGGCTCAGCCCGACCGGCTCGGCGGCTTAGGCTGGCGGTATGCGAGTCGCGTTGTGCCAGATACCGGTCAGTTCGAAGCCCACCGTCAACCTGGGCCGGGTCCGCGAGGCCCTGGCCGCGGCGGCCGCCCAGCAGGCCGACCTGGCCGTGTTCCCGGAGGCGACCCAGGTCCGGTTCGGGGTGGACCCGCGGCCGGTGGCCGAGCCGGCCGACGGGTCGTTCGGCGCGGGCCTGGCCACGGCCGCCCGCGAGGCGGGGGTGGCGCTGGTCGCGGGCGTCTTCATCCCGGCCGCCGACGGCCGGGTGTACAACACCGCGGTCGCGTTCGACGCCGCCGGGACGCTGGTGGCCGCCTACAACAAGCTGCACCTGTTCGACGCCTTCGGCCAGCAGGAATCGGCCCTGATCGCGCCGGGTGACCAGACCGTGGTGGCCAAGCTGGCCGGGCTCAGCGTCGGCCTGCAGATCTGCTACGACCTGCGCTTCCCCGAGCTGACCAGGGCGCTGGTGACCGGCGGGGCCGACCTGGTGGCGCTGCCCGCCGCCTGGGGGGCGGGCCTGTACAAGGAAGAACACTGGATCACGCTGGCCCGGGCCCGGGCCATCGAGAACACCGTCTGGGTGGCGGCCGCCGGTCAGGTGCCCGACCCGGACGAGCCGCCCACCAAGGCGCCGACCGGCGTCGGCCGCAGCGTGCTGATCGACCCGATGGGGACGGTCCGCCTCGACCTCGGGCCGTTCCCGGGCGTGGGGGTGGCCGAGGTCGACACCGGGTTCACCGCGCAGGTGCGGCGGTCGATTCCGAGCCTGGAGCACCGGCGGGCAGACGTGCTCGGGTGACCTCGCCGGGGTCCGGGCCGGTGCTGGCAATCAGGGAACCGTCGGGGGCCCAGATGCCGGACCGGCCCGCGGTCTGGTCGTAGCCGCCGCCGGTCGGGCCGGCGCAGCTGGCGATCGCGACCCAGGTGTAGTGGCGGGTGGCGATTTGCTGGGCGCGCTCGTGCTGGAGGCCGGCCTCCTCAAGGTGCTTGACCGTGCCGGCCAGGTAGGCGTCGATGCCGAGGGCGGCGGTGGCGGCCGCGTGCTCGGGTACGCCGGTGTCCTTGCAGACGGCCAGGCCCAGCCGCCAGCCGTCGACGGTCTGTTTGGCGGGCGTGGGGCCGGGGGTGAAGCGTTTGGCCTCGTCGTCGCCCAGCCACATCTTGCGGTAGGCGACGGTGGCGCCCTGCCCGTCGACGGCCAGCACCGCGATGAACACCGGGCCGGTGCGACCCGTTCCGCTAGCGGTGCGGCCCTTTCCGTTGCCGGGGGCGCCCTCTCCGTTGCCAGCGGCGCCCTCTCCGTTGCCAGCGGCGCCCTCTCCGTTGCCAGCGGCGCCCTCTCCGTTGCCAGCGCGACCCTCTTCGATTTTCTTGCTGTTATCAGCGATCGGCGCGCCAACCAGGGCCGTCGCCCCCGTGTCCGCGCAGGCTTGCACGATTGGCTGGAGCCGTTCGTCGCCGGGGTCCACCGGATCGGCGTCCAGCTCGTACCCGGTCAGCGACAGCTCGGGGAACACCACCACCCGCGCGCCGGCCGCCCCCGGCGCCCGGATGGCGGCCGCGTGCGCCCACGCGTTGGCGGCCACGTCGTGGGGCGTGCACGGCGGCTGGGCCACCGCCACGATCAAGGGGGCGCGCATCGAGAACTCCTCAGGGGGCGCCTTCAAGCGTTTGGGCAGACTTTTTCGCAGATGCTGCACAAAAGTCTGCCCGAATCCGAAGTACACACCTAGTGGTGGGGTGCTCGGGGCGAGTGTGACTCAGGGGCTGGGCGGGGCGCTTCACATGGACGCTGCGGGGCGGCATGGTCCCCTGAGTGCGCCACGGCACCGGCCGACGCGGTCAGCCGCGGATGGGGGAACGCCAGATAGTGGGGGTCTCGCTGGTGGCCGTGGCCGAGAAGCCGACCCCGGTCAGGGTGCTGCCGGAGACGGTGAGGGCGGTGATCTGCTGGTCGCCGGGGCCGCTGAGGCCGGTGACGGTGGGGGCGCTGGCGGTCCAGGTCTGGCCGTCGCCGGAGGTCCAGATGACCACGTTCTGGCTCCCGTCCGGGCCGTAGGTCCCGGTCACGGTGAAACCGCCGCCGGTGGCGGCGACCGCGGTCACCGCGGCCGAACCGCCGGGCGACGGCAGCAGCGACTCGGTCCAGGTGCGGCCGCCGTCCTTGGACAGGGCCGCGAACGGGAGGGTCTGGCCGGACGTGGTGGTGGCGGTGCCCACCCCGACCAGCGTCCGGCCGTTGGCGGCGACCCGGCTGAGCTGTGCCTTGGCGGCCGAGGAGGGCAGCGCCAGCGTCACCGCCTGCCAGCTCCGGCCGTTGGCCGAGGTCCAGGCGGCCGGGTGGGTGCCGGCCGAGCCGACGGCGGCGAACCCGACGGCGGTAGCGGTGGCGGCCAGCATCTGGCGGTTGGTCCCGGCCTGGTCCAGCGCCCCGGGGGTGGCGTCGGTGGCGCGCTGCCAGCCGGTCAGCCCGGCCGACCACCAGGCGGCGGCGA
>Ga0213875_10000677_pt1 | contig 26752 bp, 23 predicted proteins | sample BarmaccomBMRX_R8_FD_160105 | JGI IMG/M metagenome (GOLD analysis project Ga0213875, IMG submission 160105) | Root-associated microbial communities from Barbacenia macrantha in rupestrian grasslands, the National Park of Serra do Cipo, Brazil - RX_R8 | ecosystem: Host-associated > Plants > Roots... | reverse complement strand
CTCATTATCGCGAGGGAGATCGCAAAAGATTAGGGATCGCTCCGGGCGCTTCTCTTGTTCCTGTTCTCGGAACGGAGGACATCATGCCCGAATTGCGCATCAGCGCCGACAAAGTCTGTGCCTTGATCGAAGCGGCCCGCGAATTGGCGGGCAAGGTGCCGTCGACCACCGGGGACAGCACCACCACCGGCGATGACAGCCGCCTCGTAACGCTGGAGGAATACCCCGGCTACGACGATCGGCGCCATCAGGCGGTCGAGTTCATCGCCGGGCTCAATGTCGATGAGCAGATCGACTTGCTGGCGCTGATCTGGCTGGGGCGCGGCGATTATGACATTGAAGAGTGGGACGATGCGATCGCCGAGGCCGAAGCGCGCATTGCCGCGCGCGATCCGGATTACATGCTCGGCGACGCTACCTTGCCGGAGTATCTCGGCAACGGCCTCAGTGCCTTCGACATGACCTGCGACTGATCAGCGGCCGAGGCTGGGAACCCCTCTGTAAGCGTCGCCAAGTGCCATATAGAGCCCGATAATGTCGAGGCGCAAGCGCGCCTCCACACCCCCGATCTCACTCTGAACCCAGCCACTACGTGAGCGCGCCCCTTGGTAGGCCGGCAGTTTCGCGAATAAATCGTCCCGCTCGGTCAAGGGCGAGAGGATCTCGATGATAAGCAGCGGCTCAGCAGGATGCCGCGCTCTACCGGTCCGCAGCTGAACCCGATATCCGGCTCGAAATGATCTCGGCCCGATAGTCCAAACGGAGTGATGCCGGGTGCCCCATGCAATGGGCTGTCGGGATGGTTCGCGCGTAAGGCGCTATCTAGCTCAAACGGCAGGTTCATCATGATGATCTGATGCGCGCCTCCCTGCGGCGCCATCGCGACGACAACACCGTCGATCAGCTGGTAGTGGCGCTGATCGCTCGGACAGCTGTCGAGGAATTCCTCAACAATCAGCGGTTTGCAGGCCGGTTCCGTGCCAGACCATAAGCCTGCACACGGTCCTATTCCATATCGGGCTCGGCCAAGACTTCGGCAAAGACGCTGCGGTCGACATTGCCACCGCTCAGCACTACGGCCACTTTCCTGCCGGCAAGGCGGTGGCGCTCCTTACAGGCTGCGGCGAATGCGGCCGCCCCCGCGCCCTCCGCGACATTGTGGGTGTCGCTGTAGAGGGTGCGCATCGCCTGCCGTATCTCGGCTTCCGACACCGTCGTGATATGTGCCACGCCCTTGCGGACGATCGCCAATGCAGCCTCGTCCGGCACACGGCAGGCGAGACCGTCGGCGATCGTGTCGGCCGTGTTGGTGCTGACCGCATGGCCCGCCGCCAGCGACAGCGCATAGCAAGCGGCGTTTTCGGCCACGACACCGACGATCTCCGCCTTGGCTCCGGTTGCGTCCCGCGCCGCGATCATCCCGCAGATGCCGCTGCCTTGGCCAATCGGCACATAAACGACATCGAGGTCCGGCACCGCCTCGAACAGTTCGACCCCATACGTGCCGACACCCTGCACCAGCTTCGGGTGAAAGGTTGGCACGAGGTGCAGCCGCTCCGCCTCGGCGCGGCCAATGGCATATTCATAGGCGGCCTGGAAATCGTGTCCCACCTCAACCAGCTCGGCGCCATAGGCCCGCATCGAGCGGTTCTTCTCGGTGCTGTTGCCATGCGGGACAACCAGCGTCGCCGTCATGCCGAGCCGCGCGGCGGCGCACGCGATGCTCTGCCCGTGATTGCCGCGGGTCGCGCTGATCACCCCCATCACTTCAGGTTGCGTGCGCCTGACATGGTCGAGATAGACGAGGCCCCCGCGCAATTTGAAGGCGCCGATCGGCGTATGGTTTTCGTGCTTGACCCAAAGCTCGGTGCCGAGCCGCCGCGCCAGCAAGGGCCAGCAATATTGCGGCGTCGGCGGCACGACCGAACGCACCACCGCTGTCGCGGCATCGAATTCGGTCCGTGAGATCATGCCCCGCTCTGCAGGGCGCCGAGATACTCGAGAGCGGCGGCAACGCCGCCAGCGCGATGCGGGATGCCGGCACGATGCAGGCCCATTTCGACGCCGCACAGGGTGCCGCACAGCATCAGATCATTGAAATAGCCGAGGTGCCCGATCCGGAAGATCTTGCCCTTCATCTTGCCGAGCCCAGTGCCGAGCGACATGTCGAAGCCGTCGAGAATGATCTCGCGCACCCGATCGGCATCGTAGCCATCGGGCACCACCACCGCTGTCAATGCGCTCGAATACTCGCGCGGATCGGCGCATAGCACTTCGAGCCCCCAGCCGTTGACCGCCCGCCGCGTCGCCTCGGCATGCCGCTCATGGCGACGGAACACCGCCGGCAAGCCCTCCTCCTCGAGCAGCATCTTGAGCGCCTCGCGCAGCCCATAGAGCAGGTTGGTGGCCGGCGTGTAGGGGAAGAACCCGGTATGGCCGCTTTCCGCCATGGCCTGCCAGTCCCAGTAAGACCGCGTCATCTTGGCTGTCTTCGAGGCCGCCATCGCCTTTTTCGACACCGCATTGAAGCCGAGCCCCGGCGGCAGCATCAGCCCCTTCTGCGACCCGCCCACGGTGACATCGACGCCCCATTCATCGTGCCGGTAGTCGATCGAGCCGAGAGAAGAGATGGTATCGACCATCAGGAGAGCGGGATGCCGCGCCTCGTCGATCGCGGCCCGGATCGCCGGGACACGCGTGGTAACGCCGGTCGAGGTTTCGTTATGCACGACGCACACCGCCTTGATGCGATGCTCCCGGTCGGCGGCAAGCTTTTCGATAACCTTCGCCGGATCGACCCCGTGCCGCCAATCGCCCGGCACGAAATCGATCTCGATTCCCAGCCGCCCCGCCATCTGCCGCCACAGGGTGGCAAACTGGCCGGTTTCGAACATGACGACCCGATCGCCCGGCGACAGCGTATTGACCAGGGCTGCCTCCCACGCACCGGTCCCCGAGGACGGGTACATCACAACGGTGCCTTCCGTCTGAAACACCCGCTGCATCCCGGCGATGACCTCTTTGCCGAGATCGCTGAATTCCGGCCCGCGATGATCGATGGTCGGAAACGCAATCGCATGCAACACGCGGTCGGGCACATTGGTCGGGCCGGGGATTTGCAGGAAATGACGTCCGGTGTGAACGGGCGGCTGATTCTTCATGTCGGCAAGGCTCCACAATTCGACCGGCAGTGTGACGAGTTCGGGTCGGGCGGACAAGGAGGGGGACCGCGGCAGCCGATTCCGGCCGGCGACGCCCCGACAAGCGGCGGCGCGGAATTATCGCCGTACACCGGGCGTTGGGAATTACAGCGGCCCTTTATTCAGAAGGGTTCACCCTGCCATTCCAGGAGATCGATGCGATGCGAATCTCATTTGCCGCCATTCCGGTCATTCTCGGCGTGCTCGGAGTCGCCGCGCCATCATTCGCGGATAGCGTCGCCGTGACAACGGGACCGAACGGCACCATGGTCTCAAGCGGCAAGCCCTGCCGGGTCGTTACCCGCGACAGCCACGACTCCAATAACCACGCCACCAACTCCACGTCGATAACGACAGGGCCGAATGGGATGAGCGGCACCACCACGGTCTCTCCAGGCGGCGCTGCCGGGAGCTCGGTAACGGTCGGCAGCGGCTCGAGCAGCGATGGCTCGCAGGCGTCGAGCGCGGCCGGTTCCGATTGCGTGATATACAAGGACAAGGATCAATAAGCCGCTCATAAGTCCTCAGGAAAAAAGGCGTGCCCACGGGACGCGCCTTTTTTGACGAGATGGACCTACTGGTTGAGGTTCGTTGACGAAGTCGTGGTCGACTTGACCGGCGGCCCACCGGGTTCGTGGGCCATCGATTTGGTCCGGCTGGTCAGATCATCGCCGTTGACCTTTGTCTGGGTGTGCGACTTGCTCCAGACGCCGCCTTGCTCGTGCGCCTGATCCATCGACTGGCCGTGCAGCTTGCCGCCGCCACTGCCGTGTACGGCGCTGTGGCTCATGTCATTCCCACCATTGGCCGAACTTGCGCTGCCGCCGGTGCCAAGCGTCGATGAACTCTGCCCGGGGATCGAGGACGTAGCACCGAGCCCCATTGATGACGCCGAGGTCCCGCCCGCTGCCGCGCTCCCGCCAGTACCAATCGTGCCGCTGGCGGCGCCGGGCGTGGTCGAACCGGAACCGGCTCCGATCGTCGATGCTGACGCCCCTGCCTGGCCATGATCCGCCGCATGGCTCGCGCCGACAAAGGCAAAAATTAGGAGCGCGGACAGCGCGGTTGCCGCTGAGTGCTGAGATTTCATCGTGCCCTCTCTAGAGAAAAATGCCTTCTAGGACTCAGCAACACGAGGCCATGGTTGGCGTGCGACAAATCAACCGATAGGCGATCCTATTAACTTCCGTAAGGCAATTGCGCGAACGTGAGGCCCAAATCTCGGTGACAGCGTTCTATGTCACGAACGCGCTGTTCAGCGGCTCATGGAGTCCTTAGCGACGATCAGACTCAGCAGCAACTTCAAGTCACGACGCCCGATCTATTGAAGGACGGGCAGGCCAGAACAAACGCAGGAGAGGATGTGATGTGGAATAAGGTCAAAGCCAGCGCGCTGGCGGTTGCGCTACTCGCCGGCACGGCTGCGATCGGTTATGCGCAATCGAGTTCCACCGTCGGCATGGGCGGCAGTTCGGCCGGCGGCGGCTCCAGCAGCACGACGCTCGGCACCGGCGGCAGCTCAGCCGGCGGCGGCTCCGGAACCGGCTCGGCGAGCACGCTTGGCCTCGGCGGCGCGACCGCGGGCAATGGCAGCAGCAGTGTAAGCATGGGTACTGGCGGTAGCGCGGCGGGCAGTGGATCGGGCAGCGGCTCCGCCAGCACGCTCGGCTTGGGCGGCGCCAGTGCCGGTAATGGCAGCAGCAGCACCAGCATGGGCACCGGCGGCAGTGCCGCTGGCACGGGCCATAGCGGCAGCGGCTCGGCGAGCACGGTGGGCATGGGCGGATCAACCGCCGGTTCAGGCACCTCTGGTACGACGATGGGCACCGGCGGCAGCTCGGCGGGCGCCAGTGACGAGCATCGTGGGCGCGGCCCGGAGCGCGGCCCCGGGAATGAGCGGCACGGCGAACGCGGCGACCGTTAAGCAGGGTGGACCGGGTGCCCGCCTTGGGCACCCGGTCGTGCCAGGCTGAACGCTACCGCCTCCCATCAGTCGGCACTATTGCGGCTGGCGCAGCGGCACTTCGATCGGGAGGCAATTTCCCCGCCCGGCCATCAGGCAATCCTCGATGTTACCGGTGCGCCGCAGCTCGCGGAAAAGCACGATCCCGGCGATCGCCAAAAGCAGAATAACGATCAAGCCCATCAAGGCGGCGGTCCTGCGTGCCTCTTCGCTGGCTTCCTGATCGCGGTTGCGCATGCATCGGCTGCCGAGGTTTCGCCACGAGACGGCCACGAGACGGCGGCAGTTCGATACTAGCGCCGAACAGACATCACCGCTTCCGCGACACCAGGGCAAGCGCTAGGTTCACACGCGTTGACGTTGAGGACACGCGATGCCGGACCTTACAATGCTGTCTGCCCGCGAAGCCGCCGAAGCTATCGCGGGCCGGCGCCTGACCGTCGAGGCACTGGTTGCCGCCTACCTCGATCGCATTGACCGCGTCGAGCCCGAGATCGGAGCCTGGCAGTACCTCGATCGCGACAGCGCGATCAGCGCCGCGCGTCGGGCAGACGCGGGTCCCCTGAGTGGTCCGCTGCATGGTCTCCCTGTCGCGGTCAAAGACCTGATCGACACGGTCGACATGCCGACGACGTACGGTTCGGGCATCTATGCGCATCACCGCCCCGCCTCGAATGCCGCCTGCGTGGCTCTGGCGCGAGCCTCCGGAGCCATTGTGCTCGGCAAAACCGTCACCACCGAGTTTGCGTGCTTTACACCCGGTAAGACCGCTAACCCGCACAACGCGGCGCATACGCCCGGTGGCTCATCGAGCGGATCGGCCGCTGCCGTCGCCGCGGGAATGATACCGCTGGCATTCGCGACGCAAACCGCCGGATCGGTGATACGTCCGGCATCGTTTTGCGGGTGTGTCGGGTTCAAGCCGAGCTTCGGGGTCATCCCGCGCGCCGGCGCCAAGCTGCTGTGCGACAGCTTGGATACAATCGGGACGATGGCCCGCAATGTCGGCGATGCGGCGTTTTTTGCCGGCGTGCTCGCCGCGCGACCGGGCCTGCGCGACGTGACTCTGCCCACCCGGTTGCCACGTTTTGGTCTCTACCGCACCCCGATGTGGGAGGCCGCCGACGCCTGCGTGGCAACCGCACTGGATCATGCGCGGGCGGCGCTCGAGAAGGCCGGCGCGGTGGTGGTCGAGCTTGAAGTTCCGAATGACCATCGCGGGATAACGTCCGCGCAGGAGGCCGTTATGGGCTTCGAGTTAGTCCGTGCCCTGGCCTATGAGCGCCTCGACCGTGCCGCGGAGATATCGCCACGCCTGGCTCAGCAATTCGAGGAGGGGCTGGCGGTCGACGCCGAGGCATATGACCGGGCGCGAACCGCAACCGCCACCGCCAGGGATCGTTTGCCGGCATTCTTCGGTGAGTGCGACGCATTGCTGACACCGGCCGCCCCCGGTGAGGCGCCGGCCGGGTTGGCCTACACCGGCAATCCGGTCTTCAACCGGATGTGGACGCTACTGGGCACGCCCTGTGTGACGCTTCCGGCGATCCGGGGACCGCAAGGCCTTCCCATCGGGATACAACTCGTCGGCCGCAACAATGACGATATCGGGTTGATGGCATGCGGACTGTTTGCCGAACAGGCGCTGAGAGAGATCGCATGAAGCGCTTAGCCCTGACCGCCGGTATCGTCTCAGTGCTGGGTATTGCGACCATCCTGGGGTCGTGCAGCGCGCTCGACCCTTACCCAACGACGCCGCGCGCACCGGCAACCCCGCCCGCCGGCATCCCTGCCGCCGCACTCAAAGCATCACCGCCGCTGCCGCGAGTCGGGATCTGCTACAACACGTTGACAACAACTCTCGCCGAGGTCCAGGCGCAGGCGCAGCAGGAATGCGGCCCGAAGACGCAGCCCGAACCCGCCAGCACTGATTGGTATCTGCAATACTGTCCGGTGCTGCTACCGGCGCGGGCAACTTTCGTCTGCAAGGCCACCCCTTGATGACGCCTGCGGGCGCTCGCGTGATCTGAATCAATGCTGCAATTGTCGAGCTTTGTGATTTTCCTGACGTTGATCTTGCCGTCGGACGAGGAGACGACTATTGCGTGAGCACCGCGACACCGCGACACCGCGACACCGCGCCCGCAGACGCGCAACCCAGTGGTGTGCTAGTCTACGATTTCTCCCGCATTGGCTGCCCGATGGATTACGAAGGTTTTTTCAAACAGCGACTAGATGCTCTCCGGGCCGAAGGACGGTACCGCGTATTCGCGGACCTGGAACGTCGGCGTGGCCGGTTCCCACGGGCCTTTGATCATCGCAGCGGCGCCGAGGTCACGGTATGGTGCTCCAACGATTATCTCGGCATGGGGCAGCACCCGATCGTGACCGAGGCGATGATCGCCGCGATCGATGCGACCGGCGCCGGAGCCGGCGGCACGCGCAACATTTCGGGCAACGCACACACCCACGTGCTGCTGGAGCGCGAGCTTGCCGATCTGCACGGGCGCGACGCCGCTCTGGTATTCACCTCCGGCTATGTGGCTAACGAAGCCACGTTGTCGACCTTGGCGTCGAGCGTGCCGGGCATGGTGGTGTTCTCGGATGCGCTGAACCACGCCTCGATGATTGCCGGCATTCGCAACAGCCGCGCCGAAAAGCACATCTTCCGGCACAATGATCCCACCGATCTGGCACGTCGGCTCGCCGCGTTGCCACGCGAGCAGCCCAAGCTGGTTTGCTTCGAATCGGTGTATTCGATGGATGGCGACATCGCGCCGATCGCCGAGTTGTGCGATGTCGCCGATCGCTATGGTGCGATGACCTATCTCGACGAGGTGCACGCGGTCGGGCTTTACGGCGACCGCGGCGCCGGGATCGCCGAGCGCGATGGCGTCCTGCATCGGCCGACGATCATCCAGGGAACGCTGGCCAAGGCGTTCGGGGTGATGGGCGGGTACACCGTCGGCTCAAGCGCCTTGATCGATTTCCTGCGCAGCCATGCGCCGGGTTTCATCTTCACCACCTCCCTGCCGCCGGCCTTGGCGGCCGGTGCGCTCGCAGCCGTGCGGCATCTGAAGGAAAGCCAAGCCGAACGGCAGCGGCATCAGGAACGCGTCGCGCTGGTCAAGCATTGCTTGATCGAGGCCGGTTTGCCAGTCATGCCGAGCGAAAGTCATATCGTGCCGGTGCTGATTGGCGACGCCGCGCTGTGCAAGGAGGCCTCCGACGCCTTGTTGCACGACCACCAGATTTATGTGCAGCCGATCAACTACCCGACGGTCCCGCGCGGTACGGAGCGACTGCGCCTGACCCCAAGCCCGCTGCACAGCGACGAGGATGTCGAGGCGCTGGTGCGGGCATTATCGCAGGTCTGGCAGAGCCTCACCCTGCGCAAGGTCGCCTGACAAGGGGTCCTCGCTCCGTTCCGGGCCAGGGAACATGACCGTTTCTTCGATTCCGGCGGGGTCCTCGTGAATGATGATCTCGGCGTGAGGGAACGCGCGCCGCAGGTCGGCCTCGACGCTGTCCGAGATTTCGTGCGCGCGCAGCAGCTTCATATCGCCATCCATCTCGATGTGCAGCTGGATGAACGCGGTTGGCCCGGCGGCACGCGTGCGGATGTCATGCACCGACTGAACCTCTGGATGGCCCTCAGCAATCTTGCGCACCAGTGCCCGCTCGGCATCTGGCAACTCTCGATCCATCAGCTGAGTCAGCGACAGCCGGGCGATCTTTGCCGCGCCATAAATGATCCAGATCCCGACTGCGGCGCCAACCAGCGGATCAAGGATTGGCGCCGATAGCCAGCTCCCGAGCAGGAGTGTCGCGATGACGCTGCCATTGAGTACAAGATCACTCCTGTAATGCAATTCGTCGGCCCCGATCGCCAGCGAACCCGTCAGCCGCACGACATGCCGCTGATAGGTGACCAGAGCGATGGTCAACACGATCGCGCACGCCATCACCGCGATACCGCTCACGGCATGAACCACCGGCGTCGGAGACACCAGCCGGCGTATCGCCTCCGCCATCAGCAGGAGAGCACTGCCGCCCAGGAAGGCTGACTGTGCCAGGGCGGCAAGCGGTTCGGCCTTCCCGTGCCCGAAGCGATGCTCGCGGTCGGCCGGCACGGCGGCTTGCTGAATGGCGAAGAGATTGAGCAGCGACGCTCCGACATCGACAAACGAGTCAACGAGGCTCGACAGCAATGCAACTGAGCCAGTTCCGATCCAGGCCGCCAGCTTGACGGCGATCAGCAGCGTCCCAACGACAACAGCCGCATACGAGGCACGCTTGCGCAACCGTTGGCCGGCGGCGCCGGAAATCATGGCCCGGAAATCATGGATATAGACGCTGCTTTTGCCATGCGCGGCCGCTCCGGCGGAACACCACACGGTCGTGCAGGCGGTGCGGCCGGTCCTGCCAGAATTCGACGGCCTCGGGGATTAGCCGGAACCCCGACCAGTTCGGCGGGCGTGGCACCTCGGCCGGTTCCGGATATTGGTGGGAGACGGTCGCGAAGGCTCTGGCGAGCTCGTCACGGCTGTCCAGCGGCCGTGATTGCGCCGATGCCCAGGCGCCGAGGCGGCTTTCGCGTGGCCGACTGGCGAAGTACGCATCGGCTTCCTCCGGCGTGACGATCTCGGTGGTCCCTTCGATCCGCACCTGCCGGCCAAGCGATTTCCAGTGGAAGCACAACGCGGCCTGCGGATTGCCGAGCAGTTCTTCCGCCTTGCGGCTCTCGAAGTTCGTGTAGAAGACAAACCCGCGTGGATCGACCCCTTTGAGCAGTAGAGCCCGCGCCGACGGCCGGCCTTCCGGCGTAGTTGTCGCCACGATCATCGCCTCGGCCAGCGGCTCACTCGCATTGGCCAGCTCGAACCAGCGGGCGAATGGAACAAAGGGCTCGGTTTCAGGAACCGTGTCGTCGCTCATCCGTACTTATGTTCCCCCGGTATCGTTGCGCTCCACTACTCCGACGCCTTGGCCTCGGCAACCACCCTGATCGGAGTTGGCGGCGAGCGGTATACCTCTTTAAGAACCGTAGCCAAACTCACGCGCATCACCCCGGCTTCCGCCGAGACGATGCGTTCCATCGCCGGCGCGACCTGCCGCTGCCAGGGCGCCAGCGGTCGCGCCAACCAATTCCCCGCTAACGGCAATCCGAGACCAATATATAGGTCGTGCAGCGTGGCTGTATCGAGACTCCACGCCAACACCCATGCGCCGCCTTGCGTTGGCGCGACAAAGCCGGCTCGCGCCAGACGTTGCAGATGATCGTCGATCACCGATGTCGCGACACCGAGTTCATCCGCCAGGTCCTTGACCCGGGACACCGCGCCAGCTTGCTGGGCCCGCGCCAAGGCAGCGATTAATGCAAGACTGAAGCCGAGACGGACGCCACCGCTGCCGATATGAACCAGGCGCTCGTCGACCCGCCATGTCGGCAAATTCGCAGCAACCACCGCTCCCAGCAAGACCGCCGACCAAGTCACATACATCCACAGCAGAAAAATCGGGATTCCAGCGATGGCGCCGTAGACGATCTGGTACGACGACATCGCGCCGATATAGATCGAAAATCCGACTTTAAGGATCTCGATCGCCACCGCCGCGACCGCCGCTCCACGGACCCCGTCGCGCCAGCGGATGGCGCAGTTGGGGATGACGCAATACAGCAGCGTGCAGGCGACCAGCTCGAGCAGAAACGGGATCAGCCGCGCCAGATAATGCGGCCAGCCACTGGCGAACTGGGTGAGCGTCTCGGGGTTGAGCCCGGCCCGGCGCGCCGCTGTGTCGAGATAGGTCGAGAGCGTCATGCTCATCCCGATCAACAGCGGTCCAAGCGTCATCAAGGTCCAATAGGCAAGCACCCGCTGCGACCACGGCCGGGCGGCACCAACGCGCCATAGCGCGTTCAACTGATCCTCGACCGTCACCAATAGCAGGATGCCGGTACCGGCGATCCCGATGATGCCGATAGCGGTTGCCTGTGCCGCGGACCCGGCGAAATACTGAAACCAGTACGCTGCCTGCTCGCTTATTGCGGGCACGAAATTCTGAAAGGCGAGCCCCAGCATGTCCTGGCGTACACCAGCGAACTTCGGAAAGGCCGACAGGATGCCAAACCCGATAACGCCAAGCGGCACCAGCGAGACAAGAGTCGTATAGCTGAGCGCGCCCGAGGCGGCAAAACAGCCATCGCGATTAAAGCGGTGCAGCGCATAGCCGCAGAACGTCCGCAAATCGGCTAAGTGAACTCGTAACCGGCTGCTGGGGACCTCCGCCGCGGTCCCCGCGGCCCTGCTTCGCTCCATTCGCTGCATGCGTCCTATATGACCGGCTGTGCCCCGTTAACAAGCAAGCCTGGCAATCGGCGCGTTTGTCGTGCCGCGTCTCCTGCCAGGCCTCCTACCAGAAAGTGTCGCAGTGTGGGGGAGGCAGCGCGATTGACAGTCTGCGGCACCACCGCTACCACGGCGCAAACCATACGCAAACCGTACAAGGGAGGATAAAAGATTTGCCGTCTCTGCTCGAGGTAAGTGATCTGCATACCGAGTTTCGCACCGGGCTTGGAGTCCTGCGCGCGGTTGACGGCATTTCATACACGGTTGAAGCGGGCGAGACGGTCGCCGTCGTGGGCGAGAGCGGCTCGGGAAAATCGGTCGGCGCCCTCTCCCTGTTGCGGCTGATCCCCAACCCACCAGGGCGGATCACTGGCGGCCAGGTGCTGTTGGACGGCCGCGATCTGATGACGCTCTCCGAGGAGGAGATGCGCCGGGTCCGTGGCGGCGATATCGGCATGGTATTCCAGGAACCGATGACCTCGCTGAACCCGGTGCTGACAATCGGCCGGCAAATCACCGAAACCATCGAGCAGCACCGTGGCGCCGATCCGAAGGCGGCGCAGCGCCGCGCGGTCGAGCTTCTCGGCCTGGTCGGGATCAGCGATGCCGAACGACGGTTGCGGCAATACCCGCATCAATTGTCGGGCGGGATGCGGCAGCGCGTGATGATCGCGATCGCGCTGGCCTGCGAACCGAAGCTGATCATCGCCGACGAACCGACCACCGCGCTCGACGTCACGATCCAGGCGCAGATCCTTGAGCTGATGCAGCAATTGACGCACCGCCTGGGCGTCGCGCTGATCATCATCACACACAATCTCGGTGTCGTGGCGCGGTACGCCAACAGGGTCAATGTGATGTATGCCGGGCGTATTGTCGAAAGCGGCAGCGCCGCGGCGCTGTATCACGATCCGCGTCATCCCTACACGATGGCGCTCTTGCGCTCAGTGCCTCGGCTCGACCGGCCGAGGCAGGCACGGCTCGATCCGATTGAGGGGCAACCGCCAGACCTGACGCGGCTCGGCCGCGGTTGCTCCTTTCAGCCGCGCTGCCGGTTCGCGATCCCGTCGTGCGGCGACGCCCCGCCGCCGCTGTCGCCGGTCGATAATGCCGGGCATTACGCCGCCTGCTACCGCAGCCGCGAGCTCAGCGAAATCTCCGGCGCCGCGGCGTGAACACGATGGCCGCGGCGGAGACCGCGCCGCTGCTCCAGGTGCGCGGGCTGCGGATGCATTTCCCGGTCAGCGAGGGCATGCTGGCGCGCCGTCACATCGGCCACGTCAAGGCGGTGGACGGTGTTGATCTGGCGATTGGCCGCGGCGAGACGCTCGGCCTCGTCGGCGAGAGCGGTTGCGGCAAGACTACGATGGGCCGCTGCATCCTGCGGCTGGAAACGCCGACTGAAGGCGAAATCATCTATGACGGGCGGGACATCGCCCATTTCAACCGCAAGCAGATGGTCGCCCTGCGGCGACGCATTCAGGTTATCTTCCAAGATCCGTACAGTTCGTTGAACCCGCGCATGAAGGTCGGCTCGATCATCGCCGAGCCGATGCATGTGCACGGCGTCGAGCCGGACGCGACAAAGCGTAATGCCCGGGTGCGAGAATTATTAACCCTCTGCGGCCTCAATCCCGGGTTCGCCGACCGCTATCCGCATGAAATGTCCGGCGGCCAGCGGCAGCGTGTGGGCATCGCGCGGGCGCTGGCGCTCAACCCTGAATTCATCGTCTGCGACGAGGCGGTCTCGGCGCTCGATGTCTCGATCCAGGCACAGATCATCAACCTGCTCGAAGACCTGCGCGAGAAGCTGAATCTCACCTATCTGTTCATCGCGCATGACTTGTCTGTCGTGCGGCATATCTGCCACCGCGTCGCCGTGATGTATCTCGGCCGCATCGTCGAACTCGCGGGCAGTGACGAGTTGTTCGACAATCCGCTGCATCCCTATACCCGCGCCCTGCTGGCGGCGGTGCCGATACCCGATCCCACGATCGAGGCGAGTCGCACGTTTCAGCCAGTGGCAGGCGAGGTGCCAAGTCCGATCAACCCGCCGCCAGGCTGCGTGTTTCATCCGCGCTGCAGCCTGGCGGTTGCCGAATGTCGCCAGACCCGGCCGGAATTGCGCGAATTGCGGCCCGGCCACTGGGTCGCCTGCAGCCAGGTGCAATGATGCTGAAGTCGCTCAGAGCCGTTCTCGCCTGCGTGCTGCTTGGGCTCGCGGCGCCGGCTGTCGCGGATGAGACGCCCAAGCACGGGGGCACCCTGACCTATCTGATCCCGGCCGACGCGCCGCCGAGCTTTGATGCCCATCGCGAGGGGACGTACGCGACACTGCACGCAACAGCGCCCTTCTATAGCGTGCTGATCCGCATCAACCCCGACAATCCGGCATCGACCAGCGATTTCGTCTGCGACCTCTGCACCGAGATGCCGCAGCCGACCGAGGACGGCAAGACCTACACCTTCAAGATCCGTGACGGCGTGAAATTCCACGACGGGTCACCGCTGACATCCGCCGACGTCGCAGCAAGCTGGCAGGAGATCATCAAGCCGCCGCCGGGCAAGACCAGCGCGCGCGAGTCTTTCTATGTGATGGTCGACAGCGTCACGGCACCCGATCCGCACACCGTGGTGTTTCGCCTTAAATTCGCCACAGCGGCTTTCGTCCCAGCCCTCGCCGATCCATTCGCCTACATTTACGAAAAGGCGATCCTCGACAGGGAACCGCACTGGTACGAAAAGAACATCATGGGCTCCGGCCCGTTCAAGTTCGTCAGCTACGACGCGGGGCAATCGATCAAGGGCGAGCGCAACCCCGACTACTACCAGCAGGGTGAGCCGTACCTTGACGGGTTTGTCGGGGTGTTCGCACCAAAACTGGCGACCCGCGTCGATGCTATCCGCGCCGATCGCGCCGCGATGGAATTCCGCAGCATGCCACCTTCCGCCCGCGATCAGCTGGTGAAGGAACTCGGCGATAAGATCTCGGTGCAGGAAAGCGATTGGAATTGCGGCAATGTCCTGACCTACAACCATAAGAAAAAGCCGTTCGACGATCCGCGCGTGCGCCGCGCGCTGTCGCTGGCGATCGATCAGTGGAAGGGTGCGCCCGCGCTGTCGAAGATCGCGATTGTGCGCACTGTTTCGGGAATCGTGTTCCCGGGCTCGCCGCTTGCCGCCACTAAGGAGGAATTGCAGCAGCTCCCAGGTTTCTGGCCGGATATCGACAAATCGCGCGCCGAGGCCAGGCGGCTTCTGAAAGAGGCCGGTGCGGAAAATCTCAGCTTTGAGCTGCTCAATCGGGATGTCGACCAGCCGTTCAAATATGTCGGCACGTTCGTGGTTGATGAATGGAGCAAGATCGGCCTCAAGGTGACTCAGAAAGTAGTGCCAACGGGCCCATGGCTTGAAAATATGCGCGCCGGCACCTTTGACGTCACGCTCGAGGCCAATTGCCAGAGCGTCGTTAACCCGCTGCTCGACACGGGCAAATACCTGCCGCACACGATGTTCACCGAAAACTACGGCAACTACGAAGACCCGCAGGAAATCGACATCTACAACAAGATGCTGCGCGAGACCGACCCGCAGAAGCAGCGGGCTCAGATGCGCGAGTTTGAGAAATACGTGCTCGACACGCAGGCACACATGCTGCCGATTACGTTCTGGTACCGCATCGTGCCATACCGCTCCTATGTGAAGGGGTTCCATAATAGTCCCAGCCACTTCCTCAATCAGGATTTGGCGACGATCTGGCTCGATCGTTGAGGCATACAGCTTCAAGCAAGCATCCGAAAGGATGGGTTCCACCCTACCAGAAGATTGGAAAACAGCGCCGGTTCCGGCTTCTCGGGTCTGCGCGCGAAGCCGTACTGATACGACGATAATAACGGTGCGTGCGCGGACCTGCGCGCGCGGAATGGGAGAGAGACGTGACGGCAAGGTACTTGTGTGTCGCGGCCGGTATTGCCGCCGCCGCGCTCTTCACCACAACGGCGAAGGCCGATGAGACGCCAAAGCGCGGCGGCATCCTCACCTACCTGATCCCGGCTGACGCGCCGCCGAGTTTCGATGGTCACCGCGAGCAGACATTTGCCACCGTACAGGCGGTGGCGCCCTACTACAGTGTGCTGATTCGTGTAGACCCGGACAATCCCGCCTCGACCACCGATTTCGTGTGCGATCTGTGCACCGCGATGCCGAAACCGACCGACAACGGCACCACCTACACCTTCAAGATCCGCGATGGGATCAAGTTCCACGACGGCACGCCGCTGACCGCCGACGATGTCGCCGCGAGCTGGAACGAGATCGCCTTCCCACCCGAGGGAGTTTTCAGCGCGCGCAAGTCCTTCTTTGAAATGGTCGACAAGATCACCGCGCCCGACCCGCAAACGGTCGTCTTCCATCTCAAATTCGCGAGCAGCGCCTTCATCCCGGCGCTCGCTGACCCCTTTGCGTTTATCTACAAGAAGGTGCAGATCGACAAAGACCCGCATTGGTACGAGAAGAACATTATGGGCTCGGGCCCCTTCAAGCTAGCCAGCTATGATATCGGGCAGTCGATCAAGGGTGTGCGTAATCCGGACTACTATCACCAGGGCAAGCCATACCTCGATGGTGTCGAAGGCATCTTCGCGCCGAAGCAGGCAACCCGCATCGATGCCATCCGCAGCGACCGCGCCGCGATCGAATTCCGCGGCTTCTCGCCCTCCGCCGTTGACGAATTGAAGCAACAGCTCGGCGACAAGCTCGACGTGCAGGAAAGCGTGTGGAACTGCGGCAGCGATCTGTTCTTCAACCACAAGAAGAAGCCGTTCGACGATGTGCGGGTGCGGCGCGCGCTGACCCTGGCGCTCGACCGCTGGGGCAGCGCGCCATCGCTGTCGAAGATCGCCATCGTCAAGGCGGTCGGCGGCATCGTCTTTCCGGAATCGCCGCTGGCGATGAGCCTTGATCAGTTGCACCAGGTGGCCGGCTTCTGGCCCGATATCGAGAAATCGCGCGCCGAAGCCAAGCGGCTGCTGAAGGAGGCGGGTCAGGAGAATCTTAGCTTCGAACTGCTCAACCGCGATGTCGATCAGCCCTACAAGTATGTCGGCATCTGGCTGGTCGATCAGTGGAGCAAGATCGGCGTGCATGTGACACAAAAGATACTGCCGAGCGGACCCTGGTTCGCGACAATGCGCTCGGGTGATTTCAGCGCGGTGAACTATCCGATCTGTCACGGTACGGTTAACCCGGTGCTCGATGTGCAGCCGTATCTGCCAACCGCGATGAGCTCCGAGAATTATGGATATTATGAAGATCCGAAAGAAGTAGACCTGTACAACCAGCTGCTGCACGAGACCGACCCGGAGAAACAGCACGCGGATATGAACGCGTTCGAGAAGCTGGTAATGGATACCGAGGTACACGCCACCAAACTCTTTTGGTGGAACCGCATCGTTCCGTATCGCTCGTACGTCGAGGGCTTCAAGGTCAGCCCCAGCCACTTCATCAATATGGACCTTTCGACAATCTGGTTGGACAAGTGACACATACACTAAGCACGAATTCGTTCACTGGGGGTGGGCGGACTAGCAGGTTCGTCGACGCAATGCGTGGTTTGGCATTGGGTGCCGGTGTGCTCGCCGCCGCATGGGGCGGCGCGGCAACGGCGGATGAAACCCCGAAACGTGGCGGCACGCTAACCTTTGTCATACCTGCCGACGCGCCGCCGAGTTTTGACGGACACCGCGAGCAGACCTTCGCGACGGTGCAGGCATTTGCCCCGTTCTACAGCCTGTTGATCCGCGTCGATCCGGCCAATCCCGGTTCCGGCCAGTTTGTCTGCGATGTGTGCACCGAGATGCCGCAACCGGCCGACGGCGGCAAAACCTATGCCTTCAAGATCCGCGGCGATGTGAAGTTCCAGGACGGCACGCCGATGACAGCAGCGGATGTCGCGGCGAGCTGGAACGAGATCATCTTTCCGCCGTCCGGCGTGATCAGCCCGCGTCAGAGCTATTTCCTGATGGTGGACAAGGTCGAGGCCCCTGACCCCACCACCGTCGTGTTTCGCCTAAAGTTTCCGACGGCCGCGTTTCTGCCCGCGCTCGCAGATCCATTCGCTTTTATTTACAAAAGGGAAATCATCGATAAAGACCCGCATTGGTACGAAAAGAACGTGATGGGTACCGGCCCCTTCAAGTTTGTCGAGTACGAGACCGGGCAGTCGATCAAGGGCGCGCGCAACCCTGATTACTTTCGCAAGGACCAGCCCTATCTCGACGGGTTCACCGGCATCTTTATCGCCAAGCAGGCGACCAGCGTCGACGCGATCCGCAGCGATCGCGCTGCCGTCGAGTTCCGTGGCATGCCGCCCTCCTCGGTCGACGAGATCAAATCAGCGCTCGGCAAAGACGTCTCGATTCAGACGAGCAACTGGAATGTCGGCTCGTCGATGACCTTCAACCATACGAAAAAGCCATTTGACGATCCCCGGGTGCGGCGCGCGCTGTCGCTCGCGGTCGATCGCTGGCACGGTGCCGAGGCGTTGTCGAAGGTCGCGATCGTCAAAACCGTCGGCACGTTCGCATTCCCCGACTCGCCGCTGGCACCGACCAAGGAGGAATTGCAGAAGATTGCGGGTTACTGGCCCGACATGGACAAGTCGCGCGACGAGGCAAAGCGGCTGTTGAAAGAGGCCGGGGCGGAAAACCTGTCGTTCGAATTGCTGAACCGCAATGTCGACCAGCCCTATAAATATGTCGGGCTGTTGCTGATCGATTCCTGGCGCAAGATCGGCGTCAACGTGACGCAAAAGGTCGTACCGACCGGCCCCTATTATGACGCGCTGCGCAATGGCGATTTCACGGTCGCGGTCGAGGCGCCGGGGCACGGCATCGTGAACCCGCTGCTCGACGTTCAAAAGGAGCTGTCCCATTCCATCTCGGCGGAGAACAACGGGCAATACGAGGACCCCGAGGCCGCCGACATCTACAATCGCATGCTGCGCGAGAGCGATCCGCAGAAACAGCACCAGCTAATGCTGGAGTTTGAAAAGCGCAATGCGGATACCCAGGCGCATCAGCCCTTTATCGTCTGGTGGTACCGCACGGTGCCCTACCACTCCTATGTCAAAGGGTGGAAGATTGGCCCCAGCCATCTGGCCAACCAGGACCTCTCGACGGTCTGGCTGGACAAGTAGCATCTCACGAGCAAACCGATGTACCGCTACCTGATAAGCCGAGTGCTGCTGACCATCCCCACCTTGATCGGGGCAGCCGCGCTGGTGTTTCTGCTGATGCGCCTCATTCCTGGCGATATCTGCCTGGTGCGTCTCGGCTCGGGCGGCAGCAGCTTCTCCACCGACGCGCTGCTCGCTTGTCACAAGGAGATCGGCATCGACCGGCCCTGGATCTGGCAATTCGCCGATTTCCTGTGGGGACTGGCGCGGTTCGATTTCGGAACCTCGATGTGGTCGGGCAAGCCGGTCATCACCGAAATCGCGACCCGCTTTCCGGTCTCGCTCGAAGTCGCCGTACTGGCGACGGTCATCGCGGTGACGATCGCGATCCCGCTCGGCACGATCTCGGCCCTGCGGCAGAACAGCTGGATCGATCTGGCGGTGCGCACCTTCTCGATCGCAGGTTTGGCAACGCCAGCCTTCTGGCTGGGTATCGTCTCGATCCTCGTCGTGCTCGATGTGTCGCAGGTCATCACTGGGCATCCCTGGATGCCGCCCATTGATTACGTGCCGCTGTGGCAGGACCCGCTGCGTAACCTGTCGATAGTGATTTTGCCGGCTGCGACGATCGGCTATCGCTATGCCGCGGTATCGATGCGCATGACGCGCTCGGCGATGCTGGAGGTGTTGCGCGAGGATTACATCCGCACCGCCCGCGCCAAGGGCCTGTTGCGGCGCATCATCATCAACCGTCATGCGCTCAAGAACGCACTATTGCCGGTGGTCACGGTGATCGGCATCGAGTTTGCCTTTCTGATCGGTGGCCTTGTGGTGACCGAGCAAGTGTTCAACCTCAATGGCATCGGACGGTTGATGGTGCTGTCGGTGCAGAACCAGGATTACACGCTGACCCAGGCACTGGTGATGCTGGTCGTCACGATCGCCGTGCTGAGCAATCTGGTGGTCGACCTGCTCTATGCCTGGCTCGACCCCCGCATCGCCCTGGCCTAAAGCCTCGACTCGACGAAAGACCGCGCCATGGCTGTTCTCGACCCCACCCCCGCCAGCGTCGCCGCGCTCGACGAGGCCTATGCCGTCGCGCCGCGCGGCGTCTGGGCGACGATCGTGCGTTTTTTACGACGGCAACCGGTCGGCACGCTCGGCATCGTGCTGGTGCTGTTGTTCGGTCTGGCCGGCATCTTCGCGGATTTCCTGTCGCCCTATAATCCGACCGCCAACGATTTCGCGGCGATGACCGAGGCACCGAGCTGGGCGCACTGGCTCGGCACCGACCAGCTCGGGCGCGATCTGCTGTCGCGCATTCTTTACGGCTCGCGTACCGCCTTTATCGTCGGGCTGACCTCGGCAGTGGCGGGCGGTATCAGCGGGCTGGTCCTCGGCGTCTCGAGCGCCTATTTCGGCGGTCGCGTCGATCTCGTCCTGCAGCGCGTCCTCGACATCGTAATCTCGTTTCCGCTGATCATCATGGCCCTGGCGGTAGTGTCGATCTTTGGCACCGGTGTGCAGAACGTTATCCTGGCGATCACCATTCCCTTGATCCCGCGCTGCTCGCGTATCGTGCGATCGAGCGCGCTGGCGATCCGCGCGGTGCCTTATGTCGATGCGGCGCGCGCCCTGGGCTATGGCCATTCGCGTATCATCATGCGCCACATGGTGCCAAACGTGATGGGGCCATTCCTGGTGATCATCACCGCCTCGGTCGGGCAGGCGATCCTCGCCGAGGCGTCGCTTTCCTATCTCGGCCTCGGGGTACAGGAACCGGTGCCGGCCTGGGGACTGATGCTGCAAGGCGGCGCCGAGGAATACGCTACCACCGCGCCGTGGATCGCAATCTTCCCCGGTCTCGCGATCATGCTGACGGTGTTCGGCATCAACCTGTTCGGCGATGCACTGCGCGACGTGCTCGACCCGAAACTGCGCATTCGCTAGGAGTGCGGCGCTGCCTGTCGCCGGTCACGCGGTTGCTTCCGCCAGCCCCGGCTTTCGGGTTCGCGCATGCGGCAGGACGAATGTTGCCAGCAAGGCGCCGATCAGCATTGCCGTGGCCACCACGTCATAGCCGATGTAGATGTTGCCGGTCGTCTGGTACAGCCAACCCACCAGCGCCGGTCCCGTCAGCCCGCCGACCTGACCGAGCGAGCTAATCATCGCGATGCCCGCTGCCGCGGCACGCGCTTCCAGGAAGACCGGCGGCAGGGTCCAGAACACCATGAAGTTCGAGTAGCTGAACGCCAGCCCGATGGCGATCAAGCAAGCCGTCGCCACGACGCTGTCATGGGCCAGCGGCAGCGCGTAATACGCCGCGCCGGCGATCAGGCCGGTCACCAGCAAGTGCCATTTGCGCTCCCCCACCCGGTCGGAATTGCGGCAGACCAGCAAGACGACGACCGAACCAAAGGCCCAGGCGGCGGACAGCACATAGCCAACATTCGCGACCGAACTCATGCCGACCGATTTCAGGATGGTCGGAAACCAGATGTTGTTGACGTTGAGCAAGACGTTGCCGCAGTAGATCACCACCATCAGCCAGACCAATGGGTTGCGAAGACAATCCCACACCGTCACCGGCACCGCTGTCGTGCGCGCCTGGCGGTCGGCTTCGAGATCGTCGGCGACCAGCTTTTTCTCGCGGTCGGTGAGGAAGCTCGCGCTTTCCGGTCCCTTCGACAGCACGAACATGGCCGACAGACCGAGCAGGATCGCCGGCACGCCATCGACCAGGAACAGCCATCGCCAGCCGCGCAGGCCGAGTACGCCGTCCAACAGGCTCATGACCCCGCCGGAGATCGCACCACCCAGGATGCCGGACATCGGCAACCCAACCAGAAAGAGGCTGGTGGCGCGGCCGCGCTGATGGTTCGGATACCAGAAGCTCAGATAGAGCAGCACCCCGGGGAAGAACCCCGCCTCGAAGACACCGAGCAGGAACCGCAGGACATAGAACCAGTATTCGTTCTGGGCGAACATCATCGCGACGATCGAGGCGCCCCACAGCGTCATGATGCGCGTCAGGGTGGCGGGTGCGCCGATGCGCAATAGCAGCAGGTTCGAGGGTACCTCGAACAGCATGTACCCAACCGCGAAAGCCGAGGCGATCAACCCGAACACGGCCTCGTTGATGTGCAAGTCGGTCTGGAACTGCAGTTTGGCGTAGCCGATACTGACGCGGTCGAGATAATTGATGATGTAGCAGGCCAGTAGAAACGGCAGCAGCCGCCAGCCGATCTTGCGGTAAACAGCGTCATGTTCGGCAACGGCAACGGCCGGCATCAGGCGATCCCCTAATTCGTGTTGTTGGCCGCAGCATTCCCGGGTTGCGCCGCGCTGGCAAGCATCCGCCGCGACAATGCTGCGCTACGGTGTCCCTCGGAGCAGATTGTCGGCCGGATCGACAGCCGCGATGATGCGGCTTCTTGGTGGAGGAGTGTGGACCGCGTCATGGTCTGGCGGATTGGTGTCGATTCAGGCGGGACGTTTACCGATATCTGCCTGTTCGATGAGGCGACCGGCCGCATCGCGGTATGGAAGGTGTCGTCAACCCCGAGCGACCCGTCGCAAGCCGTGGCGCAGGGCGTCGGCGAAGGCCTGGCGCAGATCGGCGCGACCGCCGCTGATGTCTCGTATTTCGGGCATGGCACGACGGTCGCCACCAACGCCCTGATCCAGCATCGCGGCGCGCCGACCGGCCTGATCACGACAGCCGGGTTCCGCGACCTCCTCGAGATCGGACGGCAGAAGCGCCCGGACCTCTACGATCTGCAGGCGGACAAGCCGCCGGCGCTGGTCGAGCGGCGGCTGCGCCTCGAAGTTCCCGAGCGGCTGCGCCACGACGGCAGCGTCGATACCCCGCTCGACGAGGCAGCGCTGCGCGCGGCGGTGGTGCAGTTGCGCGAGGCCGGCGTGAAGGGCGTCGCGATCTGCTTCCTCTACAGCTTTCTCGACCCGGCGCACGAAGCCACCGCCCGCCGCATCGTCACCGAGGAATTTCCCGACGCGTTCATCTGCGCCTCGCACGAGGTCGCGCCTGAGTTCCGCGAGTTCGAGCGGCTATCGACGACGGTCGTCAACGCCTATCTCGGCCCGGTCATGGCGTTTTACATTCGGGGCGTAGCCGAGCGGCTGAGCGGGCTTGGGGTCACGGCGACGCCGCACCTCACGCAGTCGAATGGCGGCGTCATCAGTTTCGACACGGCGGCGCGATTGCCGGTGCGCACCGTTTTGTCCGGCCCGAGCACCGGTGTAGTCGGCGCGCGCCTCACCTCGCGGCTCTCCGGATTCGACGACATCATCACCTTCGATATGGGCGGCACCTCATCCGATGTCGCGCTGATCCAGGGCGGCGAGGCGCGGCTGGCGCGCGAGGCGGTGGTGCACGGCTATCCGATCAAGGCACCGATGCTCGACATCCACACGGTCGGAGCCGGCGGCGGATCGATCGCCTTTGTCGATAGCGGCGGTCTTCTCAAGGTCGGACCGCGCAGCGCCGGCGCCACTCCCGGCCCCGCCTGCTATGGCGGCGGCAACGACGAACCGACCGTAACCGACGCCAATGTCGTGTTGCAGGTGCTGAACCCGGTCGAGTTGCTCGGCGGGCGCATGAAGGTGCGCCAGGATTTGGCGCACGCCGCGATCGATCGGCTCGGCGCCGCGTTGGGCATGGATGCGATGGCGGCGGCGCAGGGCGTCATCTCAGTGGTCACCGCGAACATGGCGCGCGCTATCCGGGTGATCAGCGTGCAGCGCGGCCACGACCCGCGCGATTACGCGCTGGTGGCGTTTGGCGGCGCCGGTCCGCTGCATGCCGCGCGCCTCGCCGCCGAACTCGACATGCGGCGTGTCCTGGTACCGCGCAATCCCGGCATCCTTTGTGCAATGGGCCTGCTGCTCGCGAATTTGCGGGCGGATTTCGCCACGACGCGGCTGCTGCCGCTATCGTCGGCGGTGATCGAGGATATGGAGGGGATCATTGCCGGGCTGCGGCGGCGCTGTGAGGAATGGTTCGCCGAGGAAAGCATTGCCATGGCCGCCCGGCGGATCGCCTTGACCGTGGATATGCGCTATGCCGGCCAGAATTACGAGTTGTCGGTGCCATTGCCGGACGGCCCGGTGAGTGCCACGACGATTGACACGCTCGCCGAGGGGTTCGCCGGGGTGCATCAGCAGCTTTACGGCTTTGTCGCTGACGGGGAGCCGATCCAGCTGGTGACATTCCGCGCGGAGGCGACCGGCATTGTCCGCAAGGCGGAGATCCGCCCTGGGCCCGCGGCCGGCGCGGATGCGCGGCAAGCCATCTTTGGCCGGCGCGATGTTTGGCTGCGCGAGGCCGGCGCCTTTGTGTCCTGCCCGCTCTATGACCGCGACCGGCTCGGCATCGGCAACCACATCAAAGGCCCCGCTGTCGTCGAGCAGATGGATGCAACGACCTTTCTGCCGCCCGGCGCGATCGCCACCGTCGACCCCTATGCCAACCTGATCATGGAGCTGTCGTGATCCCTCAATGTCATTGCGAGCTTCCCAAAGGGAGGCGTGGCAATCTCGGTCCGCCGTCGCGGGTTGCCCGAGATTGCCGCGGCGCGCTGCACCCGCCTCGCAACGACATTGAAGATACAGGGCAGTGACAATGGCGAATGCCAACCGCATCGACCCGATCACGATCGAGGTGATCGGCAGCGCGCTCTCCTCGATTGTCGAGGAGATGGGCGAGGCGCTGGTGCGCGCCAGCTATTCCACCAACATCAAGGAGCGCCGCGACTGCTCAACCGCGCTGTTTGACACGCGCGGCTCGATGTTGTGCCAGGCCGAGCACATCCCGATGCATCTCGGCAGCTTTATCGGCATCATCCCCGAGATCATCAAGCGCCACCCGGTCGAGCAGATGCGGCCGGGCGATGTGTTTATTGGCAACGACGCCTATGCCGGCGGTGGCACGCATCTGCCCGATATCGTGCTTGGTGAGCCGATCTTTGTTGATGGGCGGCTCGTTGCCTGGGCGGTCAACACCGCGCACCACGCCGATTTCGCCGACCGCGGCCACGCGCACATCTATCAGGAAGGGCTGCGCATCCCGCCGATCCGGCTCTACCGTGCCGGCGAGTTGAAGAATGATGTGCAGGAATTGATCCTGCTGAATTGCCAGGTGCCGCGCGAGCGACTGTCGGATTTGCGGGCGCAGATGGCGGCCAACCGGCTCGGCGTGCAACGCACTCAGGCGCTTTGCGCCAAATACTCGACCGATACGGTATTGGCCGTGGGCGACGCCTTGCAGGATTACGCCGAGCGCAAGATGCGCGCCGGCATCGCGGCGTTATACGACGGCACCTACCGGTTCGACGACACCTACGACAACCCCGAGCTTGGCCGTGCGGTGCCGGTGTCGGTCGAGGTGACAATCGCCGGCGACGAGATGCGACTGCATTTTGAGGGCCCGCCACAGGTGCGCGCCGGCATCAACATGATCTACACGGCGCTGTTGTCGAGCGTCTATTACGCGGTCAAGGCGGTCGTCGATCCGACCATATTGCCGAATTCCGGGCTGGCACGGCCGATCACCGTCACCGCGCCGGCCGGCACGATCTTCAACGCGGTGCACCCCGCCGCCGTCAACGGCCGCACCAGCACCAGCCAGCGTGCCGCCGACCTGGTGATCGGCGCTCTGGCGCAAGCTGCTCCGGAGCGGGCGATCGCCGCCGGCAACGGCGCCTGCGCTACCACGAGCTTCAGCGGCACCGACGCTGACGGACAGCTGTGGGTCTACCTCGAAACGATCGGCGGCGGCTCGGGCGCCCGGGCCGGCAAGGACGGGCTGGACGGGGTGCACGTCCACATGACCAACACCTCGAACCTGCCGGTCGAGGCGCTCGAAGTCGAGTACCCGCTGACCGTCTTACGGTATGAGCTGGTCGATGGGTCGGGCGGCGCCGGCAAATTTCGCGGCGGAATGGGGCTGCGGCGTGTCTATCGCGCCGAAGCCGATTGTCATCTGCGGGTCGACGGCTCGCGGCTCTTCACCCCGCCCTGGGGGCTGGCGGGCGGCGCACCCGGTGGCCTCGGCTCCTTTGCCTGCAGCAGCGATGTGACGTTGACCGGCGGACGCGGCGTGCTGCACCCCGGCTCCACCGTCGAGGTCGTGACGCCGGGTGCCGGCGGGTACGGGAGACCGGTGCCATGAGTCGTCGCTTCGTGCTGTCGCGCCGCTCGCTGCTGGGAGCGGCGGCCAGCCTCCCCCTATTGCATCGCGCGGCGCGCGCCGAACGGACGCCCGGCACGCTAACCTTCGGCCTCTCCAGCTATCCACCGACATTGCAGCCCTGGGCCAACGCCGGCACGGCGGCGGCAACCATCAAATTGCTGATCTATCGCGGACTCCTGTCCTACGACAAGGACGGCAAACTGCGCGGCGAACTGGCCGAGAGCTGGCAGCGCGATGGCGACAACGCCTGGGTGTTCCACCTGCGCGATGCCAAATTCCAGAACGGCGCGCCGGTCACCGCCGATGATGTCAAATGGACCATCGCGCAGGTCGCCGACGCCAAATCGACCGCCTACCTCAAGGCCGAGATGCAGTCGATCCAGGAGGTGCAGACGCCCGACCTACGCACCGTCCGCCTCGTCACCAAGCAGCCAACCGTGACCTTGCCGATCTGGTTCGCCAATTTCCACATGCCGATCGTCGCCAAGGGCTCGACCGACAATAACGGCACCGCGGTCGGAGCCGGCCCCTATGTGCTTAAGGGCCAGGAGCGCGGCGTCTCGCTCGATCTCGCCGCGTTCGACCAGTTCTACAAACCCGGCTTGCCGAAGACGAAGAACCTCAAGGTCATCGTCTATGCCGATGAAAACCTGCGGGCCGCCGCCTTGCAGGCCGGCGATGTCGATCTGATCGAATACGTACCGTGGCAATCGATGCAGGCCATCGGCGTCGACCCGCGACTGAAGCTCGACACGACCGACGGGCCGTTCATGTTTGTCGTGTTCAACGGCAAGGCGAAACCGTTTGGCGACCCCCGGGTGCGGCGGGCGGTGGCGCACGCGATCCGCCGCGAGG
>Ga0213875_10000676_pt1 | contig 26783 bp, 27 predicted proteins | sample BarmaccomBMRX_R8_FD_160105 | JGI IMG/M metagenome (GOLD analysis project Ga0213875, IMG submission 160105) | Root-associated microbial communities from Barbacenia macrantha in rupestrian grasslands, the National Park of Serra do Cipo, Brazil - RX_R8 | ecosystem: Host-associated > Plants > Roots... | reverse complement strand
CTCCACGCCTATCACTCGGCGGTACCGATCATGATCCGCGGCGCCCGCGGCGGTTCGGTCGTCAACGTCGCCTCGATCGAAGCCTCGCGCGCTGCGCCGATGTTTTCTGTCTATGCCGCTTGCAAGGCGGGCATGGTAAGCTTCACGCGCACCATGGCACTCGAACTCGCGGAACACGGAATTCGCTCGAACGTGATCGCGCCCGATCACACCACTACGCCGGGCAACAACGGCAACCGGTCCGGTCCCGTGGATCCCGCCAGCTGGCCCAAGCGCACGCTGGAGGAGGAGCGCGCGTGGGAACAGCTCATCCCACTCGGCCGCGAGGGCATCGACATGGAATGCGCCGACGCGGCCTTGTTCCTTTGTTCCGAGATGGCGAGCTACATCACGGGCGTCGTGCTGCCGGTCGATGGCGGCACCTGGGCGTCGAGCGGCTGGGTACGGAACGCCGAGGGCGGCTGGACGCTCAACCAGTCGCTTCGGTTCAGTATGCCGCGCGTTGTGGCGCGCTCGTGAGCGCGCCTGCCGAGAACATCGTGCTGCGGGTCGCGCGGTTGCCCCACCGGTCGCGGTCACTGCGGATGTATACGAAGAGCGCGTCGGCCGATCGTGCCATTCCCGAGGCAAAATGACATCGCGACGATCTCCGCTGTTGCAATGGCAATCGCCTCCGCTCGGTGCTTCGGGCGAACACCATCAGTCCGGCCACCGGTCGACACAACCGCACGCGCAAGCGCACGATTGACACGACGAACCGCGTACAATGATCGGTGGCGTCGAAGCCATGTTCTGCCGCCACAAGGACTTCTCACGGACGAAAATCCAATACGACCACTCGTCCTGCAATTTGCTCACAACCGCAGGCATAGCTTTAGCAGTGTCGTTCTGGCTGTGGTGATCTGGACGTTCGCTACCGGATGTCAGGTACCCAGACGTGCTTCTGCGATGAGGATTTCCGCAAGCGAGAAGGGGCGCGTATTCATTCCCTAGTGTCCGCAGTCCAGGCGGACGAGGCGGCTGGCGTTCACCCGCGCGGCGAAGCGCTCCTGCCAGGCGATAGGCAGAATCTTGTCGGCCAGCGCGATTACGTAGGTCGCGGGTACATGGTCCACCGCGTCGTAGAGCCACTTGTTCCAATCGCTGCCGCAAGCTGCGGGCCAGTGGTCCTTTCCGAGCTTCGCCATGAAGCTTCGTGACATATCCTCATCCATATCATTGCAGAACGCGGCACGGAACCGTTCCTCCTGCGAGGCAGTCGCCGGGTCCATTGGCCAACCCACCTCATCTTCGACGCTTCCCTGCACCCCGCGCCCCATCATTTGCGCAACAGTCTGGCCATTGCTTGGTACCGAGCAGGTGAAATAGACGGCGCGGGCAATGCGATTGGAACGCGCGGCAATGAGGCCCGGCAACAAGGTACCGGCTTGCGAATGGCCGACCAGCACTGCGTCGCGGACGTCGTTTGCATCCAATTCCGCTGCAAGTGACTCTATCACCTCGGGAACGCTAAATTTGCCTGTATCCCACGCTCGCTTCCTACCGCAGCCCGGCACATCGAGCGTCAATAGTCGTCCAGCGGATTGCGCGGCTTCAATCCGGATCGCATCGATCGTTTCGGCCCAAACCCAACCCCCTTGCCCACCGCCGTGAAGCAAAACGATATCGCTCAGCATGTCACCTCATCCAATCGAAGCGCCCGGCCGGGCTCTCCCTGCCTCTCAGCGCATTTGCGATACCGAGATCCGAGCCTAGAAGTCGGTCCCGCCGTCGATGTTGATGATCGCGCCATTGAGATAGCCGGCACGCTCGGAGAGTAGGAAGGCCATAAGCTCGCCCGCCTCTCGCGCCAGCCCTGGACGGCGCATCGCCACTGGCATCTTCCACACATCGCTGACGAGATGCCTGGCCGCCGCTTCGCGCGACAGGCCTTGCTCAGCCATCACTGCCTCAAGGCTCTGGATGACGCGCTCGGTCTCAAAGGCACCTGGACAGACGCAATTGGCGCGCACGCCCTGGCCGCCATAGGCCTTGGCGAGGTTCTTCGTGAAATTGACGATTGCGGCCTTCATCGCCGCGTAGCCGAACAGAAAGCTTTTTGCGGCGCGCACTGAATAGGCGGCAGTGGTGACGATCTGACCGCCGCCCGCCGCGATCATCGCCGGCACCGCCGCGCGGACCGCGCGGACATGGCCCATCAGCACGTCCTGGAAGTTCGCTTCCCAATCGGCATCGGTCATCTCGTTCAACGCGCCATTATGGTCGGTGAGGCCGCTGGTCACGAGCAACCCGCGAGGCTCGCCATGCGCCAAAACGATGTCTGCGATCATCGTCTCGATCGCGCCGTTTTCGGCAGCGGCGTCAGCAGCATGGGCGGTGGTGGCGACACCGAATTCCCGCGAAATCGCTGCTGCGGCGGCTTCCACGGCCTTCGCAGATCGGCCAATTAGCGCGAGGCGCGCTCCGTCCGCGGCGAGCACGCGCGCCGCTTCGAAGCCCATTCCGCGCGACCCCCCGACGACGATGTAGAGCCGACCTCGAACACCAAGATCCATGACGCAGCGATCCTCGTAGCGCGCGTCGGGCACGATTCTCTTCTGCGCGCTGGCGTTACCTCTATAACCTCGCTAGCTATGTGAAAATAGCGAGGGTCTGGTAATCCGCGCGGCTTGGGAGAGGTATCGGTGTCCCTGCTTTACGACGAAGCCCAGCAACAGATCGCGACGGAAGCGGCGCGCGTGCTGGACGACGCTTATTCGGGCGAACGGCTCAAGGCACTGTTGGAAGCCAAGGGTGCCTACGATCAAGAATTCTGGAAAACCTGCTCCGAGCAGGGATGGACGGCGGTCGCGCTTCCGGAGGAATATGGTGGCCTCGGGCTTGGTCTCGTCGAACTCGGCTTGATCGCCGAAGCCTGCGGCGGCGTCGCCTGCGGGGCTCCGTTTCTCGGCTCTTCGCACGCCGCGGCGCAAGCGATCCTACGCTTTGCCGGCGAAGCGACCAAGGCTGAATGGCTGCCAAGGTTCGCCGGCGGCGAGGCCAAAGGCGCGATCGGCTTCGCCGATGCACAGGATATGCTTCCTGTCGCGCCGTCACTTCAGCTTTCCAACGGCCGCCTCAACGGCGTCAAGCCAGCCGTAAGCGGAGGCGGGGCAGCCGATCTGGCGGTGGTGCTGGCGTCGGGGGAGCACGGCCCGGTATTGGCGCTCGTCGTACTCGATCAGACGAATGTTACGCGAACCCTGGTCGACACGTTCGACAACAGCCGCGTTACCGCCGATCTCGCGTTCGACGGCGTCGAAGCCATCGCCCTTTCCGGCGATGGGCTTGAAGCAGCGCGCACGATCTTGTGTCTTCAGGCCGTGGTCACCGCGCACGAGCAGGTCGGCGGCGCGCAGAAGATGCTCACTGCTGCACGTGATTACGCGCTGACCCGGAAAGCGTTCGGGCAGCCGATCGGCGCCTTCCAGTCGGTCAAACACCGGATTGCCGAGGATTATGTGCTGGTAGAACTCGCTCGCGCCAACGCGCAGCACGCCGCCGTCCACGCCGATCATCCGGAATTCGGCCGCTACGCCGCCGCCGCGCGCCTATCCGCGACCGAAGCCTACGACACCGTCTCGCGAGACGCGACACAGGTCCATGGCGGCATCGGCGTCACCTGGGAGGCCGACATGCATCTCCACCAGCGGCGAGCGCGCACGCTCGCGATCGAAATCGGCAACATGATCTTTTGGGAAGACGCGCTCGTCGACGCGTTGGCGGAGGCAGCCTGACATGGTCGACATCGACGCATATCGCGAGAGAGCCCGCGCGTGGCTTGATTCGCAAGCCGCAGCCTTCGGTCACGCCGCCCGCCGCGGGCTCTCCGTCGCGGAGGATCTCGCGCTTGGTCGCCGTTGGCAGGCGGCCAAACACGATGCCGGTTATGCGGGCATCAGCTGGAAGAAGGAACATGGCGGCCAAGGCCTCGGGCCGCTGCAGAAGCTCGCCTTCGAACAGGAGGAAATGAAGCACGGGTTTCCCAATACCTATTTCGCGGTGAGCTTGGGCATGCCGGTGCCTATCATGCTCCGCTATCTGCCTGACGGCTGGAAGCAGGAACGCGCCCGCGCCGCGCTGCGCGGCGACGAGATTTGGTGTCAGCTCTTTTCGGAACCCGCGGCGGGCTCCGACCTGGCCGGTCTGCGCACTCGCGCGACGAGGGATGAAGCGACCGGCGACTGGATCATCAACGGCCAGAAGCTGTGGACCACCTGGGCACAACATGCCGATTACGGCGTGATCGTTGCGCGCACCGATCCGACCGTGCCCAAGCATAAGGGCCTCACCTACTTCTGGGTCGACATGAAGGCACCCGGCGTGACGGTTCGTCCGGTCAAGCTCGCCGAAGGTTCGAGCCACGTCAACGAGGTGTTCTTCGACGACGTGCGCATCTCGGATGCGCAGCGGCTCGGGCCAGTCGGCGGCGGCTTCGGCGTCGCGATGGAAACGCTGGTCATCGAGCGCTATTCAGCGACCGATCCCGCCGGCTTCGGTCCACCCCTCGCTCTTCTGATCGAGCAGGCCAAGACCGATCAGGTCCGCGGCCGCCCGGCGATCGAGGACGGTCGGGTGCGCGAGCGCGTGGCACGCACCTATGCGATCCAGAATGGTCTGGCCGCAATCCACAAGAAGTCGCTGCTCGCGCTGGAAGCCGGCCTGCAACCCGGTCCGGAAGGCGCGCTGCACAAGCTCGTATCCGTCCGCACGCGCCAGAAGCTGTCGGAGTTCGCGATCGACCTCAAGGGCGTGTCCGGCCTGCGATGGGATGGCGACGGCGAGCGCAAGGACGATTGGGTTGCGAGCTGGATATCGGCGCCTACCGGACGCATCGCAGGCGGTGCGGACGAGATGCTGCTCAACACCATCGCCGAGAAGATCCTGGGTTTGCCGCAAGATCACCGACCGGACAAGGGCGTGCCGTTCAACGCGATCGCTCAATAGTCATCATCGCTCGAATGGACGCATGAAGGGAGTCCTGATGACCGATCAGGAACGGAACGATCGCGAGGCGATCCGCGTGCTGATGGCACGCTATAACATCAATGGCGATCAGGGCCGGATCAAACAGCTCGCCGCGACCTTCGCGGATGATGGCGTGCTGCACTTCAACGACGAGAGTACGCAAGGGCGAGAAGCCATCGCGAAACGACTGAGCAGCGGCACACGCAACCCAGCGCTCACCGTCACGCGTCATCATCTCGGCACATCGCTGGTCGAGCTGGATGGCGAAACCGCCACGGGCAGGACCTATTTTCACGTCTTGACCGATATTGGGCCCGATCATCACGGCGTCTACGTGGATCGTTTTCTCAAGGCTGGCGGCGAATGGCTGATCGCGCACCGTCAGGTGCGGATCGACTGGCAGTCCCCGCAGTCGCTGAATGCACCGCTATGGGTGCGCGGTGTGGCTCCTGCACAGCGACAAGCCTGATGCCGCGCGCGGTAGTCGTACGAGCCTTCGGTTCACCCGAAGGCTTTACCATCGAAGAGCGCGACCCTGGGGCTCCCGGCCGCGACGAGGTGCGGGTGCGGATCCACGCTGCCGGGGTCAGCTTTGTGGACGTGCTCATCGCAGAAGGCCGATATCAGCTGAAGCCGCCGCTTCCCTTCGTACCCGGAAGCGAGGTCGCTGGGATAATTGAAGCGGTTGGCGAAAATGTGCCCTCGTCTCGCATTGGCGAGCGGGTCTGCGCCGCCGCTTTCGGTTCGGCGTTCAGCGAGGTCGCGGTCGTCGCTGCCTCGCAGGCCTCGCGCATTCCAGAGACGATGAGCTTCGAGGAAGCATCGGTCTTTCGCGTCAGCTACGCGACCGCCTACCACGCGCTGGCGCATCGCGGGTCGCTCCAACGCGGCGAGATAGTGTGCGTGCTGGGAGCGGCGGGCGCGGTTGGCTACGCCGCCGTCCAGATCGGGAAGGCTCTGGGCGCCACTGTGATCGCATCGGCTTCGAGTCCCGAGAAGCGTGCCTTCGCGCTTTCCGGCGGCGCCGATCACGCGATCGACAGCAACGCCGATGATTGGCGCGCGCAGGTGAAGGCGGCGAGCAACGACCACGGCTTGGATGTCGTCGTCGATCCGGTCGGTGATCGATTCAGCGAGCCGGCGTTCCGGTCGCTATCCTGGAACGGGCGCCATCTCGTGATCGGATTCGCCGGCGGTCAGATCCCGAAGCTCGCGACCAATCTCGCGCTGCTGAAAGGTGCCTCGCTGGTCGGAGTCGATATCCGCCAGTTTGGTATCCGCGAACCGCAAAACGCTGCCATGCTGATGCCCGCGATCACGGCACTTTACGAGGCAGGCCGGATCCGACCGCCGGTCGCGAGCACCTATTCGATCGATGGTTTTGCCGAAGCGATGCTCGAGGCGAAGGCCGGCCGGACCGCCGGCCGCGTCGTGATCCGCATGAGGTAGGCGGACGCGATCACCAGCCCGCGAGATCGGCGGCGCGCGCACGATGAACGGCTGGACTACCGAGATAGGCACGATCGAACATCGAGCGGCGGAACCAGATAACCAGCCCATATTCCCAGGTATAACCGATGCCGCCGTGCGCCGCGACGGCTGCGCGCGCGACCGAAACAAAGCGATCGGCGATGTGCGCCTTCGCCATCGCTGCGGCACGCGATGCTTCGGCAAGCTGCATGTCCCACGCATAGGCCGCATACCACATCATCGCGCGCGCGGGTTCGACCTCGAGTGCCATCCCGGCGAGCTGGTGCTTGAGCGCCTGGAAGCGGCCGATCGGCTGGCCAAACTGCTCGCGCTCCTTGGCGTACGCGACAGAGAGATCAACGCAATGTTGAGCGCCGCCAAGCGCGTCTGCCGCGATCAGCACCAACGCGGCATCGAACAGGCGGGCGACGGTTGGGTCACCCGGTTCGAACAGCTCGACCGCCTTGGCATTCTTGAAGGTCACTGTCGCGGTCCGGCGGCTCCGATCGGAACTATGCTGCGCGGAGACCCGCATTCCTGCTTCGAGCTCACATAGTGCGAGGCCTCCGCCTGCAGTGCCGACGAGGAAGAGATGCGCGGCGTTTGCGCCCGGGACGTAGCGGACCATGCCGCTCAGCACGCCATCTTCGATCTTGACGGTCCATTTTTCCGGCAACCATTCGCCGCCCCATGCCACGGTCGCGACCGTCCCGCCGCTCGCCAGCTCCGGCAACCATCTCGCCTTCAGCTCTTCGCTTGCTGACGATGCGATAGCGAGAGCGACAAGGCAGTGCTGCAGGATCGGCCCCGCGGCCGCACCGTCGCCCAGCACCTCGATCGCCATGGCGAGGTCGAGCAAACCGAGCCCCGCGCCGCCCCATATCTCCGGCAACGCAAGTCCGCCGAGACCCAGCGCCATCAGCGCGTCCCAGCTAGGCTTGTCGAAGTCCGTGTCGCCGTCGACCAGTTCGTGCAGCCGCTCCTTGGGAAAGCTATCGGCGAGCGTGCCCCGCAGCGCGTCCTGGATCGCGAGCTGCTCCTCGGTAGGATGAAACCTCATCATTCGCCCCCCATCGCGAGATCGCGCGGCAGCCCCAGGCCGCGCTCGGCGATGATGCCGCGATGGATGTTGGTGGTACCGCCGGCGATCGAGTTACCCAACGAGCCCATGATCTGATCCAGCCACTTGCTGGGCCCCCGCTTGCCGTGCCCGCTCGGCGGCGGCTCGAGCAGCGCTTCGTCACCGATCAGCTCCTGCGCGGCGAGCGCGATCTCGTGTCCCGTCTCAGTGAGGAGAAGCTTCATCATCAACTGGACGATGCCCGGCTCCTCCTGCGCGGCGGCGAGGCTGAACAGGCGATAGCTTGAGCAGCGATGCGCCATGACCCAGCCTTCGATCCGCGTCAGCAGCTGACGGATCTCGGGATCTTGGATGGCGGGCCGGCCATCCCGCTCCACTTCGCGGGCGAGCTCGACGAGCTTTTCGAACTGAGCGCCAAGGGAGGCCGCTGAGCCGATCGACGCACGCTCATGCTTGAGGGTCGTGCGGCTGACCTTCCACCCTTCGCCACGCTCGCCGACGATCCAATCGGCCGGCGTCTTCGCGTTGTCGAAGAAGAACTCGTAGAAGCCGGCGTCCCCCGTCATCTGCCGGATCGGACGGCGCGTGACGCCGGGCTGATCGAGATCGATCAGCAGGTAAGAGATGCCATCATGCTTCTTCGCCTGCGGCTCGGTGCGGATCAGCGCGAACATGTAGTTGGCGCCGCCGCCCTGGCTGGTCCAGATCTTCTGGCCGTTGATCACCCACTCGCCGTCGATCAACTCGCCTTTCGTGCGCACCGATGCGAGATCGGAACCGGTACCCGGCTCGGAATATCCCTGGCCCCACACATAATCGCCCTCCACGGTGGGACGGATGAAGCGCTCGCGCTGCGCCTCGGTACCACGCTCGAGCAGTGTCGGCACCAGCATGGCCATGCCGTTGCCGCCCACTTCCATCGGCGCCCGCGCGCGACTGAACTCCTCGCGGATCACCTGCGCCCTAACAACATCGACCGGCTGCTCCGACCCGCCATAACGTTTGGGTACGAACCGATAGAGCAAACCCTCGTTCGTCGCCCGGTGCCGGAAGTTCTTGATGTAGGCGCCAAGATCCGATCCGCGCCGTTCGCCGGGCTGCCACTCGCGCTTCACGAAAGCGCGAACCTCAGAGCGATAGTTCTCGGCCTCGGCACCGTAGCTTAGGTCCATAACCTCTCCACCAACCTTCCATGAAGGCCGCCAACCATATTCATAGGGTAAGGCGGGTACGCATCTTGCGCGGTTGGGCGACGCTAGCCCGCCTGATTGCTTAAAGCCTTGTGGATCTGGGCCGTCGCCATCGTAGACAGGCCCATGTTGAGTGTCTCGTGGTCGAGCGCAGCCTCGAAGGTAGCGTCTTCAGCCATGTTGAGGTTTGCCTTCATGTAGCGGTAGCCGATGCGCGGTCCGTCGGCGAGCCTGTGGGCGGCCTTGAGGGTCTCCATGCGCAGCGTCTCATCGGGAAAAAGTTGCGAATAGATGCCTCTGGCGAAGGCCTGTTCCGCAGTCAGCTTCTCTCCAAGGAAGAAGAGTGCGCGCGCAGCGCCACTGCCCAGAATCTTGGTCCAGAACCAGGTCGATCCGAAGTCGCCGCCAGCGCCGATGCGATCGAAGGCTGCGAGAAAGGTCGCCGACGTGGCGGCGAAGCGCAAGTCACATGCGCCCGCGACACCGATGCCGGCGCCCGCGACCGGACCGTTGATCATCGCGATGGTAGGCTTCGGCATCTCGTGGAGCAGCCGCGACGTCTCCGTAAATCCTCGCAAGCGCGTGAAGCCCTGCTCGACACGGCCGCCGCGCTCAGGATCTGCGGCGACCGCGCGGGTGCCGCCCTCCTTCAGGTCACCGCCGGCGCAAAAACCGCGACCGGCGCCGGTGACCACCACGCAACCGACCGAGGGATCGCGCGCGGCGTCGGCAACCGCATCCGCCAAGGCCGCCATGATCACATCGTTGAAGGCGTTCATTCTATCAGGTCGATTGAGCGTGAGGATGCGAACCCCCCAATCATTCTCGATAAGGACCGTATTCTCCTCGGCCATCAGCGCCCCTCCCACGGCAGGCGGCACCAGCGCCGCCTGCCGTCGCATTCCAGTTCATCCTCGTGGTCAACTTAGATAAACAGGTCAAGCGCGAAGCAATTGCTTCAGGCAATTCCTACCGTCTTGTAGCGAAGGAACTCGTCGATGCCCGCCCGGCCACCTTCCTTGCCATAACCCGAGACGCCGAGGCCGCCGAAGGGCGTATGAGGATGGATCTGCATGGCGCCGTTTACATAAACGCCGCCCGCCTTAAGCCGCTCCGCGAGGCGATGAACGCGCTTGACGTCCGCCGATTGGATATAGGCGGCAAGGCCGTATTTGGTCGCGTTGGCGAGCGCGATTGCTTCGTCTTCATCGCCGAACCTCTGAACGAGCAGCACCGGTCCGAAGATCTCGACCTGGGCGATCTCACTGTCTGCCGCAATATCCGTGATGATCGTCGGTTCTATATAGTTCTTTCCCGCAAGATCTCCGCCCGAGCGGTTGCCTCCCAGTACGATCTTGCCGGATTGCTCCGAGCGCACGCGGTCGAGCATACCCATCACGCGATCGCACGCGGCCGCATTGATCAGCGGACCGACCATAACGGTTTCGTCGAACGGATCGCCGACTTTGTAGCTCTTGGTGATTTCGATCAGCCGATCGACCACTTGAGCGTGGATCGATTCGTGTACGATAAGCCGCGTCGGGAGCGCGCAGCCCTGCCCGGCCATGATGCCGATCGTCCAAGCAACCGCGCGCTGGCACGCAGCTTCGATGTCCGCGTCGGGAAACAGCAGACTGGCGGACTTGCCGCCGAGTTCCAGCACCGCTGGTTTTAGCTGCTCCGCACATGCGACAAGGATGTTGCGCGCGGCGATCGGACCGCCTGTGAAGCTGATCTTCTCGACCTTGTCGTGACGAACGAGGGCCTCGCCAGCCTCAGGCTTGCCGGGGACGATCGAGAGCACGCCGTCGGGCACGCCGGCCTCGCGGGCAAGGCGCATGTAGAAGTCCGGTGCGAAGGGGGTTATTTCGGCGGGCTTCACCACCACGCAATTGCCTGCTGCCAGCGCCGGCGCGACCTTCATGCCGAGCGAGATCAACGGCCCGTTCCAGGTGATGATGATGCCCACGACACCATAGGGTTCGGGCACGGTGTACGCGAACTCGCCCCTGGTATCGAATGTCGAGATCAACTCGCCGGACAGCTTGTCGCACCATCCGGCATAGTAGTTGTGCCACTCTGCGGAAAGCTCGGCCATGCGCCGCCCACCCTGAAGCGGAGTACCGCCATCGAGCGCCGCCAGCCGCGCGAACTCCTCGACGTTCTGATGGATCAAATCGGCTAGCCGGCGAAGTATGTCGCGCCGCCGTTCGGGCGGAGTGGTGCGCCATTGCTCGAAAGCCGATGCAGCCTTTTCGACGGCTCGATCCATCTCGTCTTTACCGGCAAGCGGTACCGTCGCCTGGAATGCTCCGGTGACAGGATTGTGATGATCGAAGCTCCCGCCGCTTCCGGAACTCATATCTTCGTTGCCAATGCGTAGCATTGCCGACGGCACCGCCATATCCATATGCGAACTTCCTCTCTCGCTTCCCGGCCAGGCTTGACGGAGCGAAGACTCATGGCCGAACCTTCTAAGCAACAAGCTGAGCGGGAGCGCCGGATATGTCAACGACGAGTTACTTACGAGGTGAGTGAATCGACCGGCTCCGTCCGCCGCCGCGACGCGGCGCGGACGAGGGAGCGTATCTTGCTCGCCGCACAGGAGGTGTTCTCGACGCGCGACTACACGCAGGCGCGGGTTTCAGATATCGCGGCGGAAGCCGGCATCAATCAAGCGCTCGTCGTGCGCTACTTCGGAACCAAACATCAGTTGTTCGAAACCGCACTGGCCGCGCTGCTCGAAGAAAACAGCGTCGATGGGCTCCGCTCGCGTGCAAACTTCGGCCGCCAGATCGTGCGCCGCCTGCTCGGGGAAGATGGCAGCAAGCGCGATCCGTTGCCGATGGTGATCCATGCCGTGTCCGATCCGGTCGCGCAGCCGATCGCTCAGCGTCTGATGGCCACACGTATCCTGCAGCCGCTGGCGCGCTGGCTCGGCGGCGACGCAGCGGAAGCGCGGGCCGCCGAGTTGCTTCTCCTCTGCGCCGGTTTGTTTACCTATCGCAAGCTTCTCCCGCTGCCGCCGTTCGAGGGGAGCATGGCACCGCCGGCGCGCGAATGGCTCGAGGAGCGCCTGCAGGCCCTGGTCGACGAGCCTTACGCGCCGCAGGGCAAGTAAACGGCTCTTGACATGGCTCGATTGCCGCCGAACGATAGCCGAAGAGAGGAAGGAGGAGGCCATGGCGAGCGGAGGCAACCCGCATGTCGGCTTCGTCGGCATCGGCAATCAGGGCGGCCCAATCGTCGAACGGATCGCGGCCGCGGGCTTTCCCGTGACCATCTGGGCGCGGACGCCCGAAGCTGCCGCTCCGCTCGTCGCGCTCGGCGCGACGGCCGCGCGCGAAGTGACCGGGCTCGGTGCTTGCGATATCGTCGGCATTTGCGTTCGCGACGATGCTGGCGTCGTTCAGGTGTTCGATGGGTTGTTCCCAGCCTTGCGGCCACAGATGATCGTCATGATCCTCGCAACCATCCACCCCGACACATGCGCCGCGCTTGCGGTACGCGCCGCGGAACGCCAGGTGACAGTGATCGATACGCCGGTTTCGGGCGGAGCCGAGGTCGCACGGGCGGGGAAGCTGACGGTGATGGCAGGCGGGCCGGCCGACGCGATCGAACGCTGCCGGCCGGTCATCGATAGCTTTTCGGCGCTGCTCGTCCACCTTGGGGACGTCGGAAGCGGGCAGCTTGCCAAGCTGATCAACAACACGTTGCTGACGGCGCACCTCGCGCTCGCGGACGAGGCGCTTTGCTCTGGAGAGGCGCTGGGTCTCAACCGCGTCGGTCTTGCGACGCTGCTCTCGGCATCCAGCGGACGGAGCTATGGCGTCGATATCGTGAGCCGCCTGCCTTCGCCCGCCGCCTTCTCCAGTGGCGCGAAGCTGCTTGAGAAGGATGTTGGTCTGCTCGAGGCGGTTGCGCAGGAGCGTCGCGTGAACGTGGATCGCATGATCGGGACTGCCGGTAGCTTCCTGGCAGCTGCCATTAGCAAATCTGAAGGCGAGGAGAGCTGACGATGGCCGAAGACCCCGCGAGATATGGCGATGATCCCGATAAATCACATGTGACGCCGGAGCAGCGTCGACAATATGGTCGTGACTGGTTCGAATATACGATGTTCGCGCCTGCACCGCCGCCCACGACGCCTTATTTTAGAAACGGCATCGCTGATTTTGTGTTCGGCGAAATGTGGAGCCGTCCGGGATTGGACATGAAGTCCAGACGCTGGATCACGTTAGCCTGTGTCGCCGCCTGCGATACCACGGTTCCGATCCAGTCCCATATCTATGCGGCGCTCAAATCAGGCGACATCACGATCGAAGAGATGCACGAATTCACGCTGCAGTTCGCAGTCTATTGTGGCTGGCCCAAGGCGTCGATCGTAAATCAGACGATCATCGATGCCTGGCAGCGTGTCCAGAACGAAGGCGGCCCGATAAAGCGCGACAAGCCGGAACCGATCTGGTGAAGGATCTCCGGGGCAAAGTCGCGCTGATCACCGGCGGCGGCAGCGGGATCGGGCGCGGCGCCGGCATCGCGCTCGCACGCCGGGGCGTAAAGGTGATCGTTGCCGATATCGATGAAGCCGGCGCCAGCGAAACCGCGGAAGCGGTCCGCATGGCTGGCGGCGAAGCCGTCGCGGTCACCATAGATGTCGGTCTCCCCTCTGCATTCGACGAAATTCACGCTTTCGCCGCCGGTGCTTATGGTGCGATCGACATCGTGATGAACAACGTCGGCGTGCTCGTAATGGGCCTCATCGGCGATATTCCGCTGGCCGAATGGGAGCGCGTACTCAATCTCAACCTAATGTCGGTCATCCGCGCGCAACACCGTTTCGTCCCGGAGATGGTGGCGCGCGGATCCGGGCATATCGTCAACACTGCGTCCTTCGCGGGCCTTTTTCCTTATGCCTATGATCGCCTCCCTTATGCTGCCAGCAAGGGCGCGATCGTAACGATGACCGAGGGCCTCGCGCTTTATTGCAAACCGCGCGGCGTCGGCGTCACCCTGCTCTGTCCGGGGCCGGTGAAGACCAACATCGGCGCCACGCTTAAAAGTTGGACAGAGGGGCTTCCGCTGCGCGGGCCGGGGGCGGAGTTCGCGATGCTCGACCCGCTCACGGTAGGCGAGATGGTTGCGGACGCGATCATCGAGGATCGCTTCTTCCTTCCCACGGACGAGCTCGTGAAGCCGCTGCTTCGGGAGCGCGATCTCGATCGGGACCTGTTCATCGCCAAGCAGATCGAGGTCTCCCAGGTGAGTCACGCCTTGCTCAGTCGAGATGCGGAAAATAGGTCGTCTTGAACCAACCCATGGCGTCGCCCATGAGCTCCGTCTCGCGCAGCATCCGGCGGTTGCACAGGTTGAGCGCAGTGATACGATCGACGCGGCTTCCCGCGACCGCATGCGCGAGCGCATGACGTGCCTCCGCGAGGCTGCCGTACTCGCCGCCTATGGCACGCTCAGTCTCTCCGATTTCGAGCCGGTCGTAAGTCGCGCCATAGCGCTCGCGTTGCCGCCAGAACTTGATCATCCGCGCGATCGACTTGGCCTTGCCGGCAGCGAGCTGATCACTCGCTCGCGGCACGATGATCTGGCGAATGTCGTCGAGCGCGATCTGGAAGGCACGATCGGCTTGCGTCGGCATCACGTTGGGCGCGTCATACGTGTCAAGTGCAAGACCGGAGAGTTCGGCGATCTGCTGGACGATGATACGCAGGTGCGCGGTCGAGAAGAGCATGCGCGTACCGGCCATCGCGGGCAGCGACTTGGCGTCAGCATCAAGGGCACGACTTGGTACGGTGAATGATATCTGGAAGAACAGTCGGAAATATTTGACGCGCACGATGTCGACCTTGCGTCCGCTCGCTGCGACATAGGCTTCAATGACTTCGCGCATCGGAATGAAGGGATTGAACAACATCCGCACCCAGACACCGGCGAGATCCTCCATGGGATCACCATAATGCGTCAGCTCCCAGTCGAGCAGCGCCGTACATTGTCCTTCGTGGTTCAGAAAGTTGAGTGGCCCGGCATCGCCATGAACGATGACGGGAGGGCCATCGTCAGGGGGAACATTCTCCTCGAGCCATTGGATGGCAAGCAGCAGGATCGCGTCGGGCGTGGTGGCGAGGTTGAGCTGCCTCAGTTCGCGCAGTTTCTCCCGCACGCGCTGCGATGTCGGAATCCCCGGATCGCCGAAGCCCGGCAGCGGATGTTCTCGCGGGTCGATCGCATGCAACGCGGCGATCTGGCGTACAAAGTCATGCGCGGAGGCGATCCGTTCCGCCTCGGGCTCGACGGTGATCCATTTGTCCGTACCCGGCACAAGGGCCGTGAACAGCGCGAACATCGCTGGCTCGGTCGCGATCAGCCGCGGCGCATTGACGCCACGGCCCCGATAAAGACCGGACAATGCCGAAAGTATTGCCGCCTCTCGTTCGAATGCCGGCGGTCGGGTAACGTCGCCGAGCCGCGTGTCCCAACTGAGATAACCGCGCTCGTGGCTTCCGTCCGCCAGGATGACACCGACCTCCGCACCGGCGCGCGAGGCACCGCCACCCGCCCGCGGCACGACATCAGTGATCCGCCCGCCTGTCTGTCGCTCGATCGATTCGACGAGCAGCTGGGGTAACAGGTGGCTTGATTCAGCCTCCGCCATAACGACTTCCTCTCCTTGGCGCGGATGGCAGACATAGGCTACCAGGTCAAACAGGTGCCGTTAGAGATTTGACGATCGGTCAGTTTTGCTGGACGGTCTTTTCGGGACTGATATACGGCTGCCCATCCGAGCGGCCACAAGGTCGACCGACCATGGAGAGCTGGCATGACATTGCTGAAGAACAAGAACGCGCTTTATATCAACGGCGAGTGGGTGGCATCGGATCAGCTCGAGGCGGTGTTGAACCCGGCCGACGAGAGCGTGCTCGCCGAGGCGCCGGTCGGATCGTCGGCACATGTCGAAGCGGCGCTCGCCGCCGCCTATCACGCCTTTCACAAGGGACCGTGGCCGCGTCTCCATGCCAAGGAACGGCAGGCTAAACTCAGCCAATTTCTCGATGCGATCGAGCGGCGCGCGGACGAGATCGTCAAGTTGATCGTTGCCGAAGCGGGTTCGACCATGATGCTTGCACAGTTCCTGCAATTCGGCATCCCGATGAAGCATGCCCGCAACACCGTCGAGATCATGACGCGGCCAGCGCAGACCTCGCTGCCGATCGATCTGACCCCGGCCCCCGACGGCACCACAACGCTGGGCGCTACTGTACTCTCGCGCGAACCCGTCGGCGTCGTGTCGGCGATCACTCCGTACAACTTCCCGTTCTTTCTCAACGTCGGCAAGGTCATTCCCGCCATGGCGGCGGGATGCACCGTAATTCTCAAGCCTTCCCCTTACACGCCCTTCGAGGCGCTCATCCTTGGCGAGATCGCAGACGAGGTCGGCCTTCCGAAAGGGGTGCTCAACATCGTCACCGGCGGCGTTGACGTGGGCGCCGCGCTCACCACCGATAAGCGTATCGATCTCGTAAGTTTCACCGGATCCGATGTGGTCGGCGCCGCGATCCAGGCGCAGGCGGCGCCGACGCTCAAGCGCATCCTGCTCGAGCTCGGTGGGAAATCGGCGATGATCGTGCGGCCGGACGCAGACATCCGCCAGGCGGCGATGGCCGGCGTCGGCGGCTTCACCACTCATTGCGGGCAGGGCTGCGCGCTGCTCACCCGCCATCTCGTCCACAATTCCGTCAAGGCCGACTATGTCGAAACCATCCGCCAGATCATCGGGGGCATGAAGGTCGGCGACCCAAGCGATCCCTCGGTCGCGGTCGGACCGCTCATCCGCGAGGTAGCCCGCGCCCGCACGGAGAAATATGTCGACATCGCACGTGCTGAAGGCGCCAAGCTGATCGTCGGCGGTAAGCGGCCGGTCGGGCTCGAAAAAGGTTTTTATTACGAGCCGACCTTCTTCGATGACGTGCACAATTCGCATCGCATCGCACAAGAAGAGGTATTTGGCCCCATCGGAGTGGTCATTGGGTATGACAGCGACGAGGAGGCCATCGAAATCGCCAATGAAAGCGAATTCGGGCTTTCCGGGGCGATCTACTCGAGAGATGCCGGCAAGGCCTACGAGATGGCACTTCAGATACGCACCGGCGGGGTCGCTATCAACGGCGGCGCAGGAACGATGTCGAGCCACGCGCCGTTTGGCGGGATCAAGCGCTCCGGCTACGGTCGCGAATACGGCCATGAGGGGCTCAATGAATTCACCTACATGAAGACTATCGGGTTCCACTCCGCTTGAGCGTCATGAGCCGGCCGAAGTGATTGCATCGGAGGTATCGGTCGCCCGCGTCGAGGAGGGGCACGAGAACGCGGGCCTTGCCGTTCCCGCGCTAGGTGCCGGCACGCCCCTCTCCCGGTGGCTCGCTGCGGGGTGGCGCTGCGATGCAGAGGTTCGCGCGGTCGAGGTCGAGGGCGCAACCGTTCGCTATCGCGGCTGGGGGCTGTCGGAGGCCGGCAAGCCGGGGCTCGTGTTCGTCCACGGCTTCCTGGCGCACGCGCGCTGGTGGGATCATATCGCGCCGCACTTCGCCGATCGCTACCGCGTCATCGCCCCGGATTTTACCGGGATGGGAGACAGCGATCGGCGGGCGGCTTATTCGCGGCGACAATATGCGCGCGAGCTCGTGGCGGCGCTGCGCGATGCAGGGATGCAAGATGCCATCCTCGTCGCGCACAGCTTCGGCACGGTCTCGGCGCTCGTTGCCGCATCGATCGATCCCGAGCGCGTCCGCCGCGTGATCGTGATCGATGCGCACGTCTTCCGTGCGGAAGACGAGGGCAATGTTCCGATGCAGCCCGAAAAGTCCTATCCGAGCTTCGACGCGGCTCGCGCGCGCTATCGCCTCGCCCCGCCCGGCGCGTGGCCCGATCCCGAGATTGAGGACTATATTGCCCGCCATTCGATCCGTCGCATGGCAGATGGACGGTGGGGCTGGAAATTTGATCCGGAGACGTTCAGGTCAGTGCACCGCGAAAGGTTGCGCAATGAGTTGAAAGGCCTGCCATTGGCGGTCGACTTCATCCATGCGGGCAATAGCGAGGTTGTGGACGCGGCGAGCTTAGCGGCTTTTCGCCTGCACATGCCGGCGTGCGGCACGCCGGTGACGGTGCCGCTCAGCCATCATCACGTCATGATCGAGCAGCCCGTCGGCCTCGTCGCCGCGCTCAACGGCCTGCTTGCCCAGCCACATCAGGGAGAGGCACGATGAGGATTCGCGTGATCGAGGGGAAATGCAGCGGCCATGCCCGTTGCGCGGCGGTCGCTCCGGATATTTTTATTCTCAACGACGACGGCTATCTGGACATGCCCGAGACGGCGGTCGCCTCCGAGAACGAGGCACTTGCCCGTCGCGGCGCGCGCGCTTGCCCGGAACGCGCCATCGAAGTGATCGAAGACTGACGAGGAGATGCATTTGACGACCATCCGCTTCATCCAGCACGACGGGCGCGAACAAGCAGTTGATGCGACGGACGGCGAATCCGTTATGCGCGCCGCCAACGATCACGGTGTTCCCGGCATCGTCGCTGATTGCGGCGGTTGCATGACATGTGCGACTTGCCACGTCTATCTTCCGCACGAATGGTTTGAGCGGCTTGCTCCGCCGACTGAAGATGAGACCGCAATGCTCGAGGCTGCGGTCGATCCGCGCCCCAACAGCCGGCTTTCATGCCAGATCATCGTATCGGCAGATGTCGAGGGACTGATCGTCAACGTTCCGAAGAATCAATTCTAACGGCGCGCGCTGGCAATCTGCGATCTTACATGCTTTGAGACCTCATCGCGCGACCCGCATGGTCGTGCTAAGGGGAATATCGCTTTGCCCGCAGACGTTTCCGCCATGCTCACCGATGGTCGCCGGCCCACGGAAGAGCTGGGCCGTAAGGGATTGGAAACGCGGCGCCGGCTGATGGCAGCCGCGCAGGAATTGCTGCAGACGATGTCGGCGGTGTCGCTGACCGCCACCGCGATAGCGCGCAAGGCGAGCACTTCGTCGGCGACCTTCTATGTCTATTTCGACGATGTCAGCGACGTCGTGCTCGCGCTCGCGCGCGAAGCGAGCGAAGATCTCGGTGCGGTCCATGCCGTGCTTGCAGCATGGCGCGCGGGCAAGGACACGCAGGTGGGCGCGCGGGACTTCTTCGAGATCTATCGTGCGTATTGGGATCGGCATCGCGCCATATTGGGTATCCGCAACATGGAGGCGGATCGCGGCGATCAGCGCTTCCTCGCCATCCGCAGCCGGGCCGGAATGAGCATCATCGCCGAGCTCGCTGCGCTGATCCGGGAGGGTCATCCGGACGGCTCGCTCACCGAAGACCAGTCGATCGCACGCGCGACGGTGATCTTCGCGGCCATAGAGCGGCTGGCGGCGACAGCTTCGCTGTATCCGCCGCAGCTAGGCGGCGTGCGCGCCGTATCTCCGACTGCGCTTGGCGAGGCCCAGATCGCCATTCTCGTTTCGCTGGTTCAGCACTGAGCAAGCCCTAAAGGGAGGCCGGACCTCGTCCTCTTGCCTCGACCAGATCAACGTTCACATCGCGCGGCAGCGATAGGACGGCCAGCAGCGTGCACGCCATGGTTTCGGGGGTCGCCGGAGCACCGCTAAATTGCAGATTTCCCATGCGCGTCGCCGTCGCAAAGAAATCATCGCGTCGATCGGCCGGCCATTCCTCGCTCAGATTTCCGCCGGTCGCGACCGTTCCCGACCTCAGCACGGTGACTCGCGTACCCTGCTCACGCAGTTCAGACCGCAACCCTGCCGCCATACTCTCCACCCCTCCCTTCGTCGACGCGTAGAGTGTCAGATAGGGGTAAGGCATGCGGACACTTTCCGACGAGATGAAGACCAAATCGCCGCCGCCTGCCGCGCGCAGATGCGGGATCGCCGCGCTGCTGGCGTAGGCCGGACCATGCAAGTTGACCGCGTACTCACGCTGAATTTCGGCGTCGGAGGCGGTTTCCAGCTTCAGCAGCGTGGTTATCGCCGCATTGTTCACCAACACGTCGATCTGTCCGAAGTGCACGGCCGCCCGATCGATTGCAGCGCGTACCGCCGCACCGTCCGCCATATCCGCCGCAATCGGCAGCACCGCGTCGCCGTGAAGATCGGAGAGTGCGTCGAGCGCGGCGGACTCGCGCGCCACCGCCGCCACCTTCGCGCCATGCGCGACCAGCGCAGCGGTGAAGGCGCGCCCCATGCCCTTCGAGGCGCCGGTGACGACGACGATCTTGCCGGCAAGCTCACCCGTCATCGGACTAGACGGCGGCAGACGCGGTTGCGCGGGCGAGCAGCGCCTGCATGTCGATGGCGCCGGTCGTCACGCCGCCGAAGAAGCCGCCGTCGACCGGCAAACAGACGCCGCTGACGAAGCTGGCGGCGTCGGAATTGAGCAGCACCATCGCGTTGCCCTGCTCATCCGCCGTCGAGCGGCGGCCGGTGGGCGCGGTAAAGGTATCGAGAACGACCTGCCCCGCGACCTGCTCGAATGCCGCCATCATCGGCGTCTGCGTCGGGCTCGGCATCGTTGCATTGATGCGGATACCTCTCGGCGCGAGTTCGACCGCCTGCAAGCAGGTCCAGGTGTTGAGCAGCTCTTTCGAGAAGGAATAGCCGTCGCCCACCAGCCCCGGATTTCCGGCTACCCAGTCGAGAAATGCGACGCGATCGGCGATGGCGATCACCGGTTTCAGCATCTCGAGCTTCGTCAGGTAGGCCATACCCGCAAGCGACGAGATGGTAGCGATCGCGCCCCCGCGCTTCACGCGCGGCAGCCACTGTTCGGTCCAGTGACGGATGCCGAGGAAATTCACGGCGACCACGTCTGCGGCCGGAAAGGTCTGCGGCAGACCGGCGCAGTTGAAGAGTGCATCGATTTCGCCACCGATCCCTCCAACCGCCTGATCGATGGACGACCAGTCCTTGAGATCGACCTGCGTGAAGGATGCGAGATCCACCGGCGACGGCTTGATGTCGGCCCCGTGGACCTCTGCGCCGAGATCGACAAGGGCGCGCGCGCACGCCTCGCCCATGCCTGAGAAGCAGCCGACGATCGCGACGCGCTTGCCCTCGTACGAAAAGATGCTCGCCATCTCGCCTCCCCGGGAATCGACCGCGGCCTCTGGTGCCGCCTTGGTCGCTAAGAGCGAGAAAATTGTTGAATCGTCAAGTCTGGGCCGCGAGCCACTCGTCGTCGGCGCGCGTGAGCAACTCGGCGCGACCTGTAAAGTCTTGCGTCGACCCTTTGTGGCGGATGGCGGTGTGCGCTCGCGCTTCTTGTTGCACCCAGCAACCGCCCGATACTGGAGCACCAGCCCGCTCATCGAGCTCTTTGCCCATGCCCCGACCGCCGGAGATGAACACACCCCGGCGAAGCACGAGCGCGGCCTCCGCCGTCTCGCTATCGAAGGTTTGTGATACCCATGATGTGAAGCCCGAACCCAAGCTGCGGCCCGCGAAGCGCTCCGGCGCGGCAACAGCATAGCGATCGAGCGTCCAGTCGAGCAGGAGCGTGCCGTCGCGCCAGAGCAGCGCGTGCCGCTTCGTATCTGCCCGTTTGTCGAACACCCGCACGTCGTATCGACGTCGCACGGTCCCGCGGGCCGCCGCGGCAACCGCAAGCGCGGCGAGATCGATTTGATGGGTGCACTGATCGCGTGCATCGGTGAGGCGGAACGCGGCGGTCATGTCGTCGCTCAGTGGCATGTCCAGGAGATCGCGCAGCCGCACGCTTGCGACCGGACAGAGTGAATAGGGCGAACGTGGGCTGTCGGCCTCGATCGAGGTGACATGCTCGCCGTCGTGTCGCAACACCACGCGGAAATGATGAAAATCATCCTCGAGGGTCGCGCGCACCATAGCTGGCGCACCCGCAATCCGGATCACGCGATTGAGCGAAGGCATCGGCGCGATGTTCATTCCTGATTCCAATCCTGCACTCCCGATCGCGCCTCAATCACGGATTGCCTTGGGCACATAGCAATGCGATGCGATGAACCTGACGATGCATCAAATAAAGTCGGGAGAGCAATATGCCGCAGGTGGAAGGCCCCGTTTCTTCGCGCTGCATCAAGGCTTGAACGATGGTCGGCAATCCTCTCGCCGGAAAGGCCGCGATCTCGGGCATCGGCCGCTCGCGCATCGAGCGCAAGGGCATGACGCCGCCGATGATCCTGCTGGCGGAGGCGTTCAAGCAGGCGCTCGACGATGCTGGACTTGTTCGTGACGATATCGATGGCGTGTGTACTTATCCCGGCCACCGTGACGGTCGCGACGGGATGGCGCCGGTCGGCTCGACAGAAGCGATCAACGCGCTCGGGCTCAAGGTAAATTGGTATCAGGGCGGCCCGGAGGGTGCCGCGCAATCTTCCGCGCTGATGATCGCGGCGCTAGCGGTCGCGACGGGACAGGCGCGCCACGTGCTGGTCTTCCGCTGCCTCAACGAATCCTCGGCGCAGGCGACGGGTCGGCGCGGCATTGGTGAACGCGGCGGCGCCAGCGAGGTAGCGACGATCGGCGGCTGGTTATCCTGGCTCGTCCCTCTCGGTGCATCGTCGGCGGTCAACTGGGCTGCGATGTACGCCGATCGGATCATGCACGAACATGGCCTCACCCGCGAGCAGCTTGGCGCGCAAGCGGTGTTTCAGCGCGAGTGCGCACAGCACGATCCTGGCGCGATCATGCATGGCAAGCCGCTCACCATGGCGGACTATCTATCGTCGCGCATGATCTCCGATCCGCTCTGCCTCTTCGATTGCGACGTGCCGATAGACGGCGCCGCCTGTGTGATCGTGTCCACCATCGAGGCGGCGCGCGACTGCAAGCGGCCGCCCCTGCGGATCGAGGCGATCGGGGCCGGACTGGAGCATGGCTTCACTTGGCACCAACGGCCCGATCTTACCACGATGGGCGCGCACGACGCCGCCGCGTCGATGTGGGCCACGACGGACCTCAAACCTAGCGATGTCGATGTCGCCGGCCTCTATGACGGATTCTCGATCTTCGTACCCATGTGGCTCGAAGCACTCGGCTTCTGCGGACTTGGCGAAGGTGGCCCGTTCATCGGTTCGGGCGCGACGCGCCTCGACGGAGCAATCCCGACCAATACCAATGGCGGCCAGCTCTCCTCCGGCCGGCTACATGGCTACGGCCTGCTGTGGGAGGTTTGTACTCAGCTTCGCGGCGATGGCGGCGCGCGGCAGGTCAAGGATGCACGCGTCGGCGTGGTCGGCGTCGGCGGCGGCCCGATCGCGGGTACGGTGTTGCTGGCGCGCGAATAGCAGTGGAGAAACGGATGGCGGAGCAGCCCGAAGGGGTCGGCAAGGAGGTGCTCTACGAGATCGTCGACGATCATGTCGCGCTCGTCACTCTCAACCGGCCAGACAAGCGCAACGCGGTCAATGGGATAGTCGCGCGTGCCATGCAGTGGATCCGTCGTGACGTCGAGGTCCGGGACGCGATCCGTGTTGCGATCATTTGCTCGTCGAGCCCGCAGACCTTCTGTGCCGGCGCGGACCTCGCCGAGATCGCCGCCGGGCGCGGTCACACCATCGCCCCGGACGGCGAGGGCTTCGCTGCCTTTACCGACGTTGCGCATGCCAAGCCGTGGATCGCGGCGGTCTCCGGCAACGTGCTCGCCGGCGGCTGTGAACTTGCGCTCGCCTGCGACATGATTGTCGCTTCCGAGGACTCGCGCTTCGGCTTGCCCGAGGTAAAACGAGGCCTGTTCGCGGGCGCCGGTGGCGTCTTCCGCCTGCCGCGCATGATTCCCCGCAACATCGCCTATGAATTGGTCGCGACCGGCGACCCGATGCCGGCTGAGCGCGCTTTTCATTTTGGATTGGTCAACCGATTGGTTCCGTCTGGTGAGGCAATTTCGAGCGCCCGTGGTCTCGCCCGGGAGATTGCTGTGAACGCGCCTGTTTCGGTGCGCGAAAGCTTGGCTGTCGCGCGTCTCTCGCACGATATCGACGAGGAAGCTTTGCGTGCCCGTTCGCGCGAGGCGAGCGCGATCACCGGCGCCACCCAAGACGCCAAGGAAGGCACGCTGGCCTTTCTCGAGAAACGGGCGCCGGCGTGGACAGGCCGGTGAAGTCGCGCAGCCACTTGCAAAGCCATCAGCGACCGCGTAAAAGTGACGGATAGTCAATTCCAGCGGTGATAGGCCGAGGAGAGGTGATATGAGAATGGACGATATGGTGATCGTCAGCGTCGACGATCATGCGGTCGAGCCGCCGAGCGCATTCCTCAGTCACTATTCCGCGTCGTTCAAGGACGAAGCGCCCAAAGTCATCGACAAGGACGGCAAGGACGTCTGGTTATGGAATGACCAGATCTATCCAACGATCGGGTTAAATGCCGTCGTGGGGCGGCCTCGCTCGGAGTACGGGATGGAGCCAACCCGCTTCGAGCAGATCCGGGCAGGAGCGTTCGATCCGAAGGCGCGGGTCGACGACATGAACGTCAACGGAATATGCGGCTCGCTCAACTTCGCGACGATGCCCGGCTTTTCAGGCAACGCCTTTATCGCCGCCGCGCTTCAGGGCCACAAGGAGAAGGCGCTCCGGGCGATCAAGGCCTGGAACGACTGGCACATGCTCGAATGGTGCGCGGCCGCTCCGGGCCGGTTCATCCCGATGATGATCCTGCCGCTTTGGGACATGACGGAGACGCTCGCCGAAATCCAACGTTGGGTGAAGCAGGACGTCCATGCCATCGCCTTTCCCGACAATCCTGCTCTGATCGGCCTGCCGAGCCTGCACAACGCCTATTGGGAGCCGGTGTGGCAGGCCTGTTGCGACCACAAGATCGTGCTCAACTGCCATATCGGCACCGGCGCGCGCGCGGCGCACGCCTCCGACGAGTCGCCCATCGACGCGTGGATCACGACGATGCCGATGTCGATATCCAACTCGGCTGCGGACTGGTTGTTCGGCACGTTCTGGAAGAAATACCCCGATCTGCGCATGGCGCTGTCCGAAGGCGGCATCGGCTGGGTGCCCTATCTGCTCGAGCGAGCCGACTTCACCTATGAGCACCATCACGAATGGACTTTTTCGGATTTTGGCAGGGAGCGGCCGTCCGATGTGTTCAAGCGGCATATCATCACCTGTTTCATCGACGATCAGTTCGGGCTCAAGAATCTGGAATACATGAATACGGATATGGTCTGTTATGAGTCGGATTATCCGCATTCCGACACGTTGTGGCCGAACTGCCCGGAGTATCTATGGGCAACGGTCAACGGACTGAACTCGCACGTGATCGACGCGATCACGCACCAGAATGCCATGCGCGAATACAATTTCGATCCCTATACTGTACTCGGTGGACGCGAGAACTGCACAGTCGGACATCTCCGCGTTCTCGGCAAAGACGTCGATGTCTCGCCGCGCGAGAATCTTGGCGGCCTTCGCACCGATAGCATGGATTTCGTCGGGAAGGCGCGGCGCCCGGTCACATCGGGCGAAATCCAGCGCATGTTCGCAGCGGCATAGATTTGGCGGAAAAGGTTCCGGGGCAGATATCGCCTGCCCCGGCTTTTCTTCTGGATGGTTGACAGAGACGGCATAGAACGGCGGACTGAATCGCGATCTACCCCGCAGCGTTCAGCAGCGACAATGCCGCCAACGCCACGAAGCATTGCCATTCAGCGCGTCGCTCGCAAGGCATCCAGCATCCGCATGAAGTGATTGCCGACCCAGACGTCCTGGTCCTCACCCCAGCCGACCTTGCCTTCCATCTCCCAGCGCATGAGCTGGTTGAGACCGTAGCCGCTCTCGCTCATCCGGCTTACCGACATGCCTTCGGCTTCCATCGTTCGCCCGAGCTCGTCGGCGATCGAAACGAGCATGTGGCTGTTCCAGCCCGCGATCGGATCCCGGAAATTGAGCATCCTCGATCGTGCTTGATCGATGGCGCCGAACTTGCCGTCCTTCAACAGCCAACCCACGTTCATTGGCGCCCAACCCTGCGCGTCGCCATCCTGCATCCGCACGAACCCGAGGAACCCGGTTTGCAGGTCCAGGCTGTGGCCGTAGATATAGTCGATCCGGCCGCGGCCGCGCTCGCGCTCGATCTGGCGCCACGCCGGACCGCCTGGATTTCTCACGCGGCTCTCGCCCGGCGCATAGGTCTTGCGGCTGGTCAGGTACGGACCTCCGCGAGGCCCCCACGTGCGATCGCGAACACCGACACCGTCGATCGGGATCTTCTCACCGCGCAGAGTGAGCGTGCCGACCACATGCCCGAGCTGGTCATAGTGCGGCGTCTGCATGAACGGCGCCTCGCCGGGCCGAAAGCGATGCGGCAGATGGACGCCGGTATGCACGAAGTCGAGCGCGAAGCCCCGCTCCGGGTCGGTGTAGCCGAGATGGTACTTCATGCCCGGCTCCAGCATCTTCAGGCTGTAGCCGCCGTTGGGAAAGGTGATGTCCCGCAGATCCGGATCGTCCGGCATCGGGGCTTCCTCGACCTTCTTGTAATAGGCGAGCCGCCCGGGTTCGACACCCTGATCGTCCCATACGAAGATGCGCCAGGTGGCGGTCTTGCGATTGGGATAATAGGGCGTGTGGAGCCAGCAGCCGATCTTGCGCTCCGGGATGTTGAACGACCACCAGTTGGTTTCGGTCTCGTAGGGATCATCCGAAAGCTGATGGTAGCAATCATCCTCCGGTTTGAATCGGAGGGTCTCGTCGTCCGCCACTTTCATCTCCTCCAGCTCTCGAGCGCCTTTCATAAGCGCAGTCAGGTTCCTTGAGCCCAATATCGTCAGCAGCACGGCGGCATCTTCGTGCCTGCGAGATAAGCTCGCGCAATTGATCGATGATGGCACAATCCCATCTCGCCAAATTGGTGCGCTTACTTGATGGTGACCAATTTCGGCACTCGGTAACACGGAGTGGGCTGTAAACGCCGTGCGCCCCCCCCCCGTCTGCGGCCCCTACCCAGCGAGCGGCGTGGACAGCG
>Ga0213875_10000675_pt1 | contig 26789 bp, 31 predicted proteins | sample BarmaccomBMRX_R8_FD_160105 | JGI IMG/M metagenome (GOLD analysis project Ga0213875, IMG submission 160105) | Root-associated microbial communities from Barbacenia macrantha in rupestrian grasslands, the National Park of Serra do Cipo, Brazil - RX_R8 | ecosystem: Host-associated > Plants > Roots... | reverse complement strand
GCAGATACGCGACCTCGGCGAAGATATAGTAGCGGAAGGTAGTGTGACGACGGTCAACCATACCGATTTTCACCGCCTTCTGGCAATTAAGCGCCGAACAGTCACACTGATAGTTAAGTGCCCTGCGGCCAAGAAGGAAAGCCTATCCGTTGACACTGGTACACTTAGAGTTGTAAAGCATATACCCGTGGAGGCAAGGGTCCGGCAACTACTTGACACCCTCGCTCCACGCAATGACCAAAGGAGGTGAAGTCCAATGCAAGATTTGCAAGATTGTGTAAACAATGTGTGGGAAGTCGCATCAGACCTTTATGCCCGGCAAACAAGAAAAGTGTGGTTCTGGCGTAAGGTAACTTTTCACGGTTGGCCACACGTTAGTTTTGTGGCGAAAAACGCTCACAAGTTTGCATTCGAACTTGATGCGGATCCCTCAGTAGCAGAGATCGCAGGACTGGTACATGACACCAATTATCTCGTTACTCCTCGTGGCCCTGCTTCTGAAGGCTCTCGTTTGAGAGCTAAAGTTCTGGTGGACGCTGGTCTGGATAAGGATTCGATCTCTGTGATCGAGAATGTGGTTATCTCAGCGGAGACACGCTCACGCGGTCGAAATATATCTCGAGAAGCAATGGCTTTGAGCGACGCAGATACGCTTTTCAAAGCACTCCCCATCACGCCGGTTATTCTCTCACCGTTGTACATGCGAGAGACGGGAAGATCTCTTCGCGAGCTTGCTGAAAAGATTGTTGGCGAGCAAGTTCCGCTGCGAGACGAAGAGATCTATTTCTACTCTGAATCCGCCAAGAAAAGTTACGAGAAATGGGGAGATGCAAACCTTAGGCTGTGGTCGTACATTCTGGAATCGTTGGATGATCCATCCGTGGTAGACCTAGTAGAACAGATGGAAGACTACACTAAAATTCCTGCGAGAGCTTCTAGTAAAGAGCACGGAGTTCAGGCAGCGCTCAGTCGCGTTCGTAACGGTCTGCGTAATTGACTTAACTGGCTTCAGGTACAGGCAAGGGAAGGCTTTGCCTGCAAAGCGGGAGACGGCGCACCGATTTTAGGAAAGGTAAAACCTATGGCCATCGGCGGACTAGTGGGCAATAGATTCGTGCAAGATCATTGCCTGCTGCCGATGTAACAATGTGGCAGGATTTGGCTTCGGTCAGAGGAATCTTCGTTTTGCAGGTGACATGTACACCTCGTGGTCCGGGTGCCTGGTCGCGCTGAACATCTTTCAGAGGTTGAAAGGTTGAGGTCTGCTGCCGGGTCGGTTACGCCCGTGCGAGCCTGCGCGATTTGTGCGGCTGGCGAGTCTACGCCTGTTCCGTGAGGCATGCCGATGGTGGCGGGCTGACGGCTGAGGGCCACTCCCGGTAGAAGACAGTGTGGGTACAGGCCGCGGAGATGTTCGCTGAGGACGCGGACCCGGTGCAGATCCCCAGGTCACTGCGGGTCAGCAGGAAGTCTGTGTACCAGTGACGCCGCGCCTGGTGGGTCGGCGAGCAGGAGGGCCTGGCCTCGAAGGGGCTTGGCGGGAGCCCATGCCGGCTGGATGAAGGGCAGCTCACGGAACTGCGCGCCACGCTGGAGGGCAGTCCGGCTGCGTATGGCTGGGCGCAGGACCAGCGGCGGACTCTGGCCAGGGCAGCGTCGCTGGCCGCCCGCCTGTTCGGGGCCAGCTACATACTGCGCGGGATGTCGTTCTTGCTGCACCGGATCGGCTACTCGCCCCAGGTCCCGGTCCACCGGGCGGTGGACGGCGACGAAGCCGCGATCGCGGAATGGCGGGCGGTGACCTGGGCGAAGGCACGAGGCTAGCGGCGGTGACCGGCGCGTGGATCTGCTTCGAGGATGAGGCCGGGCAGTCGCTGCGGCCCGGCAAGGCCTGCACCTGGGCGCCCCAAGGGCACACTCCCGTGATCAGGGTCTCTGGCAACACCGGCCGCCTGCCGGTCGTCGGCATAGCCTGCCTCAAGGCCGACCGGCCGGGCCGGTTCTTCTGCGGGTCCGCGTCCACCGCCGTCGTAAGGGCGACCGGGCCAGCATGTCCGAGGCCGGCTACGCCGCCCTGATCACCGCCGCGCACCGCGCCCTGAACGCCCTCATTGTCCTGATCTGGGACAACCTCAACACCCGCCGCAGCGGCAAGATGCGGCGGTTCACCGAGGCGAACTCCGCCTGGCTCACCGTTATTGACCTGCCCGGCTACGCCCCCGGCCTCAACGCGGTCGAAGGCGCCTGGTTCGTCGTGAAGAGCGGCCTGGCAACCACGCCGCCACCACCCTCGACCAGCTCCAGACCCTGGCCCGCAGCCGTCTCCGCAGCATCCAGCGACAGCCCGGCCCCATCAACGCGCTCCTCGGCCAGACCGGCCTCCCTTGAACCCACGTCCCCTAACCAACAGGCCCAGGCCGTTCAACCTTCGTAACCCGAGGTAGTGCGGACAACACGAAGATGACCGGTGATCGTGAGTAGCCCAGTCTTGGCCGCGCACGCGACGGCGTGCGGCCCTGGCGGGCCGACCCATCGCGGCGCGGCAGCCCATTGCCGACGCCAGCCGGTGCTAACAGCCCTGCTAACAACGGGGCTGGATCGACGTGGACAGTCCTAGAACCGAAGGCCGCTTCAGCAGGCCGGTTGTGACTGCCTGGACAGCCGTGGACACCTCTCGCAGTCCTCGTAATACGTAGGTCATCGGTTCGATTCCGATAGGCGGCTCCCACCAGCGATGAACAGCCAGCTTCCCCGGCACTCAGTCAGCGTCAGCGGTGTCATAACCGATGAAGATGGCCGGGCTCTGCTCATCCAGCGCCGCGACAACCACCACTGGGAGCTGCCCGGCGGCGTCCTCGAGCTCGGTGAGTCGATCGAGGACGGCTTGCGCCGCGAGGTCCGCGAAGAGACCGGACTCGTCGTCGAGCCCGGCAGTCTCAGCGGCGTCTACAAGAACGTGAGCCGGGGTGTCATCGCCCTGGTCTTCCGCTGCCGGGCCACCGGCGGCCAGCTGACCACCAACGACGAGGTCATCGCCTTCCGCTGGGCCGACGAAGACACCATCCGCCAGCTCACCACCGAGGCCTACGCCGTTCGTCTCCTGGACGCCATGCGCAGCGCCACTGCGGCATCCATCCGGCATCACGACGGTACGCACCTGCTGTAGCAGCGCGCGGTTCCCCGCTGGCCTGGCTGTTCGTAGCCGCTGGCGCTGACAAGGGCCTCGGCCATCATCTTCCAGTTCGCGACCTGCGGGAACTGCTCACCAGCTGCGTGCTACCCGAACCAGGACGCGACGTAGCAGATCAGCCCCACCAGCACGCACGCTATCGCCGCACCCCACAGGCGTGGCTGACGCCGGTATCGAACCCTGACCCGTGTTCGCCAGCTCAGCCCGTCCCCGCGCCTTCCAGAATCTTTCACCTGAGCGGCCAGGCTCAGCAGGCAACCCGTTGCCTCCAAAGTGGCACCCAGGCCGCGCAGTACGTCAGGCCAGTACTTCACGAAGCCGGTCATGCCCGTTGATATGCCAACCAACCTGCAAGCCGTGCGTCATACAACCCGCAGGCACCGATCGGGTCGCGGCCCCAAGGCCGCCAGTCCGGCCCCTTCGCGCGGGCCAAAAATTGTGCGGGTCCTCAGGTCGGAGCGGGGCATAATCGATCTGACGGGGTGGCGTATCCGCCTTCCCGGCCGATTTGCCCGGGGATGGTGCCACTATGGCCAGCCTGCCAGAACTGATCGGGTTGCTTTACCGGGCCGACTGGACCCGCTTGTCGCTGTCGGCCGAGCTGCGCTCCGAGACCAATGGGGAGCCGCCCCCGCGCCGGCCGCACGAGCGATGGTCCGGCTGGTACCGCAGCTGGCCAGGTCAGCGGCAGGACACTGGCCGCTGGGTGGCGCGCGGGGAGCTGCTGATCGGTGCCGGTGGCCGGTGGCGCCTGGAGTACCCGGTTCCCGGCCAGGGCGCCGAGGCCGAGTCCGACAGAGAGGCGGCCGAGGGTAGCGACGGCGAGCACGGCTGGGCGTGGCGGCCGCCGGAAACGGGTGGTCCGCCACCGCTCCCGGTCGAGCTGAACGGCGTCTGTCCGCCGGTGCCCGAGCTGTTCTGCCCCTCCGGCCTGCTCGGCGGGTACACCCTGGAAGAGCTGGGGCCGGTGACCGTCGCCGGCCGCGACGCGATCGCGGTCGCGGCCACGCCGCGCGGTGATGTGATCGGATCCGGCTCCGGCCCACGGTCCTATGACCGCGTCGAGGTCGCCGTGGACGCCGAGCTCGGCATCCTGCTCCGCCGGACCGAGACGTCCGGAGGCGAGCTGGTCACTCTGACCGAGCTGACCGCGGTGACGATGAACCCGCCGGTGGCGGCCGACCCCGCCCGGTTCGCGGCGCCGGCCGGCAGCCACCGCGGCGAGACCCGGGAGGAGATCCCGCCGGCCTCGGCCGGCGGTCCCGGGCGGGCGGCCGCCGACCTGGCCGCGGACGGCCTGGGCGCGCTGATCAGGAATTTTCCTCATCGGGCCGGTCACGCCCGGACCGACGAGCATCCGGAGGCGATGCCAACGCCCGATCCGGCCCCGCTCGAGCCGGCCGGGGGCTCACCGCCGCCCGACGAGGTGCTTGACCTGCTCTACCGCAGCGGCGGGCCCCGTGACCTCGGCGCCACCGCGCGGCAGTGGCACGACCTGGCCGCCATCGCGTCCGAGCTGCACGAGGGATTCCGCAACGCCGGGAGCGACGGCTTCGCCTCCCTCTTCGACGCGATGACTTCTGGAATGAAAGTGACCCGCACCGAAGCCCGGCTGCGGGTCAGCGGCCCGGACCGGTACCGCCTCGACTTCTCGGCCCGCCCGCGGCCCATAGATGCCACGACGATCGCCAGCGATGGCGAGCGCCGCTGGCGGGTGTACCGGGACCGGACCCTGGTCGGGCCGGCCGCTCCGCTGCGGGAGGAGATCGTGGCCCTGGCCGATTCGTCCTGGCTGCTCCGCACCCGGCTGTCCGGCGGTGCGGAGCTCATCTACCGTGGCCGGCCCGCCCGCCAGCTCCGCGCGACCGCCATCTCCGAGCTGGAGCTGAGCCTGGGGTCAGCGATGATCTTTCCCGCCGACGCGATCGTGGACGCCGAGACCGGCGGCCTGCTCCGGCTGCTCTGCTACTCCGGCGGCACACTCGCGGTCTGGTCGGAGCTGGACGACATCAGCACCGAGCCCGCCGATCCGGGCGAATTCCGGGTGCAGGTCCCGCCCGGCACCCGTGTCGTGGAGGAAACCGGCAACCCGATCGCCGACGCCGTCGCGGGCATACCCGGCGTGAAGGGAACCGCGGCTCGCGCCGCGGCCGAGGCCGCCAGCCGTACGGCCGGCGCCGTCTCCGCTGCCCGGAGCTTCCTGGACGACCTGCGCAGCCATCGCTAGACCGGAGCATGCCGCGGCTCCGGGTGTGCCGCGGTCCCGAGCGTCATGTAGTCCTCATCGGTGGATCGTGCGTTGATGGGGTGTGAGACCCGAGCCACCCGACTTCGCGGAGTTCTACCGCCGGTCCGCCACCCAGTGCCTGCGGACGGTGCTGGCCACGGTCGGTGACCAGCATACGGCGCAAGACCTGGTGGACGAGGCCTTCGCCCGGGCCTGCGCGTCATGGCGCACGGTCAGTAGGCATCCGGCGCCGGAGGCATGGGTGATCCGTACCGCGCTGAACGTGAACATCTCCCGGTGGCGGCGTAACCGCCGGGAGATTTCCGTCGCCGACCCGGGCGCAGGCCCGCACCCCCAGCCGGCCGGAGACGCCGGGAGCCCCGTCGATCCCCGGATCATGACGGCCCTGATGCGGCTTCCGGCCCGGCAACGGCAGGTGGTGGCGCTGCGGCTGTTCCTTGACCTGGACACCGCCCGCACCGCGGAAGTGCTGGGCATCGCGCCCAGCACGGTCAAGGTGCATCTCGCCCGCGCCCTCGCGGCCCTGCGCGACGCACTCAACCCCGAGCATCAACAGGAGACCCGGTGATGAACGACCATGACCTGCTGACGACGGTGCGGGAATCCTTTACCGAGGTGCAGTCGGCCACCCCGGTGGAACAGATCGTGCGCCGCGGCCACGCGATAGGCGTCCGGCGCCGAATCCCTGCCGGGGTCGCGGTGGCCGCGGTGGCCGCGGCGGCCGGCACCGCAGCTGCCATCATCTCCTCCGGGCCGGCCAAACCGGCACCGGTAGCCGCGCAGACGACCGCCTATGTCGTCAGCCAGGTCGCCCGGGCGCTGGACGCGATGCCGGGCAACACGGTCGTGTTCACCCAGCGGTTGACGGTCCCGGCCAGCGACCCGGTCATCGACACCTGGGAGGCCCCCGGAGCCGGGTCGCGGCAGGACAACCTCACGCTGGCCGGGCAGCCCGAATCAGCCAGCTCAATCTCGCTCAGCGGCCCGGCCGCGCGGCTGACGCGCACGGTGACCGTCGTCGACTACCGGACCAGGACCTGGTGGCGTTCGGCCTCTTCCTACGGGCCGGGCAACGTACCCGCAACCGTATGGAACTGCAGCAACGTTGGCACCGACGATCTCAACTGGAACCCCAGCGAAATGGCGGCCCAGCTGAAAACCGAGCTGTCCTGCGGCGACCTGAAGGTCGTCGGCCGCGGCCCGGTTGGTGGCGTGCCTGCCGTCAGGCTTTCCGGATACTTCAACGGCAGCGGCACGTTGACGTACTGGGTGAACGCCGCGACCTACCTGCCGTTCCGCTTCACGGCGGCGGGCAGCGGCCCGGCTCTGCAGGTGAACCTGCAGTGGCTGCCGCCGACCGCGGCCAACCTGGCCGAGATGAACGTCCCGATCCCCGCCGGCTTCACCCGGGTGCCGCCGCCGGGGACGGCGCCGTCTCCCTGACCTCGCTTCAGGATTTGAGGATTTCGTTGACCCGGCCTCCAGATTAGTCCGATGCCGGGGCGCCCAATTCGGCGTATTTTTGAGTTCAGTAGTCGAGTATCGACGTGGGGTGACCGAATGCTGGGCGCCATGGTCTGCCTCGTGGGTGCGCACGACTGGTCTCGCTGGGAAGTGCCGGACCCGGTGCAGCCCTGGCAACGAGTCCGGACCTGCGCTCGTTGCCGGCAGTCGCAGCGGTCGGATGACAGACCGTGGGCCGCGGTGGCCTGTCTCCTGGGGCTTCACCGCTGGGCCGAGTGGAACGTGCCGGATTCGCTGCAGCCGGGCGATCAGGTCCGGGCCTGCGCCCGCTGCCCGCGGACGAAGACCAACGACGGTCCGGTCCCGCTACGGTCGCTGTTCTGGTGATTCGCGATCCGAGAGGGCCGGCTCACCGGGCGGAAAGTCCTCGGCGAGGTGGTGCAGGACCCGTTCGTTGAGGGCGGCGAAGGTCTCGAGTTCGGCCGGGGTGAACAGGTCGATGAAATTCCGGCGGACGTTGGCCACGTGCTGGGGCGCGGCCTCCTCGATGGCGCGGCGGCCGGCGGGCAGCAGGCAGATCAGGGCGCTGCGGCCGTCGGCCGGGTTGGGTTCGCGGACGATCAGCCCGCGCTCCTGCATGCGCCGGACCTGGTGCGAGAGCCGGCTCTTCTCCCACTGCACAACCGCGGCCAGTTCCTGCGCGGGCAGGTGGCCGGTGGGGTGCCCCGACAGCACGGACAGGATCTCGTAGTCGGCCTCGGTCAGTCCGGAGTCCTGCAGCAGGTGCCGGTCCAGGCGCGCGGTGAGCCGATGATGCGCGTGCCGGAAGGCCCGCCAGGCGCGGTCTTCGCGGGAGTCGAGCCAGTCGGGTTCCGTCGGCATTCGCCCATACTACTTGGTTGACACATCAATCAGGTAGGCATATGGTTGATACATCAACCTAACCGTGAAGAAGTTCACCGGAAGGAAGCAACCATGACCACCACCCTGAGTTTCGCCGCCCTGACCATCGACTCCGCCGACCCGGCCGGCCTGGCCGACTTCTGGGGAAGGCTCTGGGCCGCCCCGTCAGCCCGGGCGCGGTCGCCGGGGACACGGCCGTCGACGTCACCGGACCCGACAGCGGCCCGCGGATGATCCTCCACAATCCCGCCGGGGCCGGGGCCGGGGCCGGGGCCGGGGCCGGGGCCGGGGCCGGGACGGCCAAGAACAGCGTCCACCCGGTCCTGGTCACCGACCACCACGACGAGGAGACCGAGCGACTGACCGCCCTCGGCGCCAAGCCGATCGCCGAGCTCAACGTCCCGCCCGCGGCGCTTCCGCCCGGAGTGGCGGCCGTCCGCCAGACCACGTTCGCCGACCCCGAAGGCAACGAGTTCGACCTGGTGACCTGGCAGCCCGAGTAGTTGCCCAGGCCCGCGCTTTACCGGCGGGCTGGGCCGCCACCGCGCCGAGCGGCTCGACCAGGCTGCGGGCATCCTTGCTACCCTCGCTGAGGTGCCCGAGCAGGCGAACCCCAGCGCCCCGCATCCCGCGGCCCAGTCCGCCGAGCCCATCCCGGTGCTGCGGCTGGACACCGCCCGCCGCGCCGATGGGACGTTCGACCAGACGTTCCTCGCCCGGCTGCGTACTGCCCTCCACGAGATCGGGTTCCTGCAGCTCACCGACTACGGCGCCGCGCCCGGGCAGATCGAGGAGCTGACCGCGGCCGCGGGCCGGTTCTTCGCGCTGCCGCTCGAGCAGCGGCTGCGGCTGGACAACCGGCTCTCCCCGCACTTCCGGGGCTACACCCGGCTCGGGCACGAGATCACCGCCGGCCAGGCCGACGCCCGCGAGCAGATCGACTTCGCGCCCGAGCAGGCGCCCGTGCCCCGTGAGCGCTGGGACGCTCCGTACCGGCTGCTCGAGGGGCCGAACCAGTGGCCCGACGACACCGTCCCGGAGCTCCGCGCGCTGGTCGAACACTGGGCCGAGCTGCTGAGCACCATCGGCCTGGAGCTGACGCGGGCGATCGCGGCGGCGCTGGCGCTGCCCGAAGACCATTTCGACCAGTACTTCACCGGCCGGCCGCACTGGTTCGGCAAGCTGATCCGCTACGTCGGGGCGGCCGACGGCAGCGACCGGCAGGGGGTCGGTCCGCACGCCGACTGGGGCTTCCTGACCCTGTTGCTCCAGGACGGCACCGGCGGCCTGCAGGCGCGCCCGGCCGGCACCGACCGCTGGATCGACGTTCCGCCGGTCGACGGCGCTCTGGTCGTGAACATCGGCGAGATGCTCGAGGTCGCCACCCACGGCTATCTGGTGGCCACCCCCCACCGGGTCCTGCCGTGTGCACCCGGCGGGACCCGCGACTCGATCGGCTTCTTCTGGTCCCCCCGGCTGGACGCCTCCCTCGACGCGGTGCCGCTGCCGCCCGAATACGCCGAGCAGGCACCCGGCGTCCGCGAGTCCGCGCACAACGTCCTGCACAGCCGGTTCGGCGACAACGCGCTCAAGGGCTGGCTGCGCTCGCACCCGGAGGTGGCGGCGGCCCACCACGCCGACCTGCTCAGCTGAACCAGCGGATCCAGGCTCCGTGCCCGTCGGTGAACGCGAGCGCCTCCCGCCCGCCCCGCGTGAGCAGGAACGGCGCCGGACCGGGATCGGGAGCGGGCAGCCGGGCCGGGAAGCCCGGTAGGTGCGCGAGAACCTGAGGACCCTCATTCGGCAACCACTCCGCGCCCAGCGCCCGCACCGCCGCGGCGAACTCGGTGCGCCGCTCCGGGCTGAGGTAGGCGAGGACCGCCGAGTGGAACACCACCAGCGTCGCCGTCGGCGGAGCCTGGGCCGCGGTCTCAGCCAGCTGGTCCACCAGATCGCCGCGGACGACCCGGGGCGGATCCGCGCGGGCAACGTCGACCGCAGCCGCCAGCCGCCCGGCCCGCTCGCCCTCACCCGGCCAGACCAGGCACGACAGCCAGTGCACGTCGTCGGCGTCGGTGACGTCGAGCGGGTTGAGGTCGATCCCCGCCCGCCACACCACCTCGGGGACCCGGGCTGGGAGCGGCACCGGCCCCCGCGCCTGGCAGGCGAACACCGGGCCACCGGGGCGGCCCTCGATGCGGTGAGTGCCGCCGGCCCAGCCGTAGCGGTAGCGGTAGCGGTCCGGCAGCAGGCACAGCCCGGCGCTGGCTCCGACCTCCAGCAGCGCCAGCGGCGGCGGCAGCAGCGCCAGCGCGGGCAGCAGGGTGGCGCAGCGGGCGGGCTCGTTGGTCTGGGTGCGCCGGGCCAGCATCACCGCCGTCAGCTCGTCGCGGCGATCCAGCACGGTGGCGCGGAACGCCGCATAACCCGGGAGCAGGCCCGCCAGGTAGCGGACCGACGCGAGCAGCAGGTTCGGCTGGCGCTTGTCCGGCGGCAGGCCGTCAAGCAAAGCCAGCAGCTCCGGATCATCGGCGACCCTGGCCGCGAACTCCTCGTACCGCGGCGAACGGCCGCGCGCCTCAACCACGGCAAACCGGCGGTAGTCCTCGGCCGTCTCCCGCTGAGCATCGTGACCGGTCATCTCTCCCGCCCAGGTCGTGGCCGCGGCGCCGCAGTACGATCAAAGGCAGCTTGCGGTTGCGCCTAGGGTTCCGCGCCCGCCCCGCCACGGCAACAACGACAATCAGGGGCGGACGGGCTGGACCGAGCGGCGCCAGGGCCGGCACGATACCGGCCCCACACCTTACGGGACAAAAACCCCGAGGGCTTGCTATCGGCATGCCCGCCGAGCGGTGGGCGTAGCTCGAAGGGGTCCTCGTGATCAGCTTTCGCCTGACGTCCACCCTGACGTCCATCACGGCCGCGCCGTCCCGGGCCTGCCGGTGAACCCGGCCGGTCAGGCCGTCGCCCTGCTCGGCGCCGGGATCGTGGCCGGGCTGGTGGGAAGCGCCGGCGGCATCACCTCGCTGGTGTCCTACCCGGCCCTGCTGGCGGTGGGCATTCCGGCGCTGGCGGCCAACGTGACCAACATCGTCGCCCTGGTCGCCTGCTGGCCCGGGTCGGCGCTCGCCTCCCGGCCGGAGCTGGCCGGCCGTGGTTCCTGGCTGCGGCGCTGGGCGCCGGTGGCCGCGCTGGGCGGAGCGGCCGGCTCGGCCCTGCTCCTGTCCACCCCGTCCGGGCTGTTCACCCGGGTCGTGCCGTTCCTCGTCCTGGCCGGCTCGCTGGCCCTGCTGGCCCAGCCCCGGTTGTCCGCCCGCCGCCAGCCCGAGCCTGCCGCCCGCCGCCAGCCCGAGCCTGCCGCCCAAGGCCGGCCGGAGCCCGGGCCGGGTAACCGGCTGGTCCTGCCCGCCGGCGTGTTCACGCTGTCGGTCTACAACGGCTACTTCGGAGCCGGGTCCGGGGTGATGACGCTGGCGCTGCTGCTGTTCACCACCGACCCCGATCTGCCGGTGGCCAACGCCCTCAAGAACATGCTCATCGGGGCGGCGGCGCTGGTCTCGGCGGTCGCGTTCGTGATCTTCGGGCCGGTCAACTGGGTGGCGGCCGCACCGCTGGCGGCGGGGATGTTCGCCGGCAGCACGCTCGGCCCGCGGGTGACCCGGCGGCTGCCCGCGGGCGTGCTGCGCTGGGCGATCGTGCTGTTCGGGGTGGCGCTGGCCATCCAGCTGTGGATCAAGCCCAGTCGGTGACCCTTGTGCGGACCTTTCCGGCAATTTAGCGTGAGCCTCAGTGACGGTAACCGCCGTCGGGGTGCCGCATCGGGCGGTAGGGGAAGGGGCAGGACATGGCCGAGCACGTCGCGAACGACCTCGACAAGCTCAAGGGGATCGGCCCCAAGTACAAGGAGATGCTCAAGAGCGTCGGCGTCGACTCGATCAAGGAGCTGCGGCACCGCAACCCGGCCCACCTCAAGCAGATGATCGAGGAACGGCACGGCGCGGTGGTGGGCCTTTCCGAGCATGAGACCAAGACCTGGATCGACGAGGCCCAGGCCTACCAGGACTAGTCCGCCGGCGGTAGCTCACCCGGGCGGCTGGCGGGCCTGCTCGGGTAGCAGGCCCACCAGCCGCGTGGGTCACCAGGCCCTCAGGCCCAGGCGGCGGCCGGGACCGGGACCGGGCTGGCCGGAACCAGCGTCGCGACCGAGACGTGCGGCCAGCTGAGGTGGTTGAAGTTCAGCAGGACGCGCTGTGAGTACTGGATCTGGGTGGCCGCGACCTTGATCTGGCGCGGCGCGGTGATGGCCACCGGTGGGTTGACCAGGAACTCGGGGACGGGCTGGCCCGCCGCGCCGGTCTCGGCCGGGATGATCAACGGCGGCTGACCCGGCTCGAAGATCGGCACCTCGAAGGTGTACTCGACGGTCTCGATCCAGAAGATCGCGTCCATCTCCACCGCGTTCGCGTTCGGGTTGGTGGCCTGGCGGTCGCCCAGCAGGAAGGCGACGTTGTCGGTCCCGCCGCCGAACAGGGGGGAAGCCGGCTGGGTGGAAATCGTGATGGCCGTGGTCGAGGTGATGGTCTGCGCCTGGATGTGATTACGCAGCAGGGTGTTGGGGTCGTCCAGCATGGCCTGCGTGATCGTGCCGGCGGCCGCGAACGACGTCAGGTCCTGGGGGATCCGCGCCGTGTTCTTGTTGACCAGCGTCTGGCTGGGGAACGGGATCTTCTGGCTGGGCTGCCCGATGTCGAACGGGGTGATGTCCACCGGCTTGATGGTGGGCTTGCCGTTGATGAGGGTGAAGGTGCCCTGCGCCTCGATGGTCGTGCCGTGCGGGATCGACCCCATCCGGAAGACCGTGGGATCGGGCACGTTGGGATCGGTGGTCTTGGGCATCGACATCCAGAGGCCGGGCTCGAAATGGATGCCGACACTCTGGCTGGGAATGGTCACGTCCTGGATCACCTGCAGGTAGGGAACGCCGTTGAGGAAGACGTCCGGCTGCACCTCGCCGCGGTTGGGGACGTTGCCCAGGGCCGGTGAAAACGACAGGGTCTCCTGGGTGAGGTTCAGTTCGAGCAGGTTGTCGCTGTTCGCCGGGATGGGCAGCTTGGTCGGCGACCCCAGGTCGGGCCGGAAGATGGTGTTGAAGCCGCTGCCGTGGAACGTCCCGGTGAAGGCGGTCAGCGGGCCCAGGCTGGGCACGGCCGAGAGCCGGTCCCGGAAGGTGGTAGCGGTCGACACCGCTCCGAATCTGAAGTCGCTGGGCAGTGCGAAGGCGGGCTGGAGTTGCTGTTTGGTCATGGCTCTTTCTCCCCGGTAAGGCTCGCGGTCACCTGTGCGGAGTAGCCGCGGCACCGTCTGATACCTCCGCGGCGGCAGATATTTCATCGGCCGGACGTCGCCCCAACCTCGGATTGACGTTTCGCCTGCGCTTGGCGGGTAAGCGGTCACGCGCCGCCTTCACCGGGAGCAGGACGTGAGCAATCGCTGTGAGATCGAAGAGCTGTGCCAGTACGACCGGAGCTGCCCGTTCTACGCGGAGAACTGCCGGATGACCCGGCCGCAGGAATCCGGGGACGGCGCCGCTAGCCGTTGAGCTGCTGGGCGTGCCTGGGCAGCAGGCCGACCAGGAGCAGGGTCAGCAGGTCCAGGCCCGCGACGATCGCGAAGACCAGTTCGGCGGCGGCGAAGTAGGAGTGCACGGTCGGGTGCCCGATCCGGGTGAAGAACACCGTGCCGAGGGCGGCCACGCCGATCGCGCCCGCGAACTGCTGGACCGCGTTGACCATACCGGCCCCGGTGCCGACCTCCTCGGTGGTGGCGTCGCCGAGGACGAAGTCGATGATCGGCACGAACACCAGCCCGGAGCCGAATCCGGTCGCCAGCAGCGCGGGGGTCAGCTTCCAGACGGTGACGCCGGCTCCCCAGTGGGCGATCGACCACCACAGCGCCAGCAGGCCGATGACGGCGATGGCCAGCCCCAGGTGCAGGCAACCCCGGCCGAGCTTCTCGGCCAGCACCGCCCCGGCCAGCAGCACGGCCACGGCGGTCCCGAACGCCCAGGGGATCAGCGTGAAGCCGGTGTGCAGCGGCGTCCAGTGCAGGCCCTGCTGCAGCAGCAGGTTGATGACGAGCACGAACGCGCTGAGCGAGGCGAAGAACCCGGCCACGATCAGCAGGCCGACCACGAAGCTGCGCTTGCCGAACAGCGACGGGGTGATGACCGGGTGGCGGCTGTGCCGCTCGGACACCACGAACAGCGCGAACAGCACCGCCGCGGCCGCCAGCATGGCGTAGGTCCAGGCCGGCCAGCCCAGCTCGCGGCCCTGGATGAGCGGGATGATGAGCAGGGCCGAGGCCGCGGTGAGCAGGCCGACGCCGGTCAGGTCGAGCCGGGCGGACCGGTCCTCGCCGCCGCGCCGGGGGAGCACCAGCCAGCCGAGCGCGCCCGCGACGATCCCGAACGGGACGTTGATGAGGAAGATCGACCGCCACTGGCTGCCGAACAGGTCCAGGTGCAGCAGCCAGCCCGCCAGGATCGGCCCGGCCACCGTGACCACCCCCATCAGCGGCCCGACCGGCGTCAGCGCCTTGCGCAGGTGCTGGGGCGGGAACACCACCTTCACGATGGCCAGGCCCTGCGGGATCATGACCGACCCGAACAGTCCCTGCAGCGTGCGGGCGACGATCAGGAACACCACGTCGGGGGCCAGCCCGCAGGCCAGCGAGGCCAGCGTGAAGCCGGTCATGCCGAGCAGGAACAGCCGCCGGCGGCCGAGCAGGTCGCCGAGACGGCCCGAGGTGACCAGGCCGAGCGCGAAGGCGGCGGTGTAGGCGCTCAGTACCCACTGCACCGTCACCTGGCCGCCGCCGAGGTCGGCCCGGATCGACGGGCCGGCCAGGTTGGCGATGCTGGAGTCGATCAGATCCATGATGTCGGCGATGACGACGACCACCAGCACCAGCCAGGCGGTGCGGAGCGGCAGCGTGGTGGGCGCTTGCGGTTCTAGCTGGTCAATAGACACGAACACTGTTCTACTTCAGATCAAAGTTCCTGTCAATACGAACACTGTTCAAACTGACTTGGAACGCTGTTCGCAAGGTTGGCTAGACTGCGGCCCATGTCACCGACCCCGCGCCAGCGGCGCGCCGCCCGGCTCGGTCTCGACCCCGGCACCCCGGCCGCCCGGCGCGGGCCGTCGGCGGGCACCAAGAAGCCGATCACGGTCGACGCGATCATCAGCACCGCGTTCGCGATCATCGAAACCGAGGGCTACGAGGCGCTGACCATGCGGCGGCTGGCCGCCGCGCTGGAGACCGGCCCCTCGTCGCTCTACGCCCACGTGGTCAACAAGGAGGACCTGGACGAGCTGCTGATCGGCCGCCTGTCGGCCGGGATCGTGCTGCCCGCCCCCGACCCCGCCCACTGGCGGGCCCAGCTCATCAGCGTCTGCACCCAGCTGCGCGACCAGTACCAGCGCTACCCCGGCATCTCCCGGGCGGTGTTCGCCAGCGCCCCCACCAACCAGGACACCCTGCGGGTGGGCGAGGGGATGCTGGCCATCCTGCTGGCCGGCGGGATCGAGCCCCAGGCGGCCGCCTGGGCCCTGGACGCCCTGATCCTCTACATCAACGCCTACAGCCTCGAGCTGGCGCTGGTCCACCAGCACCTCACCCGCGACGACGACGCCTGGGTGGTCAGCCGCGACGAGCAGCTGCGCCGTTACGCCGCCCTGCCCGACACGTTCCCGCAGACCAAGCGCTACGCGGCCGAGCTGACCGCTGGCACCAGCGACGACCGGTTCGCCTTCACCCTCGGACTGATGCTCGACGGCCTGCCCGGGGCCCGGCCCGGATCCTGATCGGGAGGCCAGCCACGCTCGGCCTTTTAAATATTCTGAATAAAGGGCCGGAACGCACCGGCGAACAGGTCAGGCGCGGGGTGGGTGGCGAAATGGCTCTGGCCGGGCCGGATCGCCCGTTCCCGGTAACGGCCGGGCCGCCCCGCGGGGACGGGTTCATTTCCCGTTAAGTCCCGCTCATCGCCAGCGGGCGGGCCGGGCCAGTTGCGATAATGGCGGTCTTGCCGCGGGATCGGGAGTTGCCGGTGCAGACCAGCGATAGGCCGGGCCCGCTGGAGCCGGGGAAATCCGGCCGGGCGCCGGGCCTCGGGGTGGGCATCGCCCGGGGGGCCGCCGTGGTCGCCGCCCTCACGATCTTCTCCCGGCTGCTGGGCCTGGCCCGCACGCTGGTGTTCGCGCAGACGGTCGGGGCCAGCTGCCTGGGCACCGCCTACGTCACCGCCAATCAGGTCCCCAACCTGCTCTACGAGCTGGTCCTGGGGGGCGCGCTGACCAGCGCGATGGTGCCGATCCTGGCCCGCTCGGCCGAGCAGGCGGCCGATGACCCGGCCGAGAAGGACCGGGTCGCCGACATCAGCTCGGCCCTGCTGACCTGGACCGTCATCATCCTGGTGCCGCTCGTCCTGATCATCATGGTGGCCGCCGGGCCGATCTCCGCGCTGCTCAACCCGGCCAACGCGCACGCCCAGTGCGTCCGCGCCGACGTCGTCAACGCGACCAGCCACATGCTGGTGGTGTTCGCCCCGCAGGCGCTGCTCTACGGGCTGTCGGTCGTCCTCTACGGCCTGCTCCAGTCCTACCGCCGGTTCGCCGCCTCGGCCCTCGGCCCGGGCATCTCCAGCCTGGTGCTGATCTCCTGCTACCTGGCGTTCGTGCCGCTGAACAAGGGCCTCCCGCTGGCCCGGCTGCCGCTGAGCGCGGAGCTGGTGCTGTCGGTCGGGACCACCGCCGGCGTCGCCGCCCTGGTGGTGGTGGCGGTGCCGTCGACCTGGCGGCTGCACCTGCGGCTGCGGCCGGTGCTGCGGCTGCCACCCGGAGTGGCGCGCCGGGCGGGCGGGCTGGCGCTGGTCGGCGTGGCCGAGCTGATCGCCGTCGACCTGGCCGGGGTGGTGAGCATCGCGCTGGCCAACGGGCGCGGGGAGACCGGCGCGATCGTCATCTTCAACTACAGCTCGCAGGTGTTCAACTCGGTCTCGGCCGTGCTCGGGCTGTCCATCGTGGTCAGCGCGTTCCCGGTGCTGTCGGCCCGCGAGGGGGCGGCCTTCGACCAGACCAGCGCCGGCTCGACCCGGGCGGTGCTGCTGATGTCGTGGCTCGGCACCGCGGTGATCGCCGCCATCACCGTCCCGGCCGCGCACGTGCTGGCCCGCCAGCCCAGCCAGGTGACCGAGCTGATCCAGGCGTTCGCGCTGCTGGCGCCCGGCTGTGCGGCCACCGCGCTGATCGTCAACCTGTCCCGGGTGATGTTCGTGGTCGGGCGGCTCAAGGTCGCGGCGGCCGCCCTGACCGGCAGCTGGCTGCTGGTCGCGATCGCCGACGTGGTGCTGGCCGAGCTGGCCCCGCCCCGGCTGGTGGTGGCCGCGCTGTCGCTCGGCAACACCGTCGGCCAGACCCTGGTGGCGATCCCGATGGTCTTCGTCACCCGGAAGATCTGCGGCAAGGCGGCCGTCCAGGGGGTCGGGCGGGCCGCCCTGGCCGGCCTGGTGGCCGCGGTCGTCGGCAGCGCCGCCGGTGTCGGCGTCAGCCTGGCCGTCCCCGAGCACCGCAAGCTGGCCGCGTTCGGCCTGGCCTTCCCGGCCGCGGCGGCCGCAATCATCGCCTTCGGGGCCGTCGCCTTCCTGCTCGACGACGGTGACCTGCGGTCGGTGCTGACCTGGATCCGCCGGGCGGTCCGGCCGCGCTCCTGACGGCAGTCGGGACCGAGGCCGGCCATCCGTGGCCGGCGTCTTGCCGGTAGGGGACGGCTAAGTTGCCGACGGCTGGCGTTCGAGGGCGGCGATGAGGCCGTCGGGTTCGAGCATGCTGAGCGTGATCTGGTCGACGCGGGACGGCCCCAGGCCGAACAGGGTGTCGATGCTCGGCTGGACGTGCGCGGGCGGGTCCAGGGTCAGCTCGACCAGGCCGTCGGCGGCGCCGTTGACCAGCCAGCGGCCGCGACCGCCGTGCACCCCGGTCGTGTTCCCCACCCGGGTGCGGGACCGCTGCACCGAGCGGATCGAGGTGCGCGGGATATCGAGCCTGAACGAGCCCATCCGCACCCGGACCTGGGCCGGGTCGACCTCGACGCCGGACACCCCGCGGCCGGCGTGGAAGATCAGCCGGTCGAGGGTGTCGGTGATCCGGCCCGACCAGCCGTCGTCGTAGCTGATCGCGAACCACGACGAACCGGGCGGGACCTGCCCCGAGGCCCGCTGGTGCTCCCGGATGACCTCGCGGCGGGCGGCCGCGTAGGACTCGCCGGTCTCGGCCATGCGGCGGCGGGCGGCGGCGCTGATCTTGTCGTGCGACATCGTGTCCTCGATCCAGTGGCCTCGTCCCGGCGCCCGGCCACTGCGAGAGTGAGCACGATGAAGGAAGGCGAACGCGCACGCGAGGGCTGAGCCGCTCTTGTCCTCGAGCGCTACCCCAGCGCCGGGCTGGCGTAGCTCGGATCCGGCAGGCGTGGCTGCCGTCTCCAGCATACGCCGGGTGGGCGTCAGCCGGCCGGCTCGGTGTTGACGATCGCGGTGTGCAGGATCGCCACCGAAATGGCGCCGGCGGCCGGGCTGAGCGGCGTGATGATCGGTTCGGCGGCGGGCACGCTGAGCCCCTCCAGCCGGTAGGTCGACGGGTTGAAGACCAGCAGCAGATGGAACGGGTCGCCCGCCTGGCTGATACCGATGCCGGGCCGCCCGGCCGCGTCGGTGACGGGCCGCATCGTGATGCCCGGCTGCTCGGACGCCAGCGTGAACACCGCCGCCGCCACCTTCGGGGGCAGCACCGGTACGAACTGCAGCAGCCTGCTGAGCTGCTGCCAGATCGGCTCCGGGGCGCCCTGGTGGGGCAGGTCGTTCAGGTAGGCCGCCAGCTTCCGGGCGCTGGTCGGGAGGGCCCGCGCGGCCGCGTAGGTCGTCGGCCGGGACGGGATGATCCGGGCGCCCTTTGGCAGCTTGAGCGGGAGAGTGCCGCTGAACTCGCCGATGGCGCCGTTGGGCATCTGAATAGTCACGGAGGTGCCGCCGCCCAGCCTCGAGCCGCAGGTCAGCGGGCCGAGGCCGTCGGGCCCGCCGGGTACCCGCTGGCACGGCCGCTGGTTGATCAGGTCGCCGGTCCGCCCGTCCACCGACGACCAGGTCCAGGTGGTGTACCCGGCTACGCCGCCTCTCCGCGGCCAGGACCTCCCGGCCGACGGCATCACCCGAAGCACCCGGGACTGCTTGAGAAGCAGTCCCGGTGCTCGCGTCTACGCAGGTGAGAGGTTGTCTCGCCGGGCCGCCGACCCCGGACTTTATCTCATAAAGTTCTTCGGCAAACTCCTTGACTTTATGCCGTAAAGCAGCGTCTACTTTATGACATAGAGTCGATCACGGGAGACAGGGAGACACCATGAACCCCACCTTCGACACCGCCGGCACCAACGGCGGCGAGTTCGACCCCCAGCAGGCCGCATCCCTGCTCAACCAGAGCACTCAGCAGGCCCAGCGCCACCTCGAACAGACTCCGCCGTGGTTCCTGGCGGCCCGAGCCGGCCTGGCCCTGGTCGCCTACGGCGCGCTCTGGCTGTCGACCCGCGGGCAGCACCCCTACCACTACCCGACCGCCGCGGTCGGGCCGGCCGAGGCCGCGGTCGGGATCGCCAACGTGACCGCAGTAGCGGTGATGGCCAAGCGGGCCTCGGCCGGGATCGTCGGGCGGAACCGGTTCCGGCCGCTCGATCTGGTGGTCGCGGTGGCGGTCTGGGTCCTCGTGCTGACGGGCCTGGCCGCGCTGGCCGGCTCCGGGGCCAGCGACTCGATCACCTGGGGCTATTACCCGGCCGCGGCGCCGCCGATTGCCGCCGGCCTGGCCTGGGCGGCCATGATGGCGTACCGCCGGAACCGGCGGGGAGTCGTCACCGGGGTGGCGGCGGCCGTGGTCGGCGGGCTGAGCCTGCTGGCCGGTCCGTCCGGGGCGTGGGCGGTCTGCGGGATCGGCTTCTGCGCCCTGCTGCTGGCCAAGGCGGCCTTCATCGCCCGGCAGCAGCGCCGCCGCGTGACCGCCTGACCCGTCCGATGACCAGCTCTACCCGCACGATGGAGATCCATGGCTGACGACGGACTGGACCCGCTGATCCACGTCCCCACCCGGCTGCGCATCGTCGCCACCCTGGCGGCGCTGCCCGACGGAGACGCGCTCTCCTTCACCCGGTTGCAGGACATGCTCGAGCTGACCCCGGGGAACCTGATCATCCAGCTCCGCAAGCTGGAAGACGCCGGCTACCTGAGCAGCGAAAAAGTCAAGAACGGTTCGAGCCAGCAGACCAACGTGGCTCTGACCAGCAGAGGCAGGAAGGCGCTGGACGCCTACACCCAGGCGCTGCGCAACCTGCTCGGCGGCATCGGCGAGCGCGACCCGCTCAGCGGCCGTTAGACGGAGGAACCAACGATGAGCACCGGCACCCTCGACCCGGTGATCCACGAGCCGGAGCGGCTGCGGATCGTCGCGACGCTGGCGGCGCTGCCCGACGGCGACGCGCTGAGCGTCACCCGCCTGCAGCGGCTGCTCCGGCTCACCCCGGCCCGCCTGTCCACCCGCCTGCGGGAGCTGGACCGGGTCGGCTACGTCCACACCGAACCCACCGGCGGCGGCCGGGCTCCGGCCACCGCCGCCCTCACCCGCGACGGCCGCACCGCGCTTCACGACTACGCCGCCGGGCTGCGTCAGCCGACCGGGGGCCAGCCAGCCGCGAGCCAGCCGGCTAGGGAGCTTGCCGCCCCGGCCCCTGGCCTGCAGGCTCCTGGCCTGCGGGCCGCCGACGCCGACCGCGACGCGGCCGCCGCCGCCCTGGGCGTCCACTACGCCCAGGGCCGGCTGACCCTGGAAGAGCTGAACGCCCGCCTCGACGCCACCCTGGCCGCCACCACCTACGGCGAGCTGGCCGACACCAGCCGCGACCTGCCCGATCTGGCTCAGGCCCCGGTGCCCTGGCCCGCCTGCAGGGTCAGCCGGTCCACCTCGGTGCTGGCCAGGTACTGGTCCCGCTCGGCCAGGTAGCGCCGGGTGTGCGGCGCGGCCTCGTGCGCCTCGAACGCGGCCCGGTCGCGGTACAGCTCGTAGAACATGCGCTGCAGCGGCTGGCCCTCCACCAGATGCGAGGCGTAGATCAGGGTCCCGGGCTCGCCGGCCTTGATGCCCTCGATGGTCTCGGCGACCAGCCGGTCGTAGGCGGCCGCGCTGGCCTCGTCCTTACACGTGAAACGCACGCACAGACCGAACATGGGGCCGAGTCTAGGTCCAGGTCCTGGCCGCGCCCCGAGTGACTCCGGGGCCGCCCTGTGGCAGGTTGGGCGGGTGACCTTGAAACCAGATGTGGCCTTCGTGCAGGGGCTCGACTTCTTCAGCGACGCGGTCGGCCGCCTCGGCCCGGCCGACTGGGACCGGCCGTCGCCCTGCCAGGGCTGGCGGGCGCTCGACGTGCTCGGCCACGTCGGGCAGGCCACCCGGTTCGGGACCGCGCTGCTGCAGGGGGACCGGCCCGAATGGGCACCGGTCGAGCCGCCCGGCGATCTGGTCGACGGCGCCCCGGCCGGCTGGTGGGCCGGGCTGGCGAGCCGGGCCCGCGACGCGGTCGGCGGCGTGGATCTGGACCAGGTCGTCGATTCGCCGGCCGGGCGGCGCAGCGTCGGCGACGGGCTGAGCTTCCCCGCCCTCGACCTGTACATCCACGGCTGGGACATCGCCCGGAGCGGCGGGGTCGACCTGGTCATCCCGGCCGCGGCGATCGAGTTCGCGCACTCGGTGATCGACCCGGTGCCGGACGGCACGGTCCGCAACGGCCGGGTGTTCGCGGCTGCCAAGCCCGCCCCGGCCGGCGCGACCGAATCCGAGGCGTTCCTGGCCTGGACCGGCCGCGACCTGGCCTGACCTAATGAATCTAATAGTGAATGCTGCTGAGTTAGTTGCACTGAGATAATCTCTCAGGATTGGCAAGAGCTAATTGGCATGTTGCAACGTACCCTTGTGCTCATCCACCAGGTGCTGTCCTGTAGTGCTCGGAGGTGCGGCACCTGAGTTTCACCTAGAGCTGTCGAGGGACGATGAACCAGAGATTCCCTGTACGCCGGGGTTTCCGGCTCACGTTCAACATAGTCATAGTCTTGATCGTCGTAACCTTGGTGGTTTTCTACCCACTGGCATTTTCCGGCCTCGAAGGCTTGATGAGAGCTGAGCTGAAAAGCTCGAATATCAGTCAGGCCTACGCTGCATTGTCGGCCCTCGCCAGTTCCCTGGCGTTGATCGGGGTAGTCATTTCCCTGTTCTATCAGGCGCGAGCCGGTCGTACCGCCCGGGAACAGTCAATACGTAACCTGCAACAGCAACTGATTACAATGGAGATGGAAGACCCCTCGCTCATGACGGCCGTCGGCGCGCCATGGGGTCTGCCCATACCGGCCGAGAGTGCAAAAATTCGCGAGCATCTATATATTCATATGTGGGCATCATACTGGGCAGGCATTTACGCGGTAGGGGAGATCAACACGGCGGTGGCCAGAAAAATCGCCCGAGCAGAACTATTCGGCAGCGAGGCGGGAAGAGAATATTGGACGGCCGTCAGGAACAACGTGCTGAGCACCAACGAGGGCAAGTACAAGCGCTTCGTGCAGATTGTTGATCAAGAATATCGCCAGATCATAGCGAAAAATATCCCGACCAACAAACCAGTAAAAGACACTAGTTACAGTGTAAATGCCAAAAATAAACCGACATGCAACCTAACGAGCGTTGCCGCGATAGCCGGTGCACTTGTCGCCGGAATGCTGATCTGCCGGAAGCTGCCATGAGCCGGTAGCCGACTGCACTGAGGTATCAGTAGGCTCGCTTCACTGACTCGATGAACGCCTGCCAGGTCTTGCCGGTGAATGAGAGGGTCGGAAGTGGGTCTTTTGAGTCTCGGACCACCACGCCCGAGTTCGCAACCCCAACTTCGGTACATTGGCTGCTGAAACTACTCCGGCTGCTTTTTCGCCAATATGCACCATTGTTACCAATGGTCTGCTTCGCAACATCGGCCTCGTCCATGTGGGCAGACTATCGAGTACCAGTCGTCCCGTCAGCCCCTTCCCTTTCAATACGTGCCTTTTCACTCGCGCCTAGGGCAGCGGCTGGGCGATCTCCCAGATGTGACCGCCGGGGTCGGTGAAGCTGGCGGTGCGGATGCCCCAGGGCCGGTTCATCGGCCCGTTCAGCAGGGTCACGCCCCGGCGGGCCAGCTCGGCGCAGACCGCGTCGACGTCGCCGACCTCGACCGTCAGCTGGTAGCGGGCACCGGCGCCGGGGCTGGCCACCGGGGCCGGCTCGATCAGCTCGGGGGCGGCCGCGACGCCGAGGACGTTGATGATGGTGTCGCCGCACTTGAACGCGGCCGAGTTCTCGTCCTCGAAGATCAGCGGCAGCCCGAACACGTCCAGGTAGAACGACCGTGACCGGACCAGGTCCTCGGCGAAGATCGTGATCGCGCTGATGCTGGGGTTCTCGATGAGTGCCATCACCGCCCGACGAACCGGGGTTCACGAAATCATCGGCGCCCGCCACACTGGCCGGATGGAAGCACCACCCGGGGAAGGCCGGCCCGGGGAAGGCCCGCCCGAGGGCGCGGCCTACCAGTGGGCCACCCTCGACGAACCCTGGCGGGAGGCGTTCCGGCAGGCCTGGCAGGCCCTGCGCACCGGCAACGTCCCGGTCGGCGCCTGCGCCGCCACCGCTGACGGCGAGATCGTCCACGCCGCCCGTAACCGGGTCACCGACCCGGCCGCCCCGCCCGGCGAGGTGGCGGGCTCGGCGCTCGCCCACGCCGAGATCAACGTGCTGGCCCGGCTGCCGTTCCGGCACCGCCGGGACCTGGTGCTGACCACCACGCTGGAGCCCTGCCTGCAGTGCGCGGCCGCCATCCGGCTGGGGCCGATCGCGACCGTCCGGTTCGCGGGGGCCGACCGCTACTGGGACGGGTGCCACGAGTTCGGCAAGCTGTCGGCCCGCGAAGCACGGCGGACACAGCCGGCCCGGATCGGCCCCCGGGCCGATGAACTAGGCCTGTTCGCCACCCTGATCTCCCGGATCGGCCCAGCCCTGACCCCCCGCTACCAGCAGGCGCTGCGGACCCTGGGCGAAGCCGCCCTGACCGACCTCGCCCGCCAGCTGACCGGTGGCTCCGAAGTGAGGCTGCTCACAGCGATGGAGCCCGCAGCCGCCTTCGGCTACCTGTGGCCGCGGCTAAACGATGTTGTGAACAGCGCGGAAACCTTGTAACCAGGAGCATCACCGGTCCCCCGCGGGGTCCCGGTCACCCGCCGCAGGCGGTATATCTGAAGGGTCGGCTCGGGGGGTCGCCGTGACCACTGCGCCCCGGCGAGGCCGTGCGGTCTGTCCCAAGTCGCGCGGTAAGACACCAATCACCGATGCGCAACGTTGGGAAGGTCATGGCCGAACTGCCGGGCGCCGTCGAGGCGGAGACGGCCGAACCACCGCGCCCCCGCCGCCGGCGGCCGACCGGGTTCGGGCTGCTCCTGCTCGTGATCGGCTGGCTGATCGTGGCCGGGCTGGCGGTGCTGGCGCTGCTGCGGCTGGTGGCCTGGGACGACGCCGAGATCCTGCTGGTGCTGAACTCCCTCTACCTGACCGTCTACCTGCCGGCCTGGGTGGTGGCGGCGGTGGCGCTGATCGCCCGGCGCTGGGTGCTCGGCGGGGCCGCCCTGGTCATCGTGGCGGCCCAGGTGGCGTTCGCGCTGCCCGAGCTGACCGCGGGCACCCCCCTGCCCGCCTGGTCCAGGAGCGCCACTGGCGCCACCATGATCCGGGTGTTCGACGCCAACCTCGACAGCGGCTGGGAGCTGTACCCCGGTTACCGGCAGGCCATCAGCCGGTACGACCCGGATCTGATCACGTTCGAGGAGTTCTCCGGGAACGGGGCCCCCGGCTTCCCGGGCGGTGCGATCGAGACCATGAAGAACACCGGAATGCTGGTCAAGTACCCCTACTACTGCTCGGAGCCGGGCTTCGGCGCCACCGGCTTCATGCTGGCCTCGCGGATCCGCGTCACCGGCTGCCAGTTCAAGACCGTCCAGTGGGACGGCCAGGGGATGTACTACCTGGTCGAGGCGACCATGTGGCTGCCCAGCGGGCCGATCCCGGTCCGCCTGTTCCACACGCTGGCCCCGCTGCCGTCGTCCTGGACCGAGACCCGGTCGGCCCTGGCCGCCGCCGACACCATGGTCCGCGACACCGGCGCCAGCCACATGCTGATGATCGGGGACTTCAACTCCTCCTGGGGCAACCGCGGGTTCCGCCAGCTGCTGGGCGACGGGCTGACCGACGCGGCCGCCGCCCGCGGCCAGGCCTTCGACTTCACCTGGCCCAACGGGGCTGTCGTGCCGCCGTTCGTCCGCATCGACCACATCCTGACCGGGTCGCAGCTGGCGGTCACCACGATGACCACCCACGCCGGCTTCGGCAGCGACCACAAATATCTGGAAGCCACCGTCGCCATCCACCGCTGAGGCGCCGGCCGCCGCCGGGGCTCCCGGCCGGTCCACGCCCTTTCACCAGACGAATGGGATCAGCCGCTTGGTTCGCTGCTGGTAGGCCGGGTAGCCCGGCAGGTCGCGGCGCAGGAGCTGTTCCTCGGCCTCGATGCGGCGCTGATAGGCCCGCCCGAGCAACCCCGCGGTCAGCGCCAGGACCGGCAGGCTGCGCGAGGTCAGCGCGAACCCGGTCCAGGTCAGCAGCGAGCCGGTGTACCCGGGGTGGCGGATCAGCCGGTACGGGCCCGCGGTGATCACCGCCTGCTCCTCGTCGGCCCGCAGCGTCCGGGTGTAGGAGCCGCCCAGCGTGCGCATCGACCAGGCGCGCAGCGCCAGCCCGGTGGCCTGCAGGGCCAGCCCGGCCGGGGCGGCCGCCGGCGGCAGCCGGGGCGACGGCACCCGCCGCAGCAGGAGCGGCAGCTCGGCCGCGACCCCGTAGGCGATCACGATCATCCGGGTCGTGCCCTGGTCGTCGGCCGAGGCGTCCAGGCTGGCCGCCCGGCCCCGCTCGCGGGTCAGCGCCTCCAGCGCCAGGAACCCGGCGATGCCCGCGTAACCAGCCAGGAACCAGCCCGGCCGGCCGCGGTGCCGGCGCCCTGCGCCTGGCCTCGGTTCCGCCACGGCGCCAGCATTCCACACCCGCGATCCGCGCCGGGCGGTCGCGAGCCGGAACGTCAGGGGACGACCCGCGGGAGGACGGGCCGTCCTTGATCGGTGAGCGTGCCACGACTGCCGGGGTGCTGCGTTGTCAACCTGAGACACTTCTGTCCGGCCGCCCCCGGGGGTGCGCGGCCGGCCGGTCCCGGGGCGGCAAAACGCTAAAGTCACGCTATGAGCATCGAGGTCGAGGTCATTGCTGACATCACCGACGAAGATCTGGCCGCCGTCAACCGGCTGATCCCGCAGCTGTCCCGGTCGGCGCCGCCGCTGACCGGCGACGCGCTCGCCCAGATCGTCTCCTGGGACGGCAACCACCTGCTCATCGCCCGCGACGGGGACCGCGTGGTCGGCATGCTGACGCTGGTCACGTTCCCGATCCCGACCGGCCTGCGCGCCTGGATCGAGGACGTCGTGGTCGACGAGACCGCCCGCGGCCAGGGCGTCGGGGCGGCGCTGACCCGGGCGGCGGTCCGGCACGCGCAGGCGGCCGGCGCCCGCACCGTCGACCTCACCTCGCGCCCGTCCCGGCAGGCGGCCAACCGGCTGTACGAACGGCTCGGCTTCGAGCTGCGGGAGACCAACGCCTACCGCTTCGCCACCCAGTCCTAGCTGTACTGATCAGGGACGTTGGTTGAGGTCGTGTGACGACACGATCTGAATGAGCTTGGAAGGCGAAGACCTCCGGGCGTGGAGTGGAGCTGTCT
>Ga0213875_10000674_pt1 | contig 26801 bp, 29 predicted proteins | sample BarmaccomBMRX_R8_FD_160105 | JGI IMG/M metagenome (GOLD analysis project Ga0213875, IMG submission 160105) | Root-associated microbial communities from Barbacenia macrantha in rupestrian grasslands, the National Park of Serra do Cipo, Brazil - RX_R8 | ecosystem: Host-associated > Plants > Roots... | reverse complement strand
AGGCGGGCATGAAGATCGGCGTGCCGCGCGGCGGCACGGCCGAGGACATCGCCGCGAAGAACACGCCAAACGCTACGGTGGTGCGGTTCAACACCGTCAACGACGCCTTCCTGGCGCTGAAATCCGGCCAGGTCGATACGCAGATCATGGACAGCCTGCAGGATTCGGCCTTCCTGGCCAAGGAAGGCGCCGATTTCCGCAACCTGCCCGGCAACTGGTCGTACGAGGAAATCTGCATCGGCGTGCCGTCGGGCGACCCGGACTGGCTGCGCATCGTCGATACGTTTGTCCGCCAGCTCGTCGGCTCGGGCGAGGACGCGCGCCTGTTCAAGTCGTATTTCGGCTATCCGATGCCGCCGCTCTAGCCGACCTCGGGCGGCCACCCCGGGGCCGCGCGCCGCGCCGTGTATCAGTTCAGCCTGTACGCGATCTGCCAGTACTTCGGCCTGTTGCCGGCGGCGATCGGCGTGACCCTCGAACTGTCGGCGATCGCCCTCGTCGCGAGCACGGCGCTCGCGCTGCCGATCGCCAAGGCGCGCATGTCCGGCTGGCGGATCGCCGCGCTGACGGCGCGCGCGTATGTCGAGCTGTTCCGCAACATCCCGCTGCTGGTGCTGCTGTACGTCTACTATTTCGGCCTGGCCGAGGCAGGGCTGCACCTCTCGAACTTCTGGGCGGCGGTGCTGGCGCTGATCACCAACGCCGCCGCCTATGCGTCGGAGATCATTCGCGCCGGCTATTCGACGATCCCGCTGGGCCAGCGCGAGGCCGCCCGATCGCTCGGCCTGCGCGGCTGGCACGTCGAGGCGTTCGTCGTGCTGCCGCAGGTCGTGCGCGTGATCATACCCCCTTTCGCCAATCATTGCATCGGCGTGCTGATAGGCTCGTCGATCGCCGCCGTCATCGGCGTCGGCGACCTCAGTGACTGGATGCTGGCGACCGGCTCGGAATCGTTCCGCTACATGGAATCCTTCCTGGTGGCCGCGCTTATCTACGTCGCACTCTGCCAGGCGGTGGCGGTGATGATGGCGGCGCTGGACCGCCGCAACCGGACGGCGGCGGGCTGAGCCGCGGTGTTCACGCGCGGCAATGTCTGGGAATACTGGCCGGTCTTCCTGCACGGCCTCGTGCTGACGGTCGAGCTCAGTCTGATCGCGCTGGCCGCCGGCTTCGTGCTCGGTATGGCGGTCGGCCTCGCCCGCACCTACGGACCGGGCCCGGTTCGCCTGCTCTGCACCGGCTTCACCGAGACGTTCCGCTCGATTCCACCGCTGCTGCTGTTCTTCGGCGCCTTCTATGGCCTGACCTATGCCACCGGCCTCGCCCTGTCGCCGTTCCAGGCCTCGGTCATCGCGATGACGCTGGAGGCCTCGGCCTTCATATCCGAGGTGGTGCGCGCCGCGTTCCGCAGCGTCGACCGCGGCCAGTGGAACGCCGCGCAGGCGCTCGGCTTGCGGTTCTGGGCGGCGCTGTGGACGGTGATCGGGCCGCAGGCGATCCGCGTGCTGATCCCGCCGACGATCGGCGTCTACGTCGCGGTGCTGAAGGATTCCTCGTTCGCCTCGATCGTCGGCCTGGTCGAGCTGACCCGCGCCGGCTTACTGGTGCGCGAGACGGTCGGCGACAGCCTCACCGTTTTCCTGCTGCTGTCCGGCATCTATTTCGCGATCAACTTCGCGATCTCGAGCGGCGCCCTCGCGTTGGAGGCGCGGTTCCGCTTCGCGCACTGAGCCGGGCCGGTTCAGCCGGCGGGCGCGGCCATTCCCTTGCGCGCCAGCTCGTCTTTCGCCTTCGCGCTCTTCGGCAGATCGAGCCCCATGCCGCGCAGCACGTGCGGCGACTTGGTGAACTGGATGTCCGCGTAGTCCACCACCTCGACGCGGTTGCCCCAGGGGTCGAGGAAGTCGAGGAAGCGGCCAGGCAGGAGTTCGGCTCCCGCCGCCTCGGCGAGCCGCCGGACCGTCGCGCGGTCATCGACGACCAGCCCGAAGTGCCGGTGCCCGCGCTCGGAGCGGACCGGCCCCTGCATCAGCGCGATGAACTGGTCGCTGAGGTCGATGAACGCCGCTCCCGCCTCCTGGCCGCGCAACGTGAAGCGGAAGATGCGCCCGTAGAAGTCGAGCGCCTCCTCCACGTCGCCGACTTCGAGCGCAACGTGATTTAATCCAACTACCCGCGCCCGGCCGTTCGGGTCAGCCGTCCCGCCCATCTGTGGGTCAGGGCCTGGCCAGCGCCGCGCCCCCCATCGTCTGGGCACGCAGCCGGTCGTAGTCTTCCTTGCTGACGGGAACCGCGCCCGGCAGGCCGAGGTCGTTGAGCTGGACGCGATAGGTCTCCCGCGCCGTCATCGCGGCGATCGCCGCGATGATCGTGATGCCTAACGCCAGTGCGCCGATGGTGAGCGGAATATTGCTCGATCCGGGCGGCGCGACCGCAGCGAAGAACGCCGGAAGCAGGGCAGTGATCGTGGTTCCGGTGTTCTGGGCGATCGCCATCGCCGTCACCCTGACGCGCGTGTGGAACAGCTCAGGGTAGTAGCTCGGGAAAATCGCGTTGTAGCCCTGGTAGACGACGCCCCACATCAGCAGCGACAGCAGGATCGCCAGCGGCACGTTCTTGATGCTGATCGCGTAGAGGTAGCCGAACGAGAGCAGCCCCGACGCGATCGCGCCGAAGATGATCGGCGGCCGGCGGCCGATCCGGTCCGCCAGGTTCCCGACATAGGGAATGACCAGCACCGCAAGGATATTGCCCAGCACCGGTATCCACAGATAGAGGGAAGGCGAGAAGCCGATGCCGTACGCTTTCTGAACGGCGAACGCCGCCCCGAAGATGGTGGCGACGACCGGGATGACGTTCATCAGGGACATGCAGACCACGCGCAGCATGTCCGGCCAGCTCTGCTTGAAGGCCTGCACGATCGGCGCCCGCGGAATCGCACCATGCGCGCCCTCTTCGGTGAAGGCGGGCGTCTCTTCGACCTCGCGGCGGATGATGTAGCCGGCGATGATGACGATCAGGCTGGCGAGGAAGGGGATCCGCCAGCCCCAGGAATTGAACGCATCCCTCGGCATGTAGGCGGCGAGCGGTAGGAAGATCGCCGCGGCGAAGATCTGGCCGGCCTGCACGCCCTGCAGGGTGAAGCTGGCGAAGTAGCCGCGGCGTCCGAACGGGGCGTGTTCGAGGATCATCGAGCTGGCGCCGGAAATCTCCCCGGCCACCGCGAATCCCTGGATGAGGCGCAGGATCACGAGAAGCACCGGGGCGAGCATGCCGACCTGTTGATAGGTCGGCAGCACTCCGACGGCCATCGTCGAGAAGCCCATCAGGAACATGCAGACCAGCAGCACCGTCTTGCGCCCGTGCGTGTCGCCCCAGTGTCCGAGGAAAAAGGCGCCTATCGGCCGCGCGACGTAGCCGACGCCATAGGTCGCGAGCGACGCCACGATGGCGACGGTCGGATTGCCCGACGGGAAGAAGAGCTGCGGAAAGATCAGCGACGCCGCGGTCGCGTAGATGAAAAAATCGTAATATTCCAGGGCGGACCCGATCCAGCCACTGGCGGCCGCCTTCTTGGTCTGGTGCGTGCCGCGTGGCTCATGCTGCAAGGCGTTGGCCATCTGCATTTCCTCCCGACATCAGCAGCTCTCGCCCGAGCCACGCCCGTCGCCGCCCGCCTCGCGGAGCGCCGGTACGGCCGCGGACAGGACCCGCTCGGCACCTTGACGCACGCGGCGCGCAACGGTTTCCGCCCCCTCCGTCCGGGTCAGCTCGGCCATCGGCACTTCGAGCGCGACCGGAATGCCCGGCGGCAAATGCGCGAGTATGCCGGGAATGTCGATCGCGCCCTCGCCGGGCGGCAGCCGTTCGACGCGGCTGGCGTGCAGCAGCTCCTCGGTCGTGTAGCTGTCCTGCACCGGCGCGTCGCACACATGCACGAAGGGCAGTCGCCACGCCGGCACGCGATCGAGCTGGTCGAGCGTGCTGCCCGAGCGGTTGAAGTGCAGCGTGTCAACGAGGATGCCGGTGTCCGCCCGGCCCGCCGCCTCGACCACCCGCGCGGCCGCGCCGAGGTCCGCCACTACGGTCCAGGGGAAGAACTCCAGCACGGTGCGCAGGCCGTAGCGCGCGGACAGGTCCGTCATCGCCGCCAGCCGGTCGGCCAGCCGCGCCAAGTCCGGGTCGGAGGGCGCGGTGATGATATAACTGGCGCCGAGTTCCGCTCCCGCCGCCACGAACGGCTCGAGTGCAGTGACGTCGATCTCCGGCGTGAGCTTGACGAACTCGACGTCCAATACGCTCAGCCCGGTGTCGGACAGGGCGGCCCTGGTCGCCCGCATCATCGCGGCGTCCTGCATCAGCGGGTAACCCGGGCTGGTCGGCGTGACCGCGATCAGGCGCAGCCCGACATGCTGATAGCCGGTGCGCGCGGCCACCCGCACGACCTCCGGCGGCGGCAGGCCCAGCACCGTCAGATGGGCGAGGGAGAAGCGCGTCATCGCCGCCGCCGTGCCCGCGCTGCGCTGGTCTCCGCGCTCTCAGTATTTCAGCGTCGCGACCTGGCGCAGCTCCTCGGGCGTGCTCGTGCCGAAGCCGAAGAATTCGAGGTAGGCGGGGATCATCTCGAACAGCATGTCCGTGCCGACCTGGACCGGGCAGCCCTTCGCCATCGCCGCGCGAAGCAGCGGCGTGTATTCCTCCTTCATGACGACCTCGCCGACGAACGTCCCGGGCGCGATCCTCTCGACGTCGACGGGCAGCGGATCGCCCGGCTTCATGCCGAGCGGCGTCGCATTGATGACGATCTCGTAGCCGGCGGGATCCTTCGATCCGGTGGCGACCTGCAGGTCCGGATAGTGCTGGCGCAGCCGATCCGCCAGCGCCTCCGCCGAGGCGGTCGACGCATCGAACAGGCCGATCGCCGCGAGCCCCGCCGCCGCCAGCGATGCCGCGATGGCGGAGCCGACGCCGCCGCAGCCGATCACCAGGGCGCGGGCGCCGGCGATCCGCTTGCCCTTGCGCTCCACGCCGCGCACGAAGCCCGCTCCGTCGAACATGTCCCCGAGCAGCGACCCGTCGTCACGGCGCAGGACGGCGTTGCAGGCGCCGGCAATTTTCGCGGTCGTGGTCAGCTCGTCGACCAGCCCGGTCGTCGTCACCTTGTGCGGCATCGTGACCAGCGCGCCGTGCATGTTGGTGATGCGGAACAGCTCCTTCAGCAGCGCCGGGTAGTCGTCCGGCCGCACTCCCATGGGCACGACGACGGCTTCGACGCCCTTCTTCTCGAACCACGGATTGTAGATCATCGGTGCCTTGAAGGCCTCGGTCGGGTAGCCGAGATGGGCGATGACCCTGGTCCTGCCGGTGATCATGGGCGCTCTCCTCCGTTTGGTAGCCGGAACGATTTTACCGGCCGCTCGTGTCAGGGCGTGCAGCCCTGCTGACGCAGCAGGTCGAGCACCGCCTCCGGCGGCACGTCGGCCGAGGTGAAAGCTTGGCCGATCCCGCGCACCAGGACAAATCGCATCTGCCCGTCCCGCACTTTTTTATCGCGCCGCATATGCGCGAGCAGCCGGTCGGCGGAGAGGCGCCGGTTCAGCATGCCGAGCGAAGCCGGCAGGCCGCTCCCCTCCAGGTGCGCGGCGACGCGCTCGGCGTCGCCGGCAGGACACAGGCCGAGCCGCACCGAAAGCGCGAAGGCGAGCCCGGTTCCCGCCGCCACCGCCTCGCCGTGCAGGATGCGGCCGTAGCCGATCTCGGCCTCCAGCGCGTGGCCGAAGGTGTGGCCAAGATTGAGCAAGGCGCGCCCGTCGTTCGGCCGCTCCTCGCGCTCGTCGTCACCGACCACGCCGGCCTTGAAGGCGCAGGCGCGCAGGATCGCCTCGGCCTGCACGGACCGTTCGCCGGCCAGCACGTCCGTCCCGTTCGCCTCGCACCACGCGAAGAACCCGGCATCGCCGATCAGCCCGGCCTTGACGATCTCGGCATAGCCGGCGCGCAGCTCCCGTTCCGGCAGGGTAGCGAGGGTCGCCGTGTCGGCCAGCACCATGCGCGGCTGATGGAACGCGCCGACCAGGTTTTTCCCGCGCGGGGTGTTCACCCCGGTCTTGCCGCCGACGCTCGAATCCACCTGCGCCAGCAGCGTCGTCGGCACCTGCACGAACGGCAGCCCGCGCAACGTGGTGGCGGCGGCGAAGCCGGCCAGGTCGCCGACCACCCCGCCGCCCAGCGCGACCACCGCGCTGCGCCGCTCGACTCCGGCCTCCAGCAGCGCGTCCACCAGCCGGGCGTAGCTTTCGAGCGTCTTGCTGGTTTCACCCGGCGGCAGCGTGACGACGCTCGTCTCGATCGCCGTCTCCGCCAGGCCGTCGAGCAAGGTCCGCAGATGCAGCCGGCCCACCGTCTCGTCGGTGACCACCACGGCGCGCTTCTGCGGCAGCACCGGGGCGAGCAGGCCACCGGCGCGCCCGAGCACGTCCTCGCCGACGACGATGTCATAGGCTGTGCTGGCGAGCGTCACGCTCAGCCGCCGCGGCGGCGTCCAATGCGCGAGCGCGTCCAGCACGCGCGCTGTCGTGATGTCCGGGCTCTCGTCGCCGCACTCCACCGCCACGTCCGCCTCCGCATAGACCGGGTACCGGATGCCCATCAGCCGCTCCAGGATCTCCCCGGCGTCCCCGCCGGCCAGCAGCGGGCGGTTGTTGCGCAGCGCCACCCGGCGCACCAGGGTGCCGAGCTTGCAGCGCAGCCAGATCGAGGTCGCCTGGCGCCGGATTGTCGCGCGCAGCTCCGCGTCCATGAACGCGCCGCCGCCGGTCGCCAGCACGATCGGTTCGCCCGCCAGCAGCCGGCGGATCACCCGGCGCTCGCCGTCGCGGAACTCGCGCTCGCCGTAGCGCTCGAACAGCTCGGGGATGGTGCAGCCGGCCGCCAGCTCGATCTCGGCGTCGGCGTCGCGGAAGGGCAGGCCCAGCCTGCTCGCCAGCCGCCGGCCGATGGAGGTCTTCCCGGCTCCCATCAGCCCGACCAGGACGACGCTGCGCCCGGCCAGCGCCGGCGGCAGGCTCGCGCCGTCGCGGAGGGCGGTGTTGCGCGTCATGGCGGCGAAGGCTAGCACACGCCCCTACGCCCGCCGAGGCACCGGCCGGCCCGTCGAGTCCCAGGCCCGAGTGATGCGCAATAGCCTCCTGATCGTCGTTCTGGCCGGGCTCGTCGCGGCCGTCATCGGCCTGCTGGCGCTCGGTGCCTTCCCGCCGCAGCCGCACCCGCACCAGGTGAACAAGGTGCTGCCGAACGATCGTTTCCCGGAACACTGAAGGGAGGCGGCGCGTGGACCGCCGCGTGGACCACCACGTCGAGGCGTTTCTCGAGATGCTGGCCGCCGAGCGCGGGGCGGCGCGCAATACGCTGGCGGCGTACGCGGCTGACTTGGCGGACTATGACGCGCACGCCCGGGCTCGCGGTGCGGACGCCGCCCGCGCCGACGCGACGGTCGCGCGCGACTACCTGGCCGCCCTCGCCCGGCGGGGCCTGGCGGCGCGCAGCCAGGCGCGGCGGCTCTCGGCGCTCCGCCAGTTCCACCGCTTCCTGCTGCGCGAGGGGGTGCGTCCGGACGACCCGACCGAACTGCTCGACGCGCCGCGCCTGCCGCGCGCGCTGCCGAAATATCTCTCCGAGCCGGAGGTGGATGCGCTGCTGGCCGCCGCGCGGGGGCGGCCGGGGCGGCCCGGCCTGCTCGCCGTTGCGGCGCTGGAAATCCTCTACGCCACCGGCCTGCGCGTCTCCGAACTGCTGGCGCTGCCGCGCGTCGCACTCGCCGGGGACGCCGCGGTCTTGCTGATCCGCGGCAAGGGCGGCCGGGAGCGGATCGTGCCGCTCTCCACGCCGGCGCGGGAGACGGCGGCTGCGCTGCGGGCGGCGTGCATCGATAGAGGGCGCTGGCTGTTCCCGGGCCGCGATGCGCGCCGGCCGATGACGCGCCAGGGCTTCGCGCTGCTGCTCAAGCAGGTGGCGCTGGCGGCCGGGGTGGCGCCGTCGCGGGTCTCGCCGCACGTGCTGCGCCACTCCTTCGCCTCGCACCTGCTGGCGCGCGGCGCCGATCTGCGCAGCCTGCAGCTGCTGCTCGGGCACGCCGATATCGCCACGACGCAGATCTACACCCACGTGCTGGCCGAGCGGCTGCAGCGGCTGGTGGAGGCGCACCACCCGCTCGCGCGCGGCTGACGCGGCGGGATTTTGCCTCGCCGGGGCTTTGCCGCTAAACGCCGCCGGCCATGCGCCATTTCCTGGATTTCGAGCGGTCGATCGCCGAGCTGGAAGGCAAGATCGAGGAGCTCCGCCGCATTTCGGACCCCGACGGCCTGAACATCGCCGACGAGGTCTCCCGGCTGACCGAGAAGGTGGACCGCCAGCTGCGCACCACCTACGCGAAGCTGACGCCCTGGCAGAAGACGCAGGTTGCGCGCCACCCCGACCGGCCGAAAGCCACGGCCTACATCGCTGCGCTGATCACCGAGTTCACGCCGCTCGCGGGCGACCGCGCGCAGGCCGACGACACCGCGGTGATCGGTGGGCTCGGCCGCTTCTTCGGCCGGTCGGTCATGGTGCTCGGCACCGAGAAGGGATCGGACACCGAGAGCCGGGTCGCGCACAATTTCGGCATGGCGCGGCCGGAGGGCTACCGCAAGGCGCGGCGCCTGATCGAGCTGGCCGGGCGGTTCGGCCTGCCGGTGCTGACCTTCGTCGACACCTCCGGCGCCTTCCCCGGCATCGAGGCGGAGGCGCACGGCCAGGCCGAGGCGATCGCCCGCTCGATCGAGGCGTGCCTGGCCGCACCGGTGCCGGTGGTCGCCACCATCATCGGCGAGGGCGGCTCGGGCGGCGCCATCGCGCTGGCCGCCGGCGACGCCGTGCTGATGCTGGAGCACGCGGTCTACGCCGTGGCCTCGCCGGAGGCATGCGCCTCCATCCTCTGGCGCGACGCCGGCCAGGCCGAGGCGGCGGCGGAGGCGCTGCGGCTGACCGCGGAGGACCTCAAGCGGCTGAAGCTGATCGATGCGATCGTCACCGAGCCCTATGGCGGCGCGCACCGGGCGCCCGAGCAGACGATCGCCGCCGTCGGCCAGGCGGTCCAGGAGCAGCTCGCACCGCTGCTGGCCCTCGACGCCGCGGCGCTGCTGGCGCGCCGTCGGGAGAAATTTCTCGAGATGGGGCGCGAGGCGGCCTCCTGATTTCAGGCCGGCGCCGGACCGGGCGCACGGGCGCGGCAGAGCTTGACCAGGTTCGCCACCGCCGCGCCGTGCCGCCGCCCCGCGACCAGCGCGAGCACGACCGTGCGCGTCAGGCGCGGCTCGAGCAGCGGCCGCGTTGCCAGGTGGCCGGCGATGTCGAGCCCGTCGGGCAGCAGCGCCAGGCCGAGTCCCGCCCGGACCAGGTCCAGCATCTGCACCCAGGAGCCGCCGCACTGGCGACGGCCGAACCGCTCCCCGCATAGCGCCTGCAGCCGGTGGGCGAAGCCGCCGCAGCGCTCGCCGAACAGCAGCGTCTCCCCGGCGAGATCATCCGCCGTGAGGCCCTGCCGGCTGGCCAGCGCGTGATCGGCGGGCAGCACCACCGTGCACGCCTCCTCGGCCAGCTTCCAGCGGTTCAGCCGTTCCGGCAGCGCCGCGTCCTCCGCCAGCAGCGCGCAGTCCAGCATGTCCGAGAGCATCGCCTCGACCAGCGCCGCCGTCCCGCCCTCCTCGAAATGCACGGACAGGTCGGGATAGAGCCGCACCAGCCCGCGCATGGCGCCGGCGACGTGCGAGGCGGCGATCGCCGGTCCCAGGCCGACGCGGATCGAGGCCGGCTCGGACCCCGCCTGCGCACGCGCGGCCTGCCGCGCGGCCTCCGCCGCTTCCAGCATCGCCTCGAGATGCGGGCGCATCACGCGGCCAAGCTCGGTCAGCTGCGTCAGGTTGCGCTCGCGATACAGCAGCGGCCCGCCGAGCTCGTGCTCGAGCCGCTGGATCGCCCGTGTCAGCGCCGGCTGGGTGACGTTGCAGGCCTCCGCCGCGCGCGTGAAGTTCAGGGTTTGGCAGAGGGCGGCGAAATAGCGGACCTGGTGCAGTTCCATCAGCGCCTCAGCCGCCGGCGGGGGCCGCCAGGCCGCGCAGTGCCGCGAGGATGTCCGCGGGCTCGGCGCGCCGCGTCGGGTCCGCCTCGGCGAAACGCCAGCGCACGACGCCCTCGCGGTCCAGGATGAAGGTGGCGGGCACCGGCAGGAACCAGGCGTCGTTGCCGTGCCGCTCGGCGAGGTCGTGGCCGAAGCGGCGCAGCAGCGCCCGGTACGCCACCGGCGCCTGGAACACCACGCCGCAGCCGAGGCCCAGTCCGCAATCGACGTCCGACAGTATTTCGTAGCGGTTGCCGCGCCGGCGCTTGGCGGCGAGCGCCCGGCCGCCGGTCTCCGGGGTCACGGCGATCAGGCTGGCGCCCAGGGCCTCAATGTCCGGCAGCGCCGCCTCGAGTGCGGCCAGCACCAGCCGGCAATACGGGCACCATTCGCCGCGGAAGAACGTGACGACCAGCGGACCGCGCCGCCACCACTCGGCGAGCCTGGCCATCTCCCCTTCGGCGGTCGGCAGCGCCATGTCGGGGAAGTGGTCGCCGACCGCCAGCACCTGGTCGATGAACCCGCCGCGCGCGAGCTCGCCGACCATCGCCTCATAGGCCGCCTGCACCTCGGCACTCTGGCCGAGATGGCGCCGGCGAAGCTGCTCGTTCAGATTCGGCATCGATCGGCTGCTTATCCTCGGACCTTATCCGGATGCTCCGGGGTTGCCACCCCGGCGGCAAATGCCGTCCGCGCATGGTTTCGATGCGGCGGCGGGACCGGCGCCCCCAACCGGGACCGCCGGACGGTATCGGCAGGTCCTGCCGCATGCTACAGGCGGGGCGCCAGGCCGCATTCGGCACGGGCCGGCGGGGAAATGGAGTGCGCTTGATGCCTGGGGACCGACCATCCACATCAGCCCGCGTCGGCGCGACGGGATCGCGCGGCTGACGGGCGGGCCGGCATGTCCACACGCCTCCTGATCGACCATCGCACGAGCGGCGGCGCCACGGCGGCAGGCGCTTCGCCGGCCGCGCTGCGCCACCCCGAGAAGGCGAACCGCCCGGACAACCCGATCAGCCGCAAGCCCGGCTGGATCCGGGTCAAGGCACCGACCCATCCGGTCTATCACGAGACACGCGCGCTGATGCGCGCCAACCGCCTGCACACGGTGTGCGAGGAGGCGGCCTGCCCGAATATCGGCGAGTGCTGGTCGCAGCGCCACGCCACCATGATGATCATGGGCGACACCTGCACGCGCGCCTGCGCCTTCTGCAACGTGCGCACCGGGCTGCCGCAGGCGCTGGACGCCGGTGAGCCCGACCGCGTCGCCGACGCCATCGCCCGGCTCGGACTGCGCCATGTGGTCGTCACCTCAGTCGATCGCGACGACCTGCCGGACGGCGGTGCGGCGCATTTCGCCGCCGTGATCCGCGCCGTGCGCCAGGCGGCGCCGGACACCACGATCGAGGTTCTCACCCCCGACTTCCTGCGCAAGCCCGGCGCGGCCGAGACCGTCGTCGCGGCGCGGCCGGACGTGTTCAACCACAATCTCGAGACCGTGCCGCGCCTCTATCCGACGATCCGGCCGGGCGCCCGCTACTACCAGTCGCTGCGGCTGCTGGACCGTGTGAAGGCGCTCGATCCCGCCATCTTCACGAAGTCCGGCCTGATGGTCGGGCTCGGCGAGGCGCGCGCCGAGATCATGCAGGTGATGGACGACCTGCGCATCGCCGAGGTGGATTTCCTGACCCTCGGCCAGTATCTGCAGCCGACGGTCAAGCACGCCGCCATCGACCGCTTCGTCCCGCCTGACGAGTTCGACGACTACGCCCGGCTCGCCCGCGCCAGGGGCTTCCTGATGGTCGCCGCCTCGCCGCTGACGCGCAGCTCCTATCACGCGGACGCGGATTTCGCCGCGTTGCGCGCCGCCCGCCAGATGGCCTCCCGCTGAGCCGATGCCGACCCACGCCGAGCGCAAGGTCGTCCCCTACCGGCCCGATCAGCTGTTCGACCTGGTCGCCGATGTCGGCCGCTATCCGGAGTTCCTGCCCTGGTGCATCGGCGCGCGGGTGAAAAGCCGCAGCGAGACCGAGGCGGTCGCCGACCTGACGATCGGCTTCGGCCCGTTCCGCGAGAGCTTCACCAGCCGCGTCGATCTGGAGCGGCCGCACCGCATCCGCGTGCGCTACGAGAACGGCCCGTTCCGCTATCTCAACAACCAGTGGCGCTTCCTGCCGGACGAGCGCGGCTGCGCCGTCGAGTTCTTCGTCGATTTCGAGTTCCGCAGCCGTCTGCTGCAGGCGGCGATCGGCGTGGTGTTCAACGAGGCGGTGCGCCGCATGGTCAACGCGTTCCTGCGCCGCGCCCGCCAGGTATACGGCCCGCCGCCGGCGACCGTCGGCGTGACCGCGGCGCAGCCGAAGACGTTTCGCGCCTGATCTGCCAATAGCCTGACGCGCCACCGAACAGGAGCCGGCTCATGCCGTACGCGCCCGCACGTCACGACGCCGCGCTGCCGCCGGTCCGCGTGAACCTCTACTCCGACACGCAGACCAGGCCCACGCGGGCGATGCGCGAGGCGATGCTGGCGGCGGAGGTGGGCGACGAGCAGCACGGCGATGATCCGACGGTGCATGCGCTGTGCGACCGCATGGCCGAGCTGCTCGGCAAGCAGGCGGCGATGTTCCTGCCGAGCGGCACGATGTGCAACGAGGTCGCGATACTCACGCACTGCCGCCCGGGCGACGAGATCCTGGCGCATGAGAGTGCGCATATCGCCACCAGCGAGGGCGGCGCGCCCTGGGCGCTGGCCGGCGCGCAGGTGACCGGGCTGCGCGGCCCGCGCGGCCAGTTCGACGCGGCGGCGCTGCAGGCGGCGATCCGCCCGAAAACCCGCTACGCGCCGCCGCAGGCGCTCGTCTCGGTCGAGCAGACCGCCAATCTCGGCGGCGGCACGGTCTGGCCGGTCGAGGCGCTGCAGGCGGTCGCCGAACTCGCTCACGCCTCCGGCATGGCGACGCACATGGACGGTGCGCGCCTGCTGAACGCGGCCGTCGCCGCCGGCCTGCCCGCGCGCGACATGGCCGAGGGCTATGACAGCGTGTGGCTCGACTTCACGAAGGGCCTCGGCGCGCCGCTCGGCGCGGTGCTGGCGGGCTCGCACGACTTCATCGACGCCGCCTGGCGCTGGAAGCAGCGGCTCGGGGGCGCGCTGCGCCAGGCCGGCATCTGCGCCGCCGGCTGCCTGCACGCGCTCGACCACCACGTCGAGCGGCTCGCCGACGACCACGCGAATGCCCGCCTGCTGGCCCGCGGCCTTGCCCAGCTCCCGGGCATCCGGCTGGAGGCGCCGCAGACGAACCTGGTGTTCTTCGACACCGAGGGCGCCGGGCTGGAGGCCGCCGAGCTGGCCGCCCGCCTGCGCCAGCGCGGGGTGCAGATTTCCGTGATTGGGCGCTATCTCGGGCGGGCCTGCCTGCACCTCGATGTCGGCCGCGCCGACGTCGAGACCGCGCTCGCGGCGATGCGCGAGGCGCTGGCCGCCTGAACGCGCCAGCGAAGCGCGCAAAGCGCGGTCGCCGAATCCCGGGGGCGCTTGCCCCGGCGGGTGATCGCGCCCTTGCCTGAGGCACAAAACCCCGTCACACCATCGCCCGCAAGTTGAGACGACTCAAAAGGAGTAACGGGATGCGCCGATTGCTGCCCCTGGCTGCATTGCTTCTGCTGGGCGCCGCCGCCCAGGCCCAGACGATGACCTCGCCCGCCACCCCGGCGCCGCAAGGGCTGACGCCGGCGCCCGCTACCGGCGGCAGCGGCGGCGCGGCGACGCCCGGCACCCGCACCCGGTCGCACAGCACCGCCCCGACGCATCACCGCAGGACGATGCAGGAGCGCTTCGACGCGGCCAACGTCACGCATGACGGCCATCTGACGCAGCAGCAGGCGCAGGATGCGCACTGGACGCGCATCGCCGGCCATTTCAGCGAGATCGACAAGGACAACCGGGGCTACGTCACGCTCGACGACATCCACGCCTACAACCGCGCCAGCTACGCCGCCCGCCGCGCCGCGCGCGCCGCCCGCGCGGCGTCCTCGAGCGCGTCGACGGCACCATCCCCCGCGCCGGCAGCTCCCGGCGGCACCCAGAAGTAGCTATTCGCCCTGGCGCACGCCCTGCATCAGCAGATGCAGGGCGTGCGCCACTGTGGCGCGTCGGATCTCCGTGCGGTCGCCGGGCAGCACGCGGGACTGCGCGAGCACCGGCCGGTTCCGCCAGGCCAGGCCGAACCACACCAGCCCGACCGGCTTGCCGGCGCTGCCGCCGCCCGGCCCGGCGATGCCGGTCACCGCGACCGCCGCATCCGCCCGCGAGCGGACCAGCGCGCCTTCGGCCATGCCGCGCACCACCGCCTCGCTGACCGCCCCGACCGACGCGATCAGCGCGGGTGCCACGCCCAGCAGCTCCGTCTTTGCCTCGTTGCTGTAGGTGACGAAGCCGCGGTCGACCACGTCGCTCGACCCGGCGACGGCGGTGAGGGCGGCGGCGATCAGCCCGCCGGTGCAGCTCTCCGCGGTGGCGATCCGCAGGCCGCGCCGGCGAAACGCCGCGAGCAGCCGCTCCGCCGCGTCGAGGGTTTCGGCATCGACCATCGTGGCCCCGCTCATCCCCGCAGTGTCACGCCAGCAGCTGGGGCCAGCGCCGCTGCGCCGCCCGCAGCAGGCCAGCGGCCATCAGTCCGGCGAGCAGATCGTCGCCCATCACTCCGATTGTGCTCTTGCGCCGATCGGCCCAGCCGACCGGGCCCGGCTTGGCGATGTCGATCAGGCGGAACAGCGCGAACGCCGCGAACAGCCCGGCCGGCGTCGGCCGCCGGAGCGCCAGCATCGCCGTCCACTGGCCGGCGAACTCGTCGATCACCACCCAGCCCGGATCATCGGTGCCCCCGGAAGCACCGACCGCCCAAATCCCGCCCGCCGCGGCCAGCATCGCCGCCGCCGGAAGCGCCCAGGGCGCAAGCGGCATCAACCCAGCGCCGATCAACACGGCGGCGAGGCTGCCGGCGGTCCCGGGAAGCAGCGGCGCGTAGCCGGTCAGCAGGCCACTCGCGAGCAGGCGCGACAGCCTCAATGCAGCCACGCCGCCAGCGGATGCGGCAGCGCCTCGTCGCGCTTCGCGTGATAGATCACCACGTTCTCGACCACCCGCTGGACGTAATTGCGCGTCTCGCCGAACGGGATCAGCTCGATCCAGTCGAGCATGTCGACCGGCCCGCCGCGCGGATCGCCGTTCTCGGCGAGCCACTGCTGCACGCGGTTCGGCCCCGCGTTGTAGGCGGCGACGGCGAGCGGCACGGCGCCGCCGAACGTGTCGAGCAGGTCGGCCAGGTACGCGGTCCCGAGCTGCACGTTCAGCGCCGCGTCGGAAGTGAGGGCGGCGGCCGATGCGCGCGCGCCGATGCGCTGCGCCACCGCCTGCGCGGTCGCCGGCATCAGCTGCATCAGGCCGCGCGCGCCGGCCGGGCTCAGCGCGCCGACATCGAAGCTGCTCTCCTGGCGGATCAGCCCGAGCGCCAGGGCCGGCGGCACCGGTCCGTCCGGCACGGCCGCGGCCAGCGGCCAGCCGTCCTCGGCCAGCATCAGCCCGTGGAGCCCGGCGCGGCGGGCCACCGCGACCGCCTGGTCGGGCAGGCCGAAGCCGATCGCCAGCCGCGCCGTCATCGACTGGTCGGCGGCGTCCGGCGCCAGCTCCTGCAAGCGCAGCACGAACACGCGCGCCCGGTGCGGATCGCCCCAGGCGACCAGCTCGGCTGCCGCGCGCGCCACCTCGCGCCCGGCGAAGTCGATCGCCTGCTGCCGGCCCCAGCCGGGATCACGGAGGCCGCGGATGCGTGCGTTCAGGCCCACCGGTCCCTCGCCGAGCGCCAGCGCCGCGAGCTGGCCGTAATAGGTCGTCGGCCAGGCGGCCGCCGCGGCGTATTCGCGCCGCGCCGCCGCGGCATCGCCGCCCGCCGCGGCCGCGCGGCCGAGCCAGTAGTGCGCCCGCGCCTGGGTGATGGCGGCCCTGGAGATTGCCGCGAGTGCCGTGAAGTGGTGCGCCGCCGCTTTCGGGTCGTTCATCCGCCGCAACGCGATGAAGCCGGCCAGGAACTCGGCATCGGCCACCTGCTCCGGCGTCGTCTGCGCGTGCTCGCTGGCCAGCGCATAGGCGCCGATGGCGTCGCCGAGCTGCAGCCGGCGCCGCGCCAGCAGGCTGCGCTCGGCCCAGAACTCGGCGCGATGCGCCGGCGCGGCGGCGCGCTCCTCCGCCGTGCCGGCCAACTCCCACAGCGCGAGGGCGGCATCGTCCTGGCCGGCCCGGCGCAGCCAGCGTGCCTGCTCCAGAAACAGCCCGGGGTCGGCGCGCGCCGGCGCCGGCACCGCGGCCAGCAGGTCCAGCGCCGCGGAGTCATCACGCCGCAGCGCCAGCCACGCCGTCGCCGCCGGCTGGTCGGCCGCATCCAGCCGGCCCACCTGCCGCTCTGCGGCCGACGTGTTGGAGCGCGCGAGCGCCTCGAACCGAAGCCGCTGGTCCCCCGGGGTGATCACCGCGCCCCAGCGCTGCATGAACCGCGCTTCGGAGATCGGATCGGCGAAGCCGCCCAGCCAGGCCCGGCGTGCCGCCGCCGCGGCTTCATCCGGGTGGCCGAGGGCGGAATAGGCGTCGGCGCAGCGCGCCAGCGCCATCGCCGACGCCGGCTGGACGCGCCCGCAGAGGTCGAGCGCCGTCGCGTCGTCCGGCTCGGCCGCCAGCGCCTCGTCGCGACGCCGGGCCAGCAGCGTCTGCAGCGGCCAGTCTGGGTTCTGCGCCATGAACCCGGCGATCTCCGCGGCCGCGCCGGCACCTGGGGCGATCAGGCGGTAGTAGGTGACGAGCTTGGCGGCGACCGGATCGGGGTAGCGCGCCGCGTCGGTCTGCGCGTCGGCCCAGCGGTCCGCGCGCAAATCCGCGATCACGTCCTGCGCCCGCGTCGCCGGCGCGGGCGACAGGGCGGCCAGCAGCGCGAGCAGGCCGAGGACGCGCGGGCGCATGGCCGGCTTCTTAGCCCAGCCCGGCCTTGCGGCGCATCCCCCGCGCGCATAGCTTCGGCTCCTTCGATCAGAGCGTGATCGAACGCTTCCGGCGATGCCGCCTCAAGCGATCACGCTCCTTGCCAGCGGAGCGTGCGATGTTCCGGGGATCCCTGGTCGCGCTGATCACGCCGATGCGCCGCGACGGCGCGGTGGACGAGGAAGCCTTCGCGAATTTCGTGGACTGGCAGATCCGCGAGGGTACTGAGGGCGTCGTTCCGGTCGGCACCACCGGCGAGAGCCCGACGCTCAGCCACGCCGAGCACAAGCGCGTCGTGGAGATTGCCGTCGAGGTGGCGCGCGGCCGGGTTCCCGTGATCGCCGGCACCGGATCGAACAGCACCGAGGAGGCGATCGACCTGACGCGCCACGCCAAGCAGGCGGGCGCCACGGCGGCGCTGGTCGTCACGCCCTACTACAACAAGCCGACGCAAGAGGGCCTCTTCCTGCACTTCACGGCGATTGCGGACGCGGTCGAACTGCCGATCCTGATCTACAACATCCCGCCGCGCAGCGTGATCGACATGAGCGTCGAGACGATGGCGCGGCTGGCGCGGCACCCCAACATCGTCGGCGTGAAGGACGCGACGGCGAATCTCGCCCGGCCGCTGCACACGCGCCACGCCTGCGGGCCCGGCTTTTGCCAGCTCTCCGGCGAGGACCACACGGTGCTGGCCTTCCTTGGCTCCGGCGGGCATGGCTGCATCAGCGTGACCGGCAACGTGGCGCCGCGCCTGGTCAGCGGCATGCATCGCGCGTGGGCCGAGGGCCGTATCGAGGCGGCGATCGGCATTCAGGACCGCCTGCTGGCGCTGCACGACGCGCTGTTCGCGGAGACCAGCCCGGGTCCGGTGAAATACGCCGCGAGCCTGCTGGGCCACGGCTCGGAGAAGTGCCGGCTGCCGCTCGCACCCCCCGCCGAGGCGACGCGCGCGAAAGTGCTGGCCGCCATGACCGGCCTTGGCCTGATCAACTGAACGTATCCGTGCGGAAATGGCCGAACGGAAGAAGACCGGCCTGATCGCGCACGGCGTCGCCGCGCAGAACCGCAAGGCGCGCTTCAACTACACGATCAAGGAGACGGTGGAAGCCGGCCTCGTGCTGCGCGGGCCGGAGGTGAAGTCGCTGCGCCTCGGCCGCGCCACCCTCTCGGAAGCCTGGGCCGGCGAGCGGGACGGGGAGATGTTTCTCTTCAACGCCTACATCCCGGAATATCAGGGCGGCGTGCTCTCGCGGTTCGAACCGCGCGCCCCGCGCAAGCTGCTGCTCCGGCGCAAGCAGATCAGCGAACTCACCGGCGCCGTGACCCGCGAGGGCGCGACCCTGGTGCCGCTGCAGATCCACTTCAACGAGCGCGGCCGGGCAAAGGTGCTGCTCGGCCTGGCCGAGGGCCGCAAGAAGGCCGACAAGCGCGCCGCCGTCGCCGCGCGCGACTGGCAGCGCGACCGCGCCCGGCTGATGCGGGCCAAGGGGTGAGCCGGCTCCGGCTCGTCCTGCTCGCGCTGCTCGCCTGCTGCGCCGGACCGCGCGGCCCCGCGCCGGGGCCGACCGGCGAGGCCAGCGGGGTCTGGCGCGAACAGTCGCACTGGATTCCGGTGCAGACCGACGAGGGCCGCGTGCTGCTCGACGCGCGGATCTGCCGCCCGCTCGGCGACGCGCCGGCGCGCGTCGCCGTGATCAATCACGGCGCCCCGCCGCTGCTCTCGGCGCGGCTGGTCATGGCGCCGCAGCGCTGCGAGGGCGAGGTGGCGCGCTGGTTCCTCGACCGCGGCTTCCTGGTGGTTTTCGCGCTGCGGCGCGGCTATGGCGGCACCGGGGGCAGCTACGCCGAGACCAGCGGGCCCTGCGCCGCGCCGGACTACGTGGGGTCGGGCCGGGTCACGGCGCAGGACATCGCGGCGGTCGTCGATTACGCGACCGCGCTGCCCTACGCCCGGCCGGACGGGGCGGTGGTGGTCGGCCAGTCGGCCGGCGGCTGGGGTACGGTCGCCTATGACAGCCTGCCGCACCCGAAAGTGGCGGCGCTGATCAGCATGGCCGGCGGGCGCGGCGGCTGGGCCGGTGGGCGGCCAGGCCGCAACTGCCGGCCGGACCTGCTGGCTCTGGCCGCCGGACGCTTCGGCGCCTCGGCCGGCACGCCGATGCTCTGGGTATTCGCGGCCAACGACACGTTCTTCCCCCCGCCGATCGCCGCCGCCATGGCGCAGGCCTTCACCGCGGCAGGCGGCCGGCTCGACTTCGAGACCGTGGGGCCGTTCGACGGCGACGGCCACGCGCTGTTCTGGGGCCGCGGCGGCTCCGCCGTCTGGGGTCCGCTGTTCGAGCGCTACCTGGCCGAGCGCGGCGCGCTCGGCGGCTGAGCGCAATCCCGGCCGCCTTCTGCTATAGGCGCCGCCGGATGACCGACGACCAGCCCAACCCCGCGCTGCTGCCGGCCGGCCTGCGCGACCTGCTGCCGCCCGAGGCGGAGACCGAAGCCTCGGCCGTGGAGGGGCTGATGGCCGCCTTCGCCGCGCACGGCTACCAGCGCGTCAAGCCGCCGCTGATGGAGTTCGAGGACAGCCTGCTCACCGGCTCCGGCCAGGCGGTGGCCGAGCAGACCTTTCGGCTGATGGACCCGGACAGCCACCGCATGATGGGCCTGCGCGCCGATACGACGCCGCAGGTCGCGCGCATCGCCACGACCCGGCTCGCTGGCGCACCCCGGCCGCTCCGCCTGTCCTACGCCGGCCAGTGCCTGCGGGTCCGCGGCAGCCAGCTGGCCCCGGACCGGCAAATCGCCCAGGCCGGCATCGAGCTGATCGGCTGCGACAGCCCGGAGGCTGACGCGGAGCTGGTGGTCGTCGGCGCCGAGGCGCTGGCCGGCCTCAGCCTGTCGCGCATCAGCTTCGACCTGACGATGCCGCCGCTCATCCCGGCCGTGCTGGCGGCTTCCGGCCTGTCCACCGCGCGCCAGGCGGCGCTGGCCCGCGCGCTCGATCGCAAGGACGCCGCCGCCGTGCGGCAGGACGGCGGGGCGCTCGCGGCCACGCTGATCGACCTGCTGCTCGCGGCGGGCCCGGCGGCGCCGGCGCTCGCGGCCCTGCAAGCGGCCGACCTGCCGCCCGTGGCGCGCGAACTGGCCGAGCGGCTCGCCGTGACGGTCGCCGCCATCGCCCGGTGCGCCCCGGCGCTCAAGCTGACCGTCGATCCCGTCGAGTTCCGCGGCTTCCGCTATCACACCGGCGTCTCGATGACCGTCTACGCCCCGGGCCGGCACGAGGAGCTCGGACGCGGCGGCCGCTACCTGTGCGGCGAGGCCGAGCCGGCGAGCGGCCTCACGCTCTATCCCGACGCGGTGCTGCGGGCCGCCCCGCCGCGGCAGGCGCGCCCGCGCGTCTTCCTGCCGGTCGGCGCGGACGAGGCGAGCGCCCGGGCCTTGCGCGAGGCAGGCTACGCGACCGTGCAGGCGCTGACGACCGCGCCGGACGAGGCCGGCGAGGCCCGCCGCCTGCTCTGCTCGCACATGCTGAGGGGCCGCGCGCTGCGCGCCGTCGGGCCGGAGTAGCGGAATGGCAAATGTCGCGGTGATCGGCGCCCAATGGGGCGATGAGGGCAAGGGCAAGGTGGTGGACTGGCTGGCCAGTCGCGCCGACCTCGTCGTGCGCTTCCAGGGCGGCCACAACGCCGGCCACACGCTCGTCGTGGGCGACGAGACTTTCAAGCTCTCGCTGCTGCCGAGCGGCCTCGTGCGCGGCAAGCTCGGCATCATCGGCAACGGCGTGGTGGTCGATCCCGAAGCGCTGCTGGCCGAGATCGACAAGGTCGCCGCCCAGGGGCTGCGCGTCACGCCGGACACGCTGCGTCTGGCCGAGAACGCAACGCTGATCCTGCCGCTCCACGCCGCCCTCGACCGCGCGAGAGAGGCGGCGCGCGGCGACCGCCGGATCGGCACGACCGGCCGTGGGATCGGCCCGGCCTATGAGGACAAGGTCGCCCGCCGCGCCATCCGCGTCTGCGACCTGGCGGAGCCGGAGACGCTCTCGGACAAGCTCGGCGAGCTGCTGCGCCACCACAACACGCTGCTCGCCGGGTTCGGCGCGCCGACCTTCGACAAGGCAGAGCTGCTGGACCGGCTGCTGGCGTTGGCGCCGCGCATCCTGCCGTTCGCCGAGCCGGTGTGGGAGCGGCTAGACGAGGCGCGCCGGGCCGGCCGGCGCATCCTGTTCGAGGGCGCGCAGGCGGTGATGCTGGACGTCGATCACGGCACCTACCCGTTCGTGACCAGCAGCAACACGGTCGCGGCCACCGCCGCAGCGGGATCGGGGTTAGGGCCGTCGGCCGTCGGCTTCGTGCTCGGCATCGCCAAGGCGTACAGCACCAGGGTCGGCGCCGGTCCGTTCCCCACCGAACTGGCCGACGCGACGGGCCAGTTGCTTGGCGATCGCGGCCATGAGTTCGGAACGGTCACCGGCCGCCGCCGGCGCTGCGGCTGGTTCGACGCCGCGCTGGTGCGCCAGGCCGTGAAGGTCGGCGGCATCCACGGCCTTGCCCTGACCAAGCTCGACGTACTGGACGGGCTGCCCGAGCTAACGATTGGCACAGGCTATCGGATCGGCGCGGACGCGCTGCCGCATCTGCCCGCGGCGCCCGGGGCACAGGCGCGCGCAGTGCCGATCTACGAGTCGATGGAAGGCTGGTCGGCGAGCACCCGCGGCGCCCGCTCCTGGGCGGAGCTGCCCGCCCAGGCCATCAAATACGTCCGCCGTATCGAGGAGCTGACGGAAGCGCCGGTGACGCTGCTTTCAACCAGCCCGGAGCGGGACGACACGATCCTGGTCCGCGACCCCTTCGAGGGCTGAGCCTCGGAGAGCGTTCAGACCTGGGCGTGCGCCAGCCGGCGCTCGGCGACCTGCGCCTTCATCGATTTCTGCAGCTTCTCGAAGGCGCGCACCTCGATCTGGCGCACCCGCTCGCGCGAGATGCCGTACTGCTGCGACAGCTCCTCGAGCGTCGTCGGGTTGTCCTTCAGCCGGCGCTCGACGAGGATGTGCCGCTCGCGGTCGTTCAGCGTCTTCAGCGCATTCTCGAGTAACGCCTTGCGGCCGGTCAGCTCTTCGCGCTCGGCGATCGCGGTCTCCTGGCTCTCAGTCTCATCGACCAGCCAGTCCTGCCACTCGCCCTCGCTGTCCATGCGCACCGGCGCATTCAGGCTGTGGTCGGGTGCCGCGAGCCGCCGGTTCATGCTGACGACGTCCTGCTCCGGCACGTCGAGGATGCGCGCGATCTTTGCAACCTGCTCGGGCTGGAGATCGCCGTCGTCGATCGCCTGCATCTGCCCTTTCAGCCGGCGCAGGTTGAAGAACAGCTTCTTCTGCGCGGCGGTCGTGCCCATCTTCACGAGCGACCAGCTGTGCAGGATGTATTCCTGGATCGCGGCGCGGATCCACCACATCGCGTAGGTCGCCAGGCGGAAGCCGCGGTCCGGGTCGAACCGCTTCACCGCCTGCATCATGCCGACGTTGCCCTCGCTGATCAGCTCGCCGACCGGTAGGCCGTAGCCGCGATAGCCCATGGCAATTTTTGCAACGAGGCGCAGATGGGAGGTGACAAGCTTGTGCGCCGCCGCCATATCCCCCTTGTCACGCCAGCGGCGGGAGAGTTCGAGCTCCTCCTCCGGCGCGAGCATGGGAAACTTGCGTATCTCCTGGAGATACCGCGAGAGGTTGCCTTCGGGGGCGACGTTGACGACGGCGGCAGCCATGACAGGCCCTTTCGTCTGAACGGCAGCGTTCTTTAACCTTTACGGCAGAGCACACGGCCGGTTTCGACTGGATGTAGCGAGCGCTCGAGGAAGGTCCATCACGTCCCGGAGACCGTCTGAGTGGTCTGGCGGACCCTACGGTCCTCGGGGCACCCGGCAGGCGCACTCATTCTCTGCCGATGCGGGATTAATACAGTACTAATCCGGTCCTGTCAAGCAAACCCGAGCGCGCGAGTCGGGATGGGGGCGCTGCTCAGGCCTGCACGTCCAGCAGATCGAGCAACGCCTGCAGGTCGGCGGGCGGGGGCGTCTCGAAGCTGAGCGCCTCGCCCGTGCGCGGATGCACGAAGCCGAGCCGGGCCGCGTGCAGCGCCTGGCGGGGAAAGTCCAGCAGCCGCCGCCGCGCCGCATCGGGCAGCAGGCGCGCGACCGCCGGCGTGCGGCGGAGATAGACCGGGTCGCCGACCAGCGGGTGACCGGACTGCGCCAGGTGCACCCGGATCTGGTGGGTGCGCCCGGTCGCCAGCCGGCAGTCCAGCAGCGCCACGGCGGCGTGCCAGGCGCGCACGGTCGCGTAGCGGGTCAGCGCCGGCTTGCCGCCGCGCGACACCACGGCCATGCGCTTGCGGTCCCGCGGGTCCCGGCCGATCGCCCCCTCGATCGCGCCGGCCGCCGGCGTGGGCAGGCCCCAGCAGAGGCCGAGATACGCCCGGTCGAGGTCGCGGGTCGCGAAGGAGGCCGAGAGCCCGGCCAGCGCAAGCTCGCTCTTGGCGACCACCATCACCCCGGACGTCTCCTTGTCGAGCCGGTGCACGATCCCCGGCCGGCGCTCCCCGCCGATGCCCGGCAGGGTCTCGCCGCAATGCGCCAGCAGCGCGTTCACCAAAGTCGAGTCGGGGCTGCCCGGCGCCGGGTGCACGACCATGCCCGCCGGCTTGTCGAGCACGATGAGATCGGCATCCTCATAAAGGACCGGGAACGGGATGGCCTGGGCGACGGGTGCCGCGGGCCGCGGCTCCGGCAGGCGGAGCGTGTAGCGCCGGCCCGGCCGCACCGGCGCCGAGGGATCGGTCAGCGCCGCATCCTCGCAGGTCGCGTGACCCTCCAGGATCAGCGCCTTCACCCGTGAGCGCGAAAGCGTTCCCAGGGCATCCGCCAGGAACCGGTCCGCCCGCCGCCCGGCTGCCGCCTCACTGGCGAGCACCGAAAACGTCATCCCCGGGATTTGCCGATCGCCCATGCCCGTCCGATACCCGGCTTCGCACACCAGGGGGAGGCCGCCGATGCAGGCGCTGAAGATCGCGACCATCGTCATGGGCGTCATGATCATCGCCGGCACGACGCTGCTCGGCGTGCTGATCGTCCGGCGCATTCCCGGGCCGCCCGCGCCGTCCGCGCCGCTGGTGCTGGACGAGCCGCCGGGCACGCGGATCGCCGGGCTCGCCGCGACGGACGGCCGCTTGGCGCTGGCGCTGCAAGGCGGCGGCCCCGACCGCGTCCTGCTGCTCGACGCGCGCAGCTTGCGCGTGGTCGGCCATCTGGGCCTCGCGCACTGAGCGGGCGGGGGCGCTTGATGTCGTGCCGGCCCGAGCCTAAGAACCGCTGCGCGGTCCCGTTCGTCTAGAGGCCCAGGACACCGCCCTCTCACGGCGGTAACAGGGGTTCGAATCCCCTACGGGACGCCACCACGCATGAGAAATCCACCATTGCCGTTCGTGTGGCTGCGCAAATAAATACGTGCGTCCCACGCTGGAAACGGCGTGGTATGGCTGCAAACGCACAGGCCGATGAACGTTTCAGCAGCGGCATGAGCAGGTGATTGCTGTCTCCTGCAGACGCTCCAAGTCCGATCCGCGCGACCCTCAGGACCGGGTGTGCCGTACAGGATGTATCTCCGCAGCGTCCCGGAGCGGGGATGCGGAATGGGCCCAGGGGAGTACAGGGATGCCGGATGATCGGCACGGCGCGGGAAACAGCTCGCCGGCCCGGGAGGCGGCGACCGGGTGATGGCGAAACCGACGACGGTGCGCGGAGCCGTGCTGGATCTGCTCCGTCATTTCGGCATGACAACGATCTTCGGCAACCCCGGGTCGACCGAGCTGCCGATGTTCCGGGAGTGGCCCGACGACTTCCGCTATATACTGGGCCTGCAGGAATCCTGCGTGCTCGGCATGGCCGACGGTTTCGCCCAGGCGACGCGCAACGCCGCCTTCGTCAACCTGCACTCCGCGGCCGGCGTCGGAAATGCGCTCGGCAACATCTTCACCGCCTTCAAGAACCGCACGCCGCTGGTCATCACCGCCGGCCAGCAGGCGCGCGCGATCCTGCCGACCGAGCCCTTCCTGTTCGCGTTGCAGGCGACCGAGTTCCCCAAGCCGTACGTGAAATGGAGCAATGAGCCGGCGCGGGCGCAGGACGTGCCCGCGGCGATCGCCCGTGCCTACTACATGGCGATGCAGCCGCCCTGCGGCCCGACCTTCGTCTCCGTTCCGATCGATGACTGGGACGCGGAGACCCAGCTCGTCGCGCCGCGGCAGGTCAGCACCGCGCTGCGGCCCGATCCTGCGGCACTCGGCCCGCTGGTCGAGGCGCTCGATCGAAGCGAGCGGCCGGTCTTCGTGATCGGCGACGCCGTCGAGCGCGATCGCGGCGGCTTCGCGGCGGCGGTCCGGCTCGCCGAACGATACAACGCCCTGGTCTGGGTGAGCCCGATGTCCGGGCGCTGCTCATTCCCCGAGACGCATCCGCTGTTTGCCGGCTTCCTGCCGGCGATGCGCGAGCAGATCGTCGCGAGCCTCGCCGGCCACGACGTGATCCTGGCACTCGGCGCGCCGGTCTTCACCTATCACGTCGAAGGGTTCGGCCCCTACATTCCCGCCGGGTCGACGCTGTTCCAGGTCATCGACGATCCGCAGATGGCATCGTTCTCACCGGTCGGCCAGGCCGTGGTGAGCAGTCTCCGGCTCGCCATGGAGGATCTCCTGGCGCGGGCGGAGCCGAGGCCGCGCGCCACACCGAACGGACGGCCGGTGCCGCCGCGCGCCGAAGCCAGCCACCCGATCAGCGTCGCGTACGTCATGCAGACCGTCGCCGAGACCCGGCCGGGCAACAGCATCATCGTCGAAGAGGCGCCGAGCAGCCGGCCGATCATGCAGACCTATCTGCCGATCACCGCGAGCAACGGCTTCTACACCTGCAGCAGCGGCGGCCTCGGCCATGGCCTGCCGGCCTCGATCGGCGTCGCGCTGGCGCGGCCGGACGAGCATGTGGTGGCGCTCATCGGCGACGGGTCGGCCATGTACGCGATCCAGTCGCTGTGGACGGCGGCGCAGCTCGGCTTGAGGATGACGGTCGTGATCCTGCGCAACGGCCGCTACGAAGCGCTGCATCAGTTCGGCAAGCTTTTCGGCCTGCCCGAAACCGTCGGCACGATGTTGCCGGGCCTCGATTTCGTCGATCTCGCGCGCGGACAGGGTTTTCAGGCATTTCGCATCGAACGGGCGCAGGAGCTCGCCGAGGCGCTGCGCCCGGCCTATGGGTCCGACCGTCCCACATTGATCGAGGTCGCCGTCGCGTAGGACGGCCCGGGGCGGTGCGGAAGGCCGGTACCGATCGGCGGATAAGCCATCCGGCACCATGAGCACCTACCGCCTGCCGCGCCCCGAGCTCCTCGCCGGCGCGATCCTGCAGCCCCTGTCGCTCTCGGTGGACGGCAGCTTCTACCCCGAGCTGTTCCCGAGCCGACGCTCCGCTTCTCCGGCGTCTGTCTCGGCCGGCAGTTCGGCACGGTGCTCGGCGGCGGCCTGATGCCGATGATCTCGGCGGCACTGCTCGCGGCAAGCGGCGGCGATCGCG